>Ga0209100_1002241_pt1 | contig 12253 bp, 10 predicted proteins | sample lystaG_FD_185480 | JGI IMG/M metagenome (GOLD analysis project Ga0209100, IMG submission 185480) | Glacier valley bacterial and archeal communities from Borup Fiord, Nunavut, Canada, to study Microbial Dark Matter (Phase II) -... | ecosystem: Environmental > Aquatic > Freshwater > Ice > Glacier ...
AGTTTTAAAGAATGCAAGAGGTCCAAAGGTGGTCGCCCCGCTGAAAATTCGTTGTCAGCGATTGATAGGCAGTATTGGTTAAATGTAAACGAAGGTTGTGAATCAAAACCCTCCAGCCCTTCAACTATTGAGCCCTCCAGCCCTTCAACCTTGGAGTCCTCCGACCCTTCAACCTTGGAGTCCTCCAGCCCTTCAACTATTGAACCATCCAGCTCGTTAACCATTCAGCCACCAATAGATTTACCTACCTTCCCGGATTCGGTACACGCCAATCTTCCTGAGTTTCTAAAAAAGGTAGTGGCCAAGTGCGAATCCAACGCAGAAAGAGACATTATGCTCCTTGGAGCTTTGGTCTCTCTTGGCGCCTGTCTTCCCAATATGTTTGGCATCTATGCCGGGATGACGGTTTTTCCATACCTCTACCTATTCATCACCGCACAGGCATCTGCAGGTAAGGGTAAGTTGGTGCACTGCAAGCAACTGGTCATGCCCGTTCACCTTCAATTGCGCAAGGAGGCCAAAGTGTTGAGGGAACAATATGAGTTGGATATGCAAAAATACAAAAAACAGAAGAGTATGGATTTCACCATGCCAAAGCCCATCAAGCCACCCGAGTTGATGCTCTTCATCCCGGCTAACAACTCAGCAACGGGTTTCTTCCAGCTGATTTCCGAGAATGATGGCTGTGGACTGCTCTTTGAAACTGAAGGTGATACCCTCGCTCATGCATTTAAATCGGATTATAGCAATTATTCTGATGGTATGCGAAAGGCATCCCACCATGAAGCAATCACTTATTACCGGCGCACGGACCATGAATTGGTGGAGATCCTTTCCACCCGCTTGGCAACTGTTCTGTCAGGAACCAACGGGCAGATTGCCAGCCTGATCCCCAATGCAGAGAATGGCTTGATGAGCCGGTATATGTTCTACAAAATGAACACCCAGACCGAATGGAAAAATGTATTTGCCGAAAGCAACAAAGGACTGGAAGCGTATTTCGATGCTCTGGGTCAGGAGTTTCTGCCTCTGTACAATGCACTGAAAGAGCTCCCTGCCATCGAGTTTAGCCTGACCGGTGAACAACAGGACCAGTTTCATACCTTCTTTACACAATTTCAGAAAAAATACCTGAACCTGCAGGGGCTTGAATACCTGGCCACTATCCGTCGTCTGGGTCTCATAGCTTTTCGCATTGCCATGATCTTTAATGCACTTCGTATCCTTGAAACAGGTGATATTTCGCAACAACAGCTATGCCTGGACTGTGATTTTCAAGCTGCTCTTGACATGGTGAGGGTACTGGTCAAGCATTCAAGTCATGTATTTACTGAATTACAGAAGACTGGCATTGACGCTAAATCCAATGACGCGATGGATCAATTTCTGGATCAGTTACCCCTGAAATTTACCCACCTGGACTTTAAAGCCTTGGCTAAAAATATGTCTATTAACGAAAGATCAGCAGTAAGATATATAACCTACTTTTGTAAAAAAGGCTTGGTACGTAGGGAACATCAAGGCATTTATACCAAACTTTTGGAGCCTGGAAACGATAAAAATTAAATGTCAGAGCAATAACTTCCCTCAAAAAGACAAAAAGACAAAAAGACATGGGACAAATGATAAAAAAAAACTAAGTGATGCTGGTAACGAGTTTGAAATCGGAGACAGAATCTGTAAACTGAAATTTTCTTTTGTCTCATGTCTTTTTGTCTTTTTGTCTTTTTCATAAACTGAAATAGTTGCCGGGGAGAGGCTGATTGGACTGATAAAATAGAAATAGATAAGGGGAACACTGATGACACAGATTGAACAGATAAAAACAGATAAGACAAAAAGGAAATAAAAGGGGAACACGATGACGCAGATTGAACAGATAAAAACTGATAAGAAAATAGTCAAAAAGACAAATGATAAAAAAAATAAAGTAACCTAGGATACGAGTTTGTATACAGAGGCTGAGACTGTAAACAGAAATTTATCTTTTGTCTTTTGTCTTTTTCATAAACTAAAATTTCCATCCAATGATTTCATGATAAATTAGCGTTTTTCTTAATGTAGTTCACTTTATATATGCTTTATAAAATGTCTGCGATTTAAACAATCAAACTTAATCATTTAAATCTGCTTCAATCTGCAGTTCAGACATTCATCAACTCACTTCTCACCTTCACACTTTCTCCAAAACAACTGCGGTATCTTCGAAATATTCTTTGCAAATAGGATCCATAGCGGAAAAGGCATCTTATTATTTTTCAATGTGGGTTAATATTTAATCACAAGGTTCGATTTTTCACGAATAAAATGAACTACACGAAGATACGAATTTATAGGAATTAATCCCGATTGATATCTGGAGAATTATAAAGAAAAGGAGACCACGAATTAAACTAATTAATTTCGATCCTGATAGCTATCGGGAAAATTAATGAAAATACGAATTCCACTAAACTACGGATCCAGGGTTCAGGGGACGAATTTAAAAATCCGTCCCCTGAACCCTGGATCCATGTTGTATTATTTGATTACTCAGCTTCTCACTAAAGGTACGAATTTCACGAATTAGGTTCGAGGTAAGCGAAGGGTTTTAGGTAGGTACACAGTTTAAAAAGAAAAAGGTACACAGTTTAAAAAGAAAAATTTACACAGAGTTTCACAGAGTAAGGACACAGAGTTTCACAGAGTTTTTTAAACTCTTTTTTACTTTTTTAAACACTCTTTTTTAAACTCTGTGTGACTCTGTGTCTTTACTCTGTGAAACTCTGTGTAATTTTTTTTTACTGTGTACCTTTTTCTTTTTAAACTGTGTAACCGGCTGATTTGATGAAGGTACGAATTACACGAATGGAACACTGACCAACTGCTCACTAATCAGAGACCACTGACCACTGAATACTGACCACTTCTCCTCATTTTCTCACCTTCTCATTTCTCATTTCTCATTTTCTCACCTCTCACCGTCTCTTCTAGTTGAAGGCCAACCTCCTTATTTATTGAAATCACCTTAATATCCGAACTCTTTTTATCCTGTTTTAACTTCTTATTCTGTCTGTTGACCCACACTGGAAGGTAAGCCAAAGAAAACCCACCGGCAAGCAGGATAAAGAACATATTGTTATTGCCTAACAGATATATAAAGCCGCAGGCAAAGGCGATAAAGGAAAGATTGGTTACCATTATGATTAAACTGGCATGAAGGTGATTGTTTCGCGTTATACGAATCAAATGATGATGAATGTGGTTCATGTCGGGCGAAAAGGGCGATTTTTTATGTGCCAACCTGATGATCATTACCCTGATCGTGTCGACAATGGGTACAATCATGATCGAAAGAGCAATGGCCGGTGATCCGAACAACTGTGACTGCGAATGTCCTGGCTGATCAAGAAACTTGATGGTAAGAAATGCAAATACAATTCCCAGCAGAAGCGAACCGGTATCGCCCATGAAAATCTTGTTCGCCTTACCGAATACATTGAAGAAGAAGAAGGCAATCAAGCTGCCCGTGAGGCTGAACGACACTATCCCATATTCCATCTGTCCCGATAAGATAAACAAAGCGCCATAAACAATGGAAATGAGAATGCCCGTTCCTGCAGCAAGTCCGTCAATTCCATCGATCAGGTTATAGGCATTGACGATTCCTACAATTGCAAGCAAGGAAAGCATCGAACTGGCGGTACTATCAATCTCATAGATACCCAGTATTCCGTGCAGGTTGCTAATCCTCACCCCTGCCATGAAGACGAGATACATGGCAGTAATTAGTTGGAAAAATAGTTTTTTACGCGCCGATAAGACCATTAAATCATCTTTTAAGCCAATTAAAAACATGACCACCGATGCCAGGAGAAGACTACTCACAAGTTGAATGTCGAAGCTGTTGAGTGTTACAATCAAACTGACATAGAATCCTGCAAAAATGGCAATACCTCCCAAGTGAGGGGTTATTTTCTTGTTGGCTGATCGCTCATTGGGGATATCAAATAACTTCTTTTCACGCGAAATGAAGATGATTTTGGGAATAAAATAGCTAACAATGACGAACCCGATAAGTAGGCTTTGCAAAATGTAGAACTGTACCATTTCCTTCTTTTTTTTCTTTCTTAGTGGGACTGTAAAAGTAATTAAAAAGTAGGTACGTATTCCACGAATTAAGGCGAATTACACGAAACTACGAATTACACGAATTTAATCCCGATAGCTATCGGGAGAATTACACGAATCACTTTCTCACCTTCTCATTTTCTCACTTTCTCACCTTTTATAAGATTCCGTGTGATTTAAGTATTTCGGCCAATTCAGGGTGTTTTTTTGAGTAATCCTTAAGTGACAATATTAAATTGCTACTATTCGCTTCTGCCTTCGATGCTTGTATTAATATGGGATGCATAGCGGTACGGCGATCCCAAATCATGTAGCCGAGCATGAAAATAAAGAGGGTGATTAAGATACCAAAACCCCAGTAAAAAAGTGATTTTATGTCATCAAATTGCCTTTGCTGTCCTTCAAATTTTAAATTCATATTGGCTTCCAATGAACTTATTCTAGCATTTAAGCTAGTTTCCACTGAATTAATTTTTGCATCAAGTGCCCCAATTTTTGCATCCATAAGGATTACACGGTCCCTGTCTGCCAAGGTATAGGGAACTACAACCTGCTTCTCCTGAGCCCATAAGCAGGGGTTCAGTGAAGAGAGAAAAAAAAGTAGAATCAAAATAATTGGCTTCATATACTTTGAATTTAATACGAAGTTATGAATAAAATACGAATTACACGAATTTAAAACGAATTACACGAATTTTTAAATCCGTAGTTTTCAATCTTACCCGTGTCATCTCTATTTTATTATCATTAATGACCGACAAAATATTTTAAATCGATTCTATATCCCTTTATTGGCATCCCCTTCAGCTATATTTTGCACCCCTGGAGCTCAATATCTTTGTTCAACTTATTTTCTACAAATAGTATGCGACTCTGTCGCCTTGAAAATAGCTGCGGAGCAGTCCCGAGATCTCGGATTGGCTTTAACTGAGTTCAATCGGTTTAATAACCATCTGATTATTAGGAATTAATTATTTAGTTTTTATTACTTACAATTTGTGAAATCAATGATTTTGTTAATTCATTCAATGAAATAATTGATAAGGTTTTTGATTTTTCAGACATAGATCGAATTTTCGTAAAATTCTTCAAAAAGGCAAAGTTATTTGATGTTTGCATAGAGCATTTAAAAAGTACTAAAAAAGTAAATCCAAGATCACTAGATAGTTGTGTTGAAAACAAGATGCAAAACCTGCAATCAATAATTATCTATTTTTGGGCAAATGATAATTTTTTAAAACTAAAGAATTGTGGCCAAAAGTCGAATTTAGAACTAACTGAGCTTTGCATAAAATATGAATTAAGGTTAAGAGAATCGATTGTTTAGATTTTTGGTGAAAATCCAAAAAAATCATTCATTCAAAAGATTACTGAGTATTCAGGAATATACATCAAACGGGATAAATTTGTACATTGAATGAACCAGATTAATATAATATACAATGGTGAAAATGAAGGAGCATAAGCTCCTTTTCCCGTAGGGAATGGATATCCATAAAGTGCATAACCCAGTTAGACCCATTTCCCGTAGGGAATTTATATCCATTAAAAGCATCAATGGGGTAGCTATTTTTTTTATTGTGAATTCATAATTAGCTGATTGTATGTTCAATACTGGGAAGGTGGTTCCTATTCATCCTTTTTTATTTATGGATATACATTCCCTACGGGAAAAGGTGGTTCACCCCTCGATGCTTTTTATGGATATATATTCCCTACGGGAAATTCGCGTCTCTTAAGTTTTCAACAAGCCATCAATAATAAGTTGCATCATATAAACAATTTTCAAGTTGGAACTTGCAAAACAGAGGTTGAGTTTTTTATAAATGCCTCAAAGAAAATGTATCCCGAGTACTCGGGATCCCGTTTTTAGTATAAAGCAAAAGTCTTTATTTAAGGAAATGGTGAATCCGATCATTACAAAATCAAGGGCCTGATCCACCAATTGAACCACATTTCCTAAGACTGCAGATCCAAATGGCTCTCGAAAATAGGCCGGAGTACCCTTATAAACTGATAGAGATAATGACAATCGGTATCCACAGAGTTTTCAGCACGCTTATTGACTATATGTTGAATATTACCAAAAAATGAATAGCTTTAAACCCTCTTTTGTAAATGAACTATTCAGACCTAAGATGAAGTAGTTTATTAACCAAATTAACCTGAAAACACTGTCTACTTTAAAGGATGTAGATAAAAATATTTTGGATGAATTATCTCAAGTCCATGAAATGGCATCAGCTAAATCTGTTGATGAATTAGAAGGAATATGCGAAAAAAAATAGAACCTTTGAAATTAATCCTCTTTCAAATAATTCAATAATCAATAGAATTGATTCATTTTCAGTAAATCAGAAAGCTTTATTTAATTGTATAGTACGATATCGATTTAGTACATTATCAGCCAGTAGTGCAGATGCAATCCCGAGTACTCGGGACATCAAATCGGATATCGGAATAAAAGGGGTAAAATTCATTCTGTCGGATATGCATGGTGAAATAAAAAATATTCAGGATCTTAGTATAAATACAATTTGTGAAATCAATGATTTTATTAATTCATTCAATGAAATAATTGATAAGGTATCTAATTATATAAAGGTAGAAAGATTTTTTGTAAAATTATTCAAAAAGGCAAATTATTTTTATTTTCACTTGGAGCATTTAAAACAAGTCGAAAAATTAAATGCAAAAACTCTGAATGTATGCGTTGATAATCAACTGAATAACCTACAATTGATAGAAATCTATTTTTGGGCATACAATGATTTTTTGAAACTTAAGAACTGTGGCCAAAAGTCGAATTTAGAACTAACTGAGCTTTGCAGAAAATATGAATTAACGTTAAGAAAATCGATTGTTTCTCTTTTAGGTGAAAAACCAAATCAATCGCTTCTTCAAAAGATCAGTGATTATTCAGTCAGGCAAAAGTCTTTATTTAATTCTATTTTGTACTATAGATTTAGCAAATTATCATTCAAAAGTTCCAATCAACTGGCCGCTAAAATTGAATTAAGCAGACAAAGAACCCGCCAACTTCGTATAATACTATTGAATAAATTGCCTGTATTATTTTCCTTTCTTTCAGAAATTGAAATCAGTTCTATAAATCTTTATGGAATAGATTTTAACTGTGATTATATTGTCATTCAAGAAGGTCTTGTCAATGAAATGAATAAAAACGAGGGCACGAATTTCAACGCTCAATTTGTTTTAAAGATTCTTTCTGTCATTATGCAGGATCGGTTTGTTCTGATTGGCGATGAAAAAAGCCTTTTGTTTAAGATGAATAGTTATGGGTCTTTTAATTGGCAAAGTGATTATTGAGGACTCTGAAATTGCATTTTCTTTTCTTCTCACCTTCTCATTTTCTCACCTTCTCCTAAACAACTGAGGTATCTTGGAAATATTCTTTGCAAACAGAATCCAAAGCGGAAAAGGCATATGATTATTTTTCAATACCCAATAATCTTCTTTCCTTTATAATATTCCGTGTGATTTAAGTATCTCAGCCAATTCAGGGTGCTTTTTTGAGTAATCCTTTAAGCTTAATATTAAATTGCTGCTATTAGCCTCTGCCTTCGATGCTTGTATTAATATGGGATGCATGGCGGTACGGCGATCCCAGATCATGTAGCCGAGCATGAAAATAAAGAGGGTGATTAAGATACCAAAACCCCAGTAAAAAAGTGTTTTTATGTCATCAATTTGCTTTTGCTGATACATGAACTGTTTATCAATACTTTCAAATCTTAAATTCATATTGGCTTCCAATGAAGCTATTTTTGCATTCATAAGGATTGCACGGTCCCGGTCTGCCAGGGTATAGGGTATTATAACCTCCTTCTCCTGAGCCCATAGGCAGAGGTTCAGAGAAGAGAGAAAAAACAGTATGATCAAAATAATTGGCTTCATATACTTTGAATTTAATACGAAGTTATGAATAAAATACGAATTCCACGAATAAATACGAATTAATAAAAAAAAGGTGTCCACTAATTACACTTACACTAATTAACACGTATTAATAAGAAAAGGAGACCAACCGGTTACAGGTGATAATAAAAGGGAATACAGATAAGAAAAAAATTAAAAAGGGGAACACTGATGACATCCCGAGTACTCGGGATGTCATCAGTGTTCCCCTTTTTTTTTCTTTATTTAATCAGTGTTCCCCTTTTTTCTTTTAATCTGTCTTCTTTTTTTCTTCCTTTTAATCAGTGTTCTCCTTTTTTTCTTTCTTTTAATCTGTCTTCTATTTTTTCTTATAAACTTAAAATAATCATATCATGAAAAGAAATCAAATCACTGCTAATCTATGCTTAGATGAGTACATCCCCAAAGAGTTGTATCTGAAATATGAAAAAAATCCAATGGTACTTGCAGGTCTTATTGATTGCCAAATGGTAAGGGCTGACCCCGAGTTCTCGGGGTTAAGGAATCAGTTCGGACCAGTCACCATCCCGAGTACTCGGGATTGGTGAAACGAAGGCGATCGTCAATGGTCAGGCTTAAGAACTGTTGATAGTCCTGAATTTTCTCAAACTTCACAGCATACTTTTGGAAGGGCAAGTGATCCCGAGTACTCGGGATCAAAAAAAACTGGAAGTTTCTCGGCATTACCTGCATTGAACAAAACGTTAGCCCCGAGTACTCGGGGTTCATTCTGACGTAAGAACTTATAAAGATGATTATCTTTTGATAGTTTGACTTAAAGGTACGAATTGGACGAATTTAATACGAATTACACTAAAGTACGAATTACACGAATTACGCTAAACAACGAATCCCGGATTCACGGGACGAATTTAAAAATCCGTCCCGTGAGCCCGGGATTTATGTTGTATTATTTTGAGTGCTTAACCTCTTATCATCTCACCTTCCCACCTTCTCACCTTCTCACCTTCTCAATTTCTCACCTTCTCATCTTCTCTTAAACAATTGCGATATCTTTGAAATATTCTTGGCAAACAAAGTCCATAGCGGAAAAGGCATTTGATTGTTTTTAGAACCCAATAATCTTCTTTTCTTTTATTGATTTGGTATCAATTTTTGAACGCAAGCTGCTCATGGGCTTAATCAATTTAAAATTTTTTCTTTTTGGGGGATTGTCGGTTATCAAAGAAGTCTAAAATAATGATTTGATGTTTTTCTAAATGGTAAAAGATACTTATTTGCTTAACAATCGAAAAACCTCGTATTGCCTTCTCTTTATTTTCAATTATTCCAATTTCAGGAAATTCGGTAATTGTATCAATTAATTCAAAAACCTTTTTGACAAAAGCGTCTGTTATCTGCTCGTTCCATTCCTCTAATAAGTATTCAATTATTTTATTGAACTTTTTTTCTGCCCGCTTCGACCAAAGTATTTTTAAAGCCATTTTTTGTGCCTAATCTTCATTTCTTCATGACTAATCAAATTTTCAGGATTTTTGCTTTCTTCCAGGGAAAGTAAAAGTTCCTTTTGCTCTTGATCAGTGAGTTTATTCCACAACTGTCCTTCCTTGCCTGATGATCTTTTTTTTATAAGATCGTAGAAATTAATAAGTAGATTCTCATTATCAATGCTGTCAATCAGATTATGAAAGTTTTGCTTTAATTCAATTGTGTTCATATTATTTTCTCCTTTGCTTTTACAAAAATACAAATTCTAAGAATACGAATTGCACGAATTTAAAAACGAATTACATTGAATTACGAATTACACGAATTTAAAAACGAATTACATTGAATTACGAATTACACGAATTTAAAAACGAATTACACTAAACTACGAATTTCACGAATTTAAACGAATTACACTAATCACTAATCACTAATCACTTCTCAACTTCTCAACTTCTCATTTTCTCATTTTCTCACCTTCTCACCTTCTCCTAAACAATTGCGGTATCTTTGAAATATTCTTTGCAAACAGAGTAAATAAAGGAAAAGGCATCTTATTATTTAATGAGAGAAGGGTTTCATCCGACAATTTGCGGATGAAACCCTTCTCTATTTTTGTTCGTTATTTTTTGATGATGAAGCTTTAAACACTGAATACATTTACTAGCTATTTGAATTGAGTCCAATCAAACCACCAATCTTTATCGAACCTAAATCCATCATCTACTGATTTATTTAATGGGTAATCTGAAAAAACCATGATTTGAGAGTTTGGTTTCAAAGCTTTTAATCCATTGGCATGACCAGGTGTAATTTGTAGAACACTTGGTTCATTTGCTGTTAGTATTAAATGTTCTGCTTTTAACGTCTGGGAAGGTGATGCCCAATTATCAATTTCAACCCATGCAATCACAAAACTACCTTGTAGCACATGAAAGTATTTATGTTCCTGTTGATGACCTTGCCATGCTCTGACAACTTCTTGATTGGGATGTGTTATTGTATAAAATCGTTTAATCGGAGTTAAATCAAAATCATTAACGAATGACAGAATTCCACGATCATCAATGTGAGTTCCACCTTTAATTAATCTTGGTTTTTCAAGAGTTATTGTATACATTATTCCGATAAGCTTAAGCTATTTATAATTTGGGTACAGGCCTGTTCTACTGAAAACTGTTTTATTAATAATTTCCTTGAATTTTCACCCATGTTGCTTCGAAGCTTTTCTGATTCAATCAATGACAATGCAGCTTCATATAGTTTGTCATCTTCTCCGTTGTCATAAATAAATCCAGCTTCAGCCTCGTTTACAATTTCTTTTAAATCGTTTCCAACGTTTACACTGCCCAAGATTGGCTTCGAATATTCCATGTAACCCAATAGTTTACCTGGGAAATTGTGTGTTTTATGGCCAGGGTGAAGACTGAATAAACCAATATCAAACTCACTGAGCATATCAAAATAAGTTTCCTGATCGACCGATGGTAGATAGGTAATGTTATTTAGTTGATGCTTGTCTTTTTCAGTAAGAATCAAATCTACTTCATCGCCTTTACCTACGAATAAAAAATGAACTTTGGTATTTTCTTTTAGTTTTATGGCAAGCCGGACCAGATTCATCATGTTTTGTGCATGACCGATATTGCCACCGTAAAAGAATACAATTTTACCTTCCAACTTCAATTGTTTGCGAAACTTATTGATAGGTAATTTTGGAATGCTAATTTTAGCCCAGTTATACAATACCTCAAATTTTTCTGTATTCTTTCTGGTTGCCTTAAAAAATTCCAGATTAGAGGGTGACATAACGCCAATGCAGTCCGCATTTTTATAGTTGATAGTTTCAAAAAACTTGAAGTACTTATAAACCGGAGAGTTTACTTTCATTAATCCATTATCAACAGTCCACTGTGGAAATATATCCCGTAAAACCAAGTAAGATTTAACGCCCCACATTTTTTTTAGTTTTCCTACAATATACCCCCAGAAAATGGAAGGGGAATAGTATATAACAGCATCATGCGGATGCGTCTTTAGATAACTTTTTGTTGCTTTCCAGGCATAAAAAGAGAGCAAACTTTCGTTGATTGCTCTCTTAACTTTTGAAATATTTTTGATTTCCCCTGACTTAAAAAAGAGAACTTTAATTCCATCAATATTTTTTTCTTCAAATAATTTGGCCAGGTAATTGGCTGGTGTCAAAACTGTTACTTCATGACCGTTAGACTTAAATTCCAATGCCATTTCGTGCATCATTTTTGCCGCTACTTTAATACTCAGAGGCAAATAATCATCTACTATTAGCAATAGTTTCATATGCTATTTACTCCAAACAACTCGGTTAATATAGTCAGTATAGCTTAATATAATACGTACAACTTTATCTGAAACATTGGGCATCGAATAATCAGCTACTGGACGAAGTGTTCGCTGAGCACCCCGTTTTTGATTCTCCAGCAAAACCAATCCTTGCAGAATTCTTTCCTCATTTAATCCAACCATCATCACTGATGCTTCTTCCATTGCCTCAGGACGTTCGTGGGCATCACGAATATTTAAAGCTGGGAAATTCATAATTGATGATTCTTCAGAAATAGTACCGCTATCAGACAACACAAACTTAGCATTTTTTTGTAAATGGTTGTAATCATGGAATCCTAATGGTTTCATCAATTGTATCAAATTATGAAATTGAATTCTTTTTTCATTGATTTTATTTCTTGTACGTGGATGGGTTGATACTATGATAGGT
>Ga0209100_1002251_pt1 | contig 12228 bp, 9 predicted proteins | sample lystaG_FD_185480 | JGI IMG/M metagenome (GOLD analysis project Ga0209100, IMG submission 185480) | Glacier valley bacterial and archeal communities from Borup Fiord, Nunavut, Canada, to study Microbial Dark Matter (Phase II) -... | ecosystem: Environmental > Aquatic > Freshwater > Ice > Glacier ...
GGTCCTCAGTCGGTCACAGCAGATGCAGCATTACGGCTCATCTATTGTGACCGGGGGACGACCCCGGAAAGCGCACCTTACCAACCGCATAGCGAAGAAGAAGCGAAAAAGGTAACGCCACCTTGCTCGATGAGGACGCGTAATGGCGGTCATTGACAAGGCGCGCATGAAGAAGGATCAAGTTCTCTGTCTCACAGATTGTGGATGGGAAAAGCTACAAGGGCACAGGGGGAATGACTAGGCGACTCGTGCCGAAGAAGGACGCGGTACACTGCGATAAGCTTCGGTCAGGCGTGTGCAGCCGTTCAAGCCGAAGATGTCCGAATGGGGAAACCCACATGACGGCATGGTTATGTACTCACTGCTGAACACATAGGCAGTGCAGAGGGAACCGGGTGAACCGAAACATCCAAGTAGCCCGAGGAAAAGAAACGATTCCGCGAGTAGTGGCGAGCGAAAGCGGAGCAGCCCGCAGCACAAAAACACTGAGCCAAAGGGCGTGGAAAAGCCGACCGCAGAGGGTGACAGTCCCGTAGGCGAACGGTGATAAGCTGCAGAGAGTACCGCAGGGCACGCTAATCCGGCGGGAAGATGGGGGGTCCACCCTCCAAGGCTAAATACACGAGTCGACCGATAGTGAACCAGTACCATGAGGGAAAGTTGAAAAGAACCCCGGTGAGGGGAGTGAAATAGACTCTGAAACCCTGTGCCTACAATCAGTCAAAGCCGCACTAGCGGTGATGGCGTGCCTTTTGGAGCATGAGCCAGCGAGTTAATTGGTGTGGTGGGGCTAAGGCAGACACAGCCGCAGCCAGAGCGAAAGCGAGTCTGAAGAGGGCGCTAATCGCATCAATTAGACACGAAACCAGGCGAGCTACCCATGTCCAGGCTGAAGCCGGGGTAAAACCCGGTGGAGGGCCGAACTGTCGACTGTTGCAAAAGTCTTAGATGAGATGTGGGTAGGGGTGATATGCCAATCGAGCTTGGAGATAGCTTGTTCTCCCCGAAACTGCTTTAGGGCAGGCGTGATGTGTTTAGGCACGGAGGTAAAGCACTGATTGGGCTAGGGGGCGTCAGCTTACCAACCCCACTCAAACTCAGAATACCGTGCCTCCAAGCATTGCAGTTGACGGTGGGAGATGAGTTTCATCGTCGAGAGGGAAACAACCCAGACCCACGGCTAAGGTCCCCAAGCGTCTGCTAAGTGGGAAACGAGGTGGTCGTGTTGAGACAGCCAGGAGGTTGGCTTAGAAGCAGCCACCCTTTAAAGAGTGCGTAATAGCTCACTGGTCAAACGCGGCTGCGCGGATAACGTAACGGGGCTAAGCAGACCACCGAAGCCCGGGGTGAAAACGGTAGGGGAGCGTTGTATGCGGGGTGAAGCAGTCTTGAAAAGGATTGTGGACTGCACACAAGTGAGGATGCTGGTATAAGTAGCGAAAAATCTGTGAGAACCAGATTCGCCGTAAGTCTAAGGTTTCCGACGCAAGGTCAGTCCGCGTCGGGTGAGTCGAGCCTTAGCCGAGGCCGAAAGGCGTAGGTGATGGACAACAGGTGAATATTCCTGTACCACCTGTCTGGAGTGAAGCGGGGACACATGCTGGGAGTTCAGCCTCTGAGTGGATTGAGGTGCTAAGTGAGATAGGCGAAGACCCTGGTAGGCAAATCCGCCGGGCGAGCTGAAGGCGCGAAGGCGAGCCGCAAGGCTGCAAGTGAATGGGCCAGTGTGTCGAGAAAAGCCGCTAAACGATGAAGGATGGGTGCTCGTACCGCAAACCGACACAGGTAGACGAGTAGAAGATACCCAGGCGAACGGGAGAACCCTCGTTAAGGAACTCGGCAAATTAACCCCGTAAGTTCGCGAGAAGGGGTGCCACAGCAATGTGGTCGCAGTGAAAGGGCTCTGCTAACTGTTTAACAAAACCACAGGTCTCTGCGAAAGCGAAAGCTGACGTATAGGGGCTGAAGCCTGCCCAGTGCCGGAAGGTTAAAAGGAGGGGTCAGCGTAAGCGACGCTCTGAATTGAAGCCCCGGTGAACGGCGGCAGTAACTATAACTGTCCTAAGGTAGCGAAATTCCTTGTCGGGTAAGTTCCGACCCGCACGAATGGCCTAATGAGTAGAGCGCTGTCTCAACGAGGGACCCGGCGAAATTGAAGTACGTGTGAAGATGCGCGTTACCCGCAGTAGGACAAAAAGACCCCATGAAGCTTTACTGTAACTTGCCATTGCGTTAGGATGCCGTCTGTGTAGGATAGCTGGGAGGCTGTGAAGGCAGGGCGCTAGCCTTGCTGGAGCCAACGGTGAAATACCAGCCTGAAGGCGTTTTGACCCTAACCTGCGCCGTAAGCCGGTGCGGGAACCGTGGCAGGCGGGCAGTTTGACTGGGGCGGTCGCCTCCTAAACAGTAACGGAGGCGCCCAAAGGTTCCCTCAGGTGGAATGGAAACCCACCCGGGCGTGTAAAGGCACAAGGGAGCTTGACTGCAAGGGAGACACCCCGCGCAGGGACGAAAGTCGGGCTTAGTGATCCCACGGTACCGAGTGGAAGGGCCGTGGCTTACCGGATAAAAGCTACTCTGGGGATAACAGGCTAGTCTTGTCCAAGAGTTCACATCGACGACAAGGCTCGGCACCTCGATGTCGGCTCGTCGCATCCTGGGGCTGGATAAGGTCCCAAGGGTTGGGCTGTTCGCCCATTAAAGCGGTACGTGAGCTGGGTTCAGACCGTCGTGAGACAGGTCGGTCTCTATCCACTGTGGGCGCAAGGGAGTTGCGGGAGGCTGCCCCTAGTACGAGAGGACCGGGGTGGACGGAGCGCTGGTGTGCGAGTTGTCCTGCCAAGGGCACGGCTCGGTAGCCATCTCCGGGAGTGAGAACTGCTGAAAGCATCTAAGTAGGAAACACGTCCCAAGATGAACTCCCTCGTGGTGAAAACCAGTAAGACCGCGCGTAGACGACGCGCTCGATAGGTGGCGGGTGTAAGCCTCGCAAGGGGTGAGCTTAGCCATACTAATGGTCGAGGGCTTCTCCATTCACGACTGTGCGGCGGAGAACTTGGTGCTCCGCGTGCGCGTGACATGGCGTTGCCAGTGAGAAACAACAAGCGCTTCTTCTTCGCCCTGCGTTGGTCAGTGTGTCGCACCCGGAACGGGGTGGGGACGCCTGGCGAGCGCGGGTCAGCACACAGACATGTGAAAGCGGCAGAGCTTTTCTTGGTGACGTAAGCGGCGGGGGTACACCCGGTCCCATCTCGAACCCGGCAGTTAAGCCCGCCAGCGCCGATGGTACTTGGAGGGCAGCCTCCTGGGAGCGTAGGTCGCTGCCAAGTTCTTCTTCTCACCTTTCACATCGTCCCGACCGCCGACCCGCTTTCGCCATGCGTCCCCACCCTGTTTTTGATTCGTGAGTGTTTTGTAATAATGAGTAATTGACCCTCATAATTTCCCCTTTTTTTCTTTCTTGCGTTAAAATTCTACTGTTGAATTAATGTGTGGAGAATCGCTGATGGCACTGGCAACCCCTAATACGACCAATACGACGTTGACCGCAACTGATGCGACCCTTGCTCAGTTCCTGACTTCTCATAAGCAGCCGATCTTGATGCTTTTGTGGAACGGCGACAGCTTGCGTACTGATCTCAAAAATGAGTTTGATAAAGTGGTCGCAGAGTACGGTAACCGCCTCCAGATTATCAAAGTCAACACCAAAGAAAATCCGCGCGCTGCTGAGCAGTTCGAAGTTGATAAACATCCGGTGATCGTTGGTTGGCACAACGGCGCACAAATCGCGCGCCGCAGCCGTCCGTGGGGAACTGATGTGCGGGGCTTTGCCGATCAGCTGCTTGCGTTTACGCCTGCTGAGCCAAAACCCGAAGAGAAAAAAGTGATCCCTAATAATGTGCCGATCACGGTCACTGAGGCCGATTTCAACGAGTTGGTCATTGGCTCAGAGCTGCCCGTTATTGTTGACTTTTGGGCGGAATGGTGTGGACCGTGCAAGCAAATCGCGCCCATCCTCAAGAAACTGGCCGCCGAGTTCGCCGGGAAGATTCGCTTTGCGAAAGTCAATATAGACGATTGCCCGGCGTTGGCACAAGCTTTCAAAGTCGAGAGCATTCCCAACCTGATGTTCGTCAAGAACCGTAAGATTGTCGGCCAAACAGCAGGCGCATTGCCCGAACCGCCGCTTCGTGATGTAATCAATAAGCTGATTACATTGCAGGTCTAAGCCGTGTCACTCCACTTTAGCGTATCTCTGTGCGTCGAAAGTGTTATTTATCTCAGCATTTGTAGTGCTATAATCGATATAAAGGAAGACTGATGCAAGCTCCTCAACTGATTCCATCGCTTGAACCTAAGCTCCGCGAGCTTTACAACCTGCATATAGAACGCTCAAAGGAAATCGATTGGGCTTACAGCGATTTTTTGCCACTTGAGGCTTATCGCACCTCGCCTGAACTGATCCCGAAACTCTCGCCAAGCGTTTTATCGGCGGTCGAACTGGCCGTTTTAACCGAAGTTAACCTGCCCTGGTTCACTACGATTCTAACCGCCGTGTTCACAGGCACCTGGAGCGTCTTGACTGACTTCATCCATACCTGGACGGCTGAAGAAGATGCTCACTCCCTACTACTGGAAGTCTATCTGCTGCTCGGCGGCAACGGTGATCCGAAGGCGCGCGCAGCCTTGCGTAAACAGGTCGTTCGCACGGGCCTGACAGCAACGCTCGATAATGAAGTACAAGCGCTGGTATACACCTCTATTCAAGAGCGCGCCACGCAGGTTTATTATCTTGATCTGGCGCGTATTGCTGAAAAAGAGGACGCCGGTTTAGCACGTGTCCTGCGCCGTTTGGCGAAAGACGAATCGCTGCATTACAGCTTTTATCGTGATGCGGTCAAGCTGCATTTGCAAGCCGATCCGAACTGGGTGTATCCGATCGCTGATATTATGCTGCGTTTCGAGATGCCAGGGCGCGGCTCGCCGGGTTATCAGGAACGTGCCGATCAAGCGCGAACTGATGGGATTTATGGCCCGGAGCAGTTTTTCACACAGGTGATCGATGTGCTGATGCGTTACTGGGACATCGAAAACTTGCATCCGACGTATGCTGAAGCGCGCGAAGCACAGCGTAAAATTGTGACTTATCAATCACGGCTGGCAAAGATTTCGGCGCGCTTAGCTCAACGACGCGAAGAACACACCGTCGTAAAGGAATAACAGTATGCGAAACGTCCTGCGCCCTGATCGTTCGGTAGGCATTGTTGGTTATGGCGCCTATGTGCCGCGCTATCGGTTGCCCGCTGCGGAAGTCGCGCGGGTGTGGACGAACGGCCTGGGCGGTACGCCGATCAAGGAAAAAGCGGTGGCCGGGCTGGATGAAGACGTGATCACAATGTCGATTGAAGCTGCTCGTAATGCATTGGCACGTGCTGCGATTGATCCAGCGGCTTTGCGCGCAGTGTGGGTCGGGTCCGAAAGCCACCCCTACGCGGTCAAACCGACCAGCACAGTTGTTGCCGAAGCAATCGGCGCAGTGCCCAATACGCAAGCCGCCGATTGGGAATTCGCCTGCAAAGCCGGATCGGAAGCCTTACAAGCGGCGATCGGTTTGGTGGGCAGCGGCATGGCGGGTTATGCCATGAGCATCGGCATGGACACCGCACAAGGTCGCCCTGGTGACGCGCTGGAATATACGGCGGCTTCCGGCGGCGCGGCCTATATTGTTGGGCCAGAAAGCGACTCGCTGGCCGTCTTTCAGGGATCGTACAGCTTTGTGACCGATACACCCGATTTCTGGCGACGTGCTGAGCAAAAATATCCCATGCACGGCGATCGCTTCACCGGCGAACCCGCCTATTTTGAGCACACTCTGGCTGCCGCTGGAACGCTCATGGAACTGCTTGGCACAAAACCGTCAGATTACACTTACGCAGTTTTTCATCAACCGAACGTTAAATTTCCAGAGCGCGCTGCCAAACAACTCGGCTTTACCGACGCACAAATCAAGTACGGATTGCTGGCAGGTGAAGTCGGCAACGTGTACGCCGGATCATGCTTGCTCGGTCTGACTGCGACGCTGGATGAGGCCCATGCTGGCGACCGGATTTTGTGCGTGAGCTATGGCAGCGGCGCGGGTTCGGATGCGTTCGATATTCGTGTGACCGATCTCATCAACGAACGGCGCGATCGCGCTCCCCATACTCAGACGTATATCAAGCGCCGTACTGAGATTGATTACGCGCTGTATTCGCGCTATCGTGGCAATTTGCAGACCTGACAACTAACAAGTGCGAGGTGGCGATGGCAGGTAACGCTGCGATTTACATTGTCGATCTATCAATGATGCGTTCAAAGGTTTTCGACAAAATTCCTGACGTGCTTAAGTACACAGATTTAAGCAAAGGTAATCAGGCAGTTGGCCTTCAGTTTACGCTGAAAAATCAAACCATCGCCATGACTTTATGCCCACAGACCAAATAGGGCAGCATCTGAAAGGCTTGTCTGGTTGGGTTCAACAAGTATTGTCAGACAAGGACAAAGACCAATTGATGTATATCCTTGCCAAAATCCATTATGTTCAATTGGTGATCGGATGTGTGATCGAACCTGGTTTTGATAAAAGTGGTGAAGCTGAAACATTTCTTTTCAACTTTAATGCACAGCTCCACGGTTTATTGTTTACCAGCAACACACTATTTGATTTTGACGGCGCACCCATTGCAGGCATGATGTACGACGCGAGAAAGTAAAATATTCAGGCGTACTCAGCATCAATCGGCTCTATCGTATTTTCGGACACATAGCGCCCCGCCCGCATGAACGGATCATGCTGAAATAACAACAGTGCCCCCGTTTCAAGCGCCCATTTGCGCCAATGCCGCTTGCTTTCCAGCGTGACCAATGGCTCAACATCGTAGGCCGTCATCCAGCCAAGCCGCTCAAAATGAATCGCGTAGCTGCTTAAATCAGTTACGAACAGGGCGTGCTGACCGCCGCTCTCAAAGCGAATCACCATCATAGCGGGGGTATGGCCGGGCGCGATAACGCCGAAAATGCCGGGCGCGATCTCGGTATCGCCATCCAGTAATTCCATTTGGCCGGATTCTACTAACGGCGCATAATTTGGCAGCAAATAGGTGGCACGGGTACGCTCATTGGGGCGCATGGCATCCTCGTATTCGCGGCGCTGAACGACATAGCGCGCGTTTGGAAAAGTCGGACGCACACTTGTTTTGTCGTCGTTGAACTCTGTATTGCCAGAACAATGATCGCCGTGCAAATGCGTGTTGATCACGATATCTACATCCACGGGACGCACGCCGAGCCGCGCTAGCCCGTCGATCAGATCGCCGTGCGGCTGTTCGAGCATCCAATTGGCGCGCTGTTTATCGGTCATGCGGCGACCAAGCCCGGTATCGACTACGATCGTCTTGCCAATCGGTCATGCGGCGACCAAGCCCGGTATCGACTACGATCGTCTTGCCACCCGCTCGCACCAGCAAACAGCCGAGCGTCATGGGTAATGTGTGATTATCAGCAGGTGGGTAGCGATCCTTGTACAGGATGAGCGGCGTCAACCCAAACAAGCCGCCCGTATCAGGGTGAACAATACCATCGTTGAGCAAAGCGATCTGAATATCACCGATTTGGAACATTCGCTTTTGTCCTGCTTTCGCCTTTCAGGGTGCGCTCAGTCTCTATGCTTAGAATGTCAGCGGTTGTGTTTTCAACGTTCGCAAAACGAGCTACCAGAATAGCCCGTTCTGACGGCAACAAAAAGGCGGCTTCAGCGCTGCGAACGAGCGAACGCTGCACATCGGCAGTGGTCATTCCTAAATTTTCAACCGCGTTGACCAGTTCGTCGGTCAGCGTGATGTTACTGATTGCCGGATCGTCGGTATTGAGCGTCGTTCGCAAGCCGAGGTAATTCATATCGCGCAAGGGATGTTGATTCATCGCGTGAACGACGCCGCTTTGTACGTTGCTGGTGGGGCACACCTCGAACGTAATATGGTTATCGAGCGCCATTTGCGTGATGCGGTTATCCTCGATAATCCGTACGCCGTGGCCGATGCGATGCGCACCGATACGCTCGATCGCGTCGCGCACGTTACGCGGACCGACCCATTCGCCAGCGTGAACGGTGATACCCAACCCCGATTGGCGCGCCTGCCGAAATATCTCGTAAAACGGGTCTGCCGGATAATCCGCCTCACGTCCGCACAGATCGAAGCCGACTACGCCATGCCACTTGTGATCGACCGCCGCGCGCATTTGACGATCGCCATCAGCAACGCTCTCATGGCGGTTGATGGATACGATCAAGCCAACTCGAATATCATAGTCGCGCTGCGCTTGTGCCACCCCTTCGCATACCCACTGCGTCACTTCGTAATAAGTGAAATCCATCAGTTTAGCGAGCGCTCTGGGTGTGAAGCGCAGCTCTAAGTATTTAACATTATCGCGTGCAGCGTCGATCACGGCTTCGCGCGCTACTCGCCGGATCACTTCCGGCGCACAGAAAAAACGTCGCAGCACGCCGAACTTCTTTAGAAAATGCAGCGCATCATTAGCATCGGCGGGCGTCACCTGAACGTAACCACGCAGCCCTTCGGCGGTGCGATCAGGCAGCGCAATATTGTACTGTTCGGCAATTTCCAACAGCGTTTCCAGGCGGATAGTGCCTTCCAGGTGGCGATGAAGATCGATTTTGGGCAGCGCTGAAAAGTAGGCGCGCAGATCGGAAGTTTCCACAAGGTTATCCCTCAACGGTCAATGCGTTCGATGTGCCTGCCAACGGCAGCCGTACACAGAAGGTGCTCCCCCTGCCCGACTGCGATTCAACATGAACCGTTCCATTATGCGCTTCAACGATGCGCCGCACAATAGCCAATCCGAGACCAGAACCACCAAAGCGACGCTTAGCGTCCTCGACCTGATAGAAGCGTTCAAAGATGTGCAAAAGTTTATCGGCTGGGATTCCAATGCCTTCATCACGCACGCTGAGCAGGCAGAAATCGCCTTGACGCTCCGTCATCACTTCGACTTCGCTATCCACTGCACTGAATTTTACCGCGTTGCCAATGAGATTATCGATCACCTGATTCAACCGATCGGCGTCACCAACAACGTCGATCGGTTGGTTGGCGCTCGTATAAATAAAGGCAACCCTGTTGTTTTTGTAGGTCAGACGCGCGCCAATAACCGCTTGGGTGGCAAGCTGATCAATATTCAATTGAGTCCGTTGTAAATGGCTTTGATCAAGCGTTTCAAGTACCAGAATATCGCTGATCAAACGCGCAATCGTATCTGACTTGCTCTCCATGATCAAGAGCGCATCCACTTGCTGCTCATTGACCGATCCCAGGCTGCCATCACGGATCAATTCGGCGTAGCCTTTGACAAATGCCAGCGGGTTGCGCAGCTCATGGCTAAGATTTTGCACTAATTCATCGCGCAGTTGATTGAGGACATTCAATTCGCGATTGGCGGTTGCCAGATGTTCTGCCTGCTTGCGCGCCTTCTGATAGAGCCACGCGTTATCGATAGATGTGGCGATTTGTGCCGCAGCAATTGCCAGAATGCGCTCGTGATCGGGTGTAAACGCTTCGCGAACCAAGCTGTCGATCGCCAATGCACCCAAAACACGTTCATGAGTTGTCAGCGGCACGATCAACAGCGAGCGAATTTCGTTATCATACGCCAATGCCTGATCGCGCGTATACAAATCCGGTAAATAAATTTTTTTGCCCGTGTCGATCGTCCGGCGAAATACGTTGTCCTCAACAATCAAGTCAAGGTTAGCGACGGCCTCCAGTGGCAGCCCGGCAGCGGCGCGGATATGTACTGTGTCCGACGTTCCAGCCTCATCACACAGCGCGATCAGGCACGCGCGGCACGGAAAAATAGCTTGCAATGTGCAAGTCACATCATCCAAAATCTTGCTGAGTTCAAGGCGGCCTGTCACTTGATGTGCCACCTGATACAAGGCGCTCATTTCGGCCAAACGGTTGTTGACATCGGCGCTGTGCCGTGCATTTTCGAGCGCCGTGGCAACCTGACTGAGTAGCAAAACCAGCGTGCGCGCCTGTTCGGAGCTAAGCGGATTTGGACGCACATAGCGCAAGGTAATCGCGCCATAAGTAATTTTTGAGCGATGAATTGGGTAAGCGAGCAAAGTCAGCGGCTGGTCAGGATGCCCCAAAGGCGCGGGCGTCATGATTGAGAGCGGATGTCCGGTCGCCACTACACGCGCTGCGGCACTTTCGGACGCCCCATCGCTGTATACCGCTGGCGGAGCGCTCGCACGAGTTACGGCGGGGATCAAGCGAGCGGCACGCGTTTCATAGGTATAAATCCGAATTTCGTCCGGCTGCAACAGTCGGGTCACTTCCCCTATCAATAAATCGTTGATCGCTGGCAGATCAAGCCGTCCACTGAGCCGTAAACTTGTTTGCTGAAGCGAGGCTAACAGGGACAAGCGGTTGACTGTCTCTTCGTGAAGCTGTGCATTACGGATAGTCACCGCCGCCTGGCTGGCGATCGTCTCCAAAAGAGTAATCGCTGCCTGCGAATAGTAATACGGCTGGTAGCTTTGCACTGACATGACACCCACGATCTCGTCGCGTGCCATGAGCGGCACGATAACAATATTACGTGGGTCACGCCCAGAACCGACCGTTGGGCTTTCAACCGGATACCCTTCCTGCTCAACATCACCAATAACCAACGTTCGGTGCTGTTTCATGACATAGCTCACTAATCCTTCAACAGGAAATTCGCCCGCATTATCCTGCCAGGTTTGCTCATCCAGGAATTGCACCAACCGAATCGTTTGTGAGGGTGTATCATACAAAGCAATATAAAATACATCGGCGGTCATGAGCGCTGCCACATTGCGTGCAATGACTTTGAGCACGTTCGTATCGTCCAGGTGGATCAGCGCTGTACCGATGTTATTGATCGTTTTCAGCCGCTGCGCACGAACGCGGGCAGCCCGATACAACTGTGCATGACGAATGGCGGCTGCCGCTTGTTGGGCAAATAGCTGGCCGATGCTGTAATCGGCCATTGTAAACGCATCGGGGCGCTCCGAGGTGATTTCCAGCACTCCGCAGAATCGGCTTTTGTACATCAATGGAAAGCCGATCCAACTGCGAATGCGCTCATAACCTTCCAGAAATATCCAATTTGAAGTCTCGGAAAGCGTATCGATCAGCAGCGGCGCACACGTTTCGTGAATCTTCCGAATATTTGGCATTGTCAGCCAATCGTTTATCTGTGCTTGAAGCGCTGCCAACTCGTAACCACTGCCACGCGCTAAATGTATCTGCCCTTTGCGCATTAAAAGGATTGCACTGTTTTCGCCGGGAATCACGCGCTTGACTTGCTCAAGGATCAGATCAAACACTTGTGAGAGGCTGAGCGTGCTGCTCAAAGCGGTGATTACGGAGGTGAGTGCTGACGATTGTTCCGCTTGTAAATTGCCGGTTTCGTAAATCACCATAAATTCATCACGATCAGCAATGGGCGCTATGTTCATGATGGCCGATACTGTATGGTGACCGTCGTGCGTGAGGAGCGTCACCCACAGCACACCGCCCGACGCACCCGGCGCAGTGGCCGCTGCCCAGGCGTGCGCTATGTAACGCCGATCGCGAAGAGCAATAAAGCGCCGAAAGCTGCTGCCAACGATTTCTTGTGATGATCTACCTAGCAAATCGGCCATTGCTGGTGATACATGTCTGATCGTCCCCTCGCGGCCAATTAAGCTGATCATAATGTTGTTTGTGATGATGCACTGCCTTGTCTATTCATTGGCGTCTCGGCTGCTGTGCGGAACGGACACTCATTATGACGCTATCGGTCGCTTTGCGCGATTATTTTTTGGACGGCGGACTCCCTGGCGTTTTTTCACCAAGCAGCCAGCCCCAATAACGTCCGGCAACGATTACGCTCACGGTCAGCGCGATGGCTAACGGCAGTGTATACAGCAGTCCAACCGACGAGTCGAGGGTTTCGGCGGGCGTGCCCAACGTCAGCAAGCGCGTGAGCACACTGCCGCCGATCAAGGCAATTGCGACAAAGAACAGCAGGTAATATTTTGGGCGTTTGGTGACCGCGCCAAGCCGTTGACTGAGCAGCGCGATCACCAGCAGCACCGTAATCAGCGAGAGGGGGCCAAGCAACCCCAATAACGTCAGTAGATTAGCCATGTTTATGCGT
>Ga0209100_1002253_pt1 | contig 12213 bp, 9 predicted proteins | sample lystaG_FD_185480 | JGI IMG/M metagenome (GOLD analysis project Ga0209100, IMG submission 185480) | Glacier valley bacterial and archeal communities from Borup Fiord, Nunavut, Canada, to study Microbial Dark Matter (Phase II) -... | ecosystem: Environmental > Aquatic > Freshwater > Ice > Glacier ...
ACGGATAACGCGCCTGGAGCCTAGCCTCGAGACCCTGCGCTTCGCCCTCGGGGTCGTGAATGCGAATTTCGACCAGTCCGCTTTTGCGGGCGTGGGACAGCAACCTCGAGACCTTTGGACGCGAAAGCCGCAGCTCGACGGCGATGGCCTCGGTGGTCAGCCCCTGTTCGTAGTAGAGGCGGGCCACTTGAACGGCCTGGAGCGAAAGTGTGTGCGACTGTCGCGTGGTTTCGAGGTTTGAACTGTTGGGGGTCATGCGTTGAGCCTAAGCATACGGCGGTGGTTTATCTTGTCAAGCTGTTCAGGTCGCTCGGTCATTTGTTCACACAGTTCCTCGAGACCAAAGTAAATCAAGTTACAGCGGTTCCCGCTAACATTACAGCTTTTCCGCTTTGCTCCAAAGCTTCCATTACCGCGAGCACCACTGCTTTTTTCCATTCGCTCCGCTCACCATAAAGGTGGAGAAAACCACTCCACCTTCTATGGGAAACGCTGTAAACCTCGAGTGAAACAATCTTTCTAGGGTTTGCAAGCCGGAGATTGGGGCCGCTGAATGCGGAACACTCGTGCTCGAGTTTCCTTGAGCGGATGGCCTTCCATGAACGCTCTACGCCTGGAAAAATAATCCTATACGCCAATTTTCGTTTTTTGCCCTCGAGGATGAGAGCAGGCTAGACAAGGGGGGCTTGAACATACGTCCACCAACCTGTATCGTCTGTTCAGACAACGCATCACACAATGTACCACCGTTGAGCTATCCAATCGCAAGCGGGCTGTCTGCCACGCACTTATGGGCTTTTGTGTTTTTCACAAACGTTCTGGCCAAGTCGTTTCAGGTCCCCTTATTCAGGTTTTTGTGGACGCTCGAGCAAAACGAGGAGAATCATGTCGCCCTTACCCATTCATTGCTTCGCCCTCCAGCCATGAACCTGACCCTGGACCATGTGGTCAAGGAGGTGGGTGCGGAAACCCACCTTTATGAAATGTCTCTGACGCTCGAGCCGGGACTCAACGTGCTGCTCGGCCCTACCCTGGCTGGCAAAACCTCGCTGATGCGCCTGATGGCGGGTCTGGACAAGCCCACAAGGGGCCGTATTCTGGTGGACGGCGTGGACGTGACCCAGCTCAGCGTGCAAAAGCGCTCGGTGGCCTTCGTGTACCAGCAGTTCGTGAATTATCCCAGCTTCAACGTGTTTGAAAACATCGCCTCACCGCTGCGAATCGCGGGCCTCTCCTCGCAAATTATCCGGGAGCGGGTGGGGTCGGTGGCCGCGCTGATGCACCTCGAGCCGATGTTGAAACGCTTACCCAATGAGCTTTCGGGGGGACAGCAGCAGCGCGTGGCTATCGCTCGAGCACTGGTCAAGGAAGCCGACTTGCTGCTGTTCGACGAACCGCTGGTCAACCTCGACTACAAATTGCGCGAGGAACTGCGGGCTGAAATGCGCGAAATCTTTGCCCGCCGGAGTGCGGTGGTGGTTTACAGCACCACCGAACCCTTCGAGGCGCTCTCCCTGGGGGGACAGGTGGTAATTTTGAGCGAAGGCAGAGTGCTACAAAGCGGCAACACGCTCGAGGTTTACCATCATCCCCGCACCGTGCGGGTGGGTCAGGTTTACAGTGACCCGCCCATGAATTTGCTCGAGGCGCGCCTCTCGGCAGGTCGGGGGCACCTGGCAAGCGGCCTCGAGTTTACCCTTCCTGCACACATGGCGGGCTTGACGGGCAGCTATCAAATGGGGGTGCGGGTGAGCCATGTGTCGGTGAAGCGCAGCAGCTCCGAAGATTTGCAATTAGAGTTGCGCCTCAATCTGGCTGAACTGTCTGGCTCGGAAACTTACCTGCACTCGAGCCTGGTAACTCGAGACCACACCACCCATCTGGTGGCTCAGCTTCCCGGTATCCACTCGGTCGAGATAGGTCAAAAGATTACGCTCTACATTGACCCACGGCGGATGTTTGCCTTCGATGGCGCGGGTGAGCTGGTCGCCTCACCGCCCCAGTTTTCAGGGTCCTCGAGTGCAGTGCAACCCCTGCGGCGGAGCGCCTGATGGCCCGCATCGAACTCGACGGTCTGGCCCACGCTTACCGACCCAATCCACAAAAGCCCGAGGATTACGCGCTCAGGCCCCTGACCATGACCTGGCAGGACGGCGGGGCCTACGCACTACTCGGGCCGTCGGGCTGTGGCAAGACCACGCTGCTCAACATCATTTCGGGGCTGCTGCGTCCATCGCACGGACGGGTGCTGTTCGATGGACGCGATGTGACCGACCTGCCCACCGAGGCCCGCAACATCGCCCAGGTGTTCCAGTTTCCGGTGATTTATGACACCATGACCGTTCACGACAATCTGGCGTTTCCGCTGCGTAACCGCCGGGTTCCCGAGCCGGAGGTTAGGGTGCGGGTGGCGCACGTGGCCGAGCTGCTCGAGCTGACCGGAGACCTGAAAAACCGTGCTCGAGGGCTGTCTGCCGACCTGAAGCAAAAAATTTCGCTGGGTCGGGGTCTGGTTCGCAAGGACGTGGCGGCCATCTTGTTCGACGAGCCGCTCACGGTGATTGACCCGCACCTCAAATGGCAACTGCGGAGCAAACTCAAGCAGATTCACTTTGAACTCAAACTCAGCCTTATTTACGTCACCCACGACCAGGTGGAAGCCCTGACCTTTGCCGACCAGGTGGTACTGATGGAAGGCGGCGCGGTGATGCAGACCGGCACCCCCCAGGCGCTGTTCGAGGAACCCGAGCACACTTTCGTGGGTTACTTCATCGGCAGTCCCGGCATGAACCTGCTGCCCTGTTCGCTCGAGAGTGGCAATACCGACGCTGTGCTGCTGGGGACGCAAACGGGTGCCCCACGACTGCCGATGGACGCCCACCTGCTCGAGCGGGTGAGGGGCCAGGGCGACCTGACCGTGGGCATTCGGCCCGAGTTTCTGGGGTGCAGCAACACTGAGGAAATAGGAACTTCTGAAACTCGAGTGCTGCCTGCCGTTATCGCTCGAGTGGACGATTTGGGCAACTACAAGCTTGCGACCGCCCAGCTCGGAGGTTACACCCTGATGGCCAAGCTGTCCGAGGACGCTCAGGTGCAGGTGGGTCCGGGCTGGCTGAGCTTTCCAGCCCATCAAACCAAGCTGTATTCCAGCTCGAGGTTGGTGCGATGACGGCTGTTATGAAGGTTGGGTCCCAAGTCGTGTCCCCCAGGAGAGACCTATGATGAAGACCCGCAACAACAAAGCCTGGTTTTTGGTGCTGCCGGTGGTGATTTCGGTGGCCTTCAGCGCCATCATTCCGCTGATGACCGTGATTAACTATTCGGTGCAAGATATCATCGGGCCAGACCAGAAGGTGTTCGTGGGTCTGGACTGGTTCAAGGAAGTGCTGCGCGACCCAGACCTGCACGGAGCTTTTCTGCGCCAACTGCTGTTCACGCTGGTGGTGCTGGCCATTGAAATTCCGCTGGGCATTTTGATTGCGCTGTCCATGCCCGCTCGTGGCTGGAAAGCGTCGCTCTCACTGGTCCTGATTGCGCTGCCGCTGCTGGTTCCGTTCAACGTAGTCGGCACCATCTGGCAGATTTTTGGTCGCGCCGACATCGGGCTGGGCGGTCATTTCCTGGCCAGTTTGGGGATTGACTACAACTACGCCACCAACCCGCTGCACGCCTGGTTGACCGTGATTTTGATGGATGTGTGGCACTGGACCCCGCTGGTGGCCCTGCTGTGCTACGCAGGTTTACGCTCCATTCCCGAGGGCTACTATCAAGCCGCCAAGATTGATGGGGCCAGGGCTTGGGCGACTTTTCGCTTTATCCAGTTGCCCAAACTCAGTGGCGTGCTGATGATTGGGCTGCTGCTACGCTTCATGGACAGCTTCATGATTTACACCGAGCCGTTCGTACTCACCGGGGGCGGCCCCGGAAACGCCACCACCTTCTTGTCCATCTACCTGACCAAGCTGGCGGTGGGCCAGTTCGACCTGGGACCCGCCGCCGCCTTCAGCCTGGTGTACTTCCTGATTATTCAGGTGGTCAGCTTTGTGCTGTTCACCCTTATTCAGCGCAATTCCAATCCAACTGCCACCAAACAGGGGACACCATGAAAGCGGCCTTGCCCCAGACCAGTAACGTGCAGACCCGCCGAATTCGGCCTCCTTTCCGCGTGGGCAGCGTGATGTTGCCGCTCTACTTCATGCTGCTGCTGCTGCCCATCTACTGGATGATTACCATGAGTCTCAAGACCAACGAGGAGATTCTGGCCGGATTCAGCCTGTGGCCCCAGAAATTGACCTTTGAACACTACCACGAGATATTTACCAACCGAGCCTGGTATTCGGGCTATCTCAACTCGCTGACCTACGTGGGCCTGAACACCGTTATTTCGCTGGTTATCGCACTGCCCGCCGCCTACGCCTTCTCGAGGTACAGCTTTCAGGGCGACAAGCACCTGTTCTTCTGGCTGCTGACCAACCGCATGGCCCCGCCCGCTGTGTTTCTGCTGCCGTTTTTTCAGCTTTATCAAAGTGTGGGCCTGTTCGATACCCACATCGGCGTGGCGCTGGCGCACCTGTTGTTCAACGTGCCGCTTTCAGTGTGGATTCTCGAGGGGTTCATCAGCGGTGTGCCTCGAGAGATTGACGAAACTGCCTACATCGACGGCTACTCGTTCGGGCGTTTCTTCTTCCGGGTGTTCATTCCACTGATTCGCAACGGAATTGGTGTCACCGCGTTTTTCTGCTTCATGTTCAGTTGGATTGAGCTGCTGCTGGCCCGCACCCTGACCAGTGTGGACGCCAAACCCATCGCGGCGGTGATGACCCGCACCGTGAGTGCGTCGGGCATGGACTGGGGACTGCTGGCCGCCGCCGGGGTGCTGACCATCGTGCCGGGGGCGCTGGTCATCTGGTTTGTTCGCAACTACATCGCCAAGGGCTTTGCCATGGGACGGGTCTGATGCGGCTTTTAAGAGGTATCACCCGCTCGAGGGCCGCTCGAGTCACACTCGCCAACACACCCGCCCAGAAAAGGAGGAACTGATATGGCCTGGATGGCCTGGACCTGGCCCAGCGGAATCTTCATCGTCCTGATTATTTTGGCCATCGCGGTTTTGACGGTGATGGACATGCGTTCACCGCCCCTGATGCGTAAAGGTTTTCTGCCCATTCCCACCGACCGAGGAGACCGTTTTTACATCGCCATGTTGGGCTTAATGGCCATCAACCTGACTTGGTGGGGCCTGACCGACGCGAGTCCATTGATTGGCCTGACCATTTCGCTGCTGTGGTTTGGCGTGGCCATGCGCTGGGGCTAGTTGCTCACTCGAGCGCCCCTTTCCTCGAGCAGCTCCGGCCTCGAGTTAATACCCCCTCGAGACAGCACTTAAAGCCAACTTATGTGGGTACGCGGGTTCATCTTCCACCGCGACGAACACCCTGAGGCAAGTGAAGACCCGAAACCTCTGTCTCGAGCGTATGAAGCTCGAGCGCATACCGTGGAGAAACCATGAGCAGACAGCAGAAGGGCTTTGGACCGAGCAGCTTGCGTAACCTGAGTGCGTTAACCGTGGTGATGACTGTGGCTCTGGGAACTTCTCCCACCGCGCAGGCTCAGAGCGCCGGTATGGCCGCTGCCACCAAATGGGTCAATACCGAGTTCCAACCGTCCACGCTGAGCAAGGCCCAGCAGATGAAGGAGATGCAGTGGTTTATCGACGCGGCCAAGCCCTACAAGGGCATGACCATCACCGTGGCCTCCGAGACGCTGACCGTTCACAAATACGAGTCCGAGGTGCTGGCCAAAGCCTTTGAGGAAATCACCGGCATCAAGGTCAAGCACGACATCATTCAGGAAGGCGACGTGATTGAAAAGCTGCAAACGCAGTTTCAGTCGGGCAAAACCATCTACGACGCCTACATCAACGACTCGGATTTGATTGGAACCCACTTTCGCAACGACTTCGTGTTGCCGCTGAGCGACTACATGGCGGGTGCGGGCAAGGCCGTCACCTCGCCCACGCTAGACCTGAAAGACTTTATTGGGACCAGCTTCACCACTGGCCCCGACAAGAAGCTGTACCAGTTGCCCGACCAGCAGTTTGCCAACCTGTACTGGTTTCGGGCCGACTGGTTCGCAAGGCCCGACCTGAAGGCTAAGTTCAAGGCCAAGTACGGCTACGAGCTGGGAGTTCCGGTCAACTGGAGCGCCTACGAAGATATTGCCGCATTCTTTACCAACGATGTGGGAACCATTGATGGCAAGAAAGTTTATGGACACATGGATTACGGCAAAAAAGACCCCAGCCTGGGCTGGCGCTTTACCGATGCGTGGTTGAGCATGGCAGGCAACGGCGACAAGGGGCTTCCTAACGGTATTCCGGTGGACGAGTGGGGCGTGCGGATGGAAAACTGTCACCCGGTCGGCTCGAGCGTGACCCGAGGAGGAGATACCAACGGCCCCGCTGCGGTGTACGCGCTGACCAAGTACGTGGACTGGCTCAAAGCCTACGCGCCTCCCGAAGCGGGCGGCATGACCTTCTCGGAGTCTGGCCCGGTTCCGGCACAGGGCAACATCGCGCAGCAGATTTTCTGGTACACCGCCTTCACCGCCGATATGGTCAAGCCAGGACTCCCGGTGGTGAATGCCGACGGTACGCCCAAGTGGCGCATGGCTCCCAGCCCACACGGGGTTTACTGGCGTGAAGGAACCAAGTTAGGCTATCAGGATGCAGGTTCCTGGACCCTTCTCAAGAGTACGCCCGCTAAAAATACGGCTGCGGCTTGGCTTTATGCCCAGTTCGTGACTTCCAAGACCACCAGCTTGAAAAAGAGCGTTGTGGGCCTGACCTTTATTCGGGATAGCGATATTCGCAGCGCATATTTTACCAAGAACGCCAACAAGTACGGCGGCTTAATCGAGTTCTACCGCTCTCCCGCAAGGGTCGCCTGGACCCCCACCGGAATCAACATTCCCGACTACCCCAAGATGTCACAGTTGTGGTGGCAAAACATCGCCCCCGCCGCAGTGGGAGAAGTGACCCCCCAGCAGGCTATGGACAATTTGGCTGCGGCCCAAGACAAGATTATGTCCCGGCTCCAGCGTGCGGGCATGAAGCGCTGTGCCCCAATCCTGAACGAGGAAAAGACTGCCCAATATTGGTTTGACCAGCCTGGAGCGCCCTATCCCAAACTGGCCAACGAGAAGGAGAAAGGCGAAACCATTGCCTACGAGACCTTGCTCAACGACTGGAAGGCAGGCAAGGTCAAGTAGGTTATGTCGTTTAGGGGTTGACAAGGAATTATACGTCTGGCACGTCTTTTGCCTTATACCCAGTACAGTGGCCAACCTAGGAAACCCGTGCTGGAATTCTGCGTGTTCATCGGCAGAGCATATTTTTTCCAAAAAGTAAACCCCTAAACGGCATAGGTTAGTAAGAGGCTCGAGCAGGGCTAAAGAAAACAAACCTTGCTCGAGCCAGAGATAGGGCATTTCTCTTGACTTTGCAAAGTTACTTGAAAAGTTTGGGCTGAAGCGGTTCCGGGCGAGCTGCTGTCTTCTTGGTCAAAACAACGCCCATGAGGACGCTTGACCGCTTGGACAAAACGGCACTGTCTTGGGATGAGCGGCACCTATCGGGCCATCCCGCCCCGTGGGGCCTGCCCGCCACTCGCCCCTACAACGCTGTGTTTGCCTTCAAACTCGAGAGAAATTCTGTAAGAGTTCTCGAGGATAGGTTTCAAGCGCGCTCGAGCGCCCCGAAAATGCTTCTGGAATAGGCTTCAAAACGCTCACTTCAGGGGTTTTGTCCAAACAACACATCGCTCTCAGTTCTCTCACTCCCCACACCTCGAGAAGGAAATAGATTCCCTTCTCGAGGATTTAGATTTGTGTACAGCTTGGGGCAAAATGAAATCATGACTCAATACATTCTTGCTCTCGACCAGGGAACCACCAGCAGCCGCGCCATCGTTTTCGCCCGTGATGGCAGCATTCTTGCAAAGGCGCAAAAGGAGTTTCGGCAAATTTTTCCACAGCCCGGTTGGGTGGAGCACGACCCCAACGAAATCTGGAGCACCCAGAGCGGGGTGATGGGGGAAGCGCTCAGCAGCGCTGGAATCCGGGCCAGTGATATCGCGGCCATCGGCATCACCAACCAGCGCGAAACCACGCTGATTTGGGACCGCAAGACCGGGCAACCCATCCACAACGCCATCGTGTGGCAAGACCGCCGCACTGCGCCCTACTGCGACGCTCTCAGGGCCGCTGGTCAGGCCGAGGTGTTTCAGGCCAAAACCGGACTGGTGCTCGACGCCTACTTTTCAGGCACCAAAGTCCGCTGGCTGCTCGAGCACATTCCGGGTGCCAGAGCGCGGGCCGAGGCCGGAGAACTGGCTTTTGGCACCATAGATTCCTGGCTGGTCTTTAAACTCACCGACGGCGAACTGCACATCACCGACGCCAGCAACGCTTCGAGAACGTTGCTCTACAACATCCACACCGGGGAGTGGGACAGTGAGTTGCTCGAGCTGCTCGAGATTCCACGCGCCCTGCTCCCAGAGGTGCGGAACAGCTCCGAGGTGTACGGTCAGACCTCAGAGGGCTTGCTGGGTGCTCAGGTCAAAATTGCGGGCATCGCCGGAGACCAGCAGGCCGCGACCTTTGGTCAGACCTGTCTGAAGGTAGGGATGGCCAAAAACACCTACGGCACCGGCTGTTTCATGCTGCTCAACACCGGAATACAGGCGGTGAACTCGCAACACAAACTACTGACCACCGTGGCGTGGCAACTGGAGAATAAGCGCACTTACGCGCTCGAAGGGGGCGTGTTCGTGGCGGGCGCGGTGGTGCAGTGGCTGCGCGACGGTCTGGGAATTATTCGCTCGAGTGGGGAGGTCGAGGAACTGGCCTCCAAAGTACCGGACAGCGGGGGAGTGGTGTTGGTTCCCGCTTTTGTGGGGCTGGGAGCGCCCTACTGGGACCCTTACGCAAGGGGAACCATCGTGGGGATGACCCGTGGAACTACGGCGGCGCACATCGCCAGGGCCGCGCTCGAGAGTGTGGCTTTTCAGAGCGCTGAACTGCTCGAGGCCATGCAGCAGGACACCGCCCGTCTGGGAACCCAGCTTCAGGAACTCCGGGTGGATGGGGGCGGCAGCACCAACGACGCCATGATGCAGTTCCAGGCCGACATTCTGGGCGTTCCGGTGATTCGTCCCCGCATTACAGAAACCACCGCGCTGGGCGCGGCTTACCTGGCGGGTCTGGCGGTGGGTTTCTGGAGCGGTCAGGACGAACTTTCCGAGTTGTGGCAGGTGGGCCGACAGTTCGAGCCAAACATGAGCAGCGCCACGCGTGAAGAGCGCCTGCACACCTGGAAACGGGCGGTGGGCCGCAGCATGAACTGGGTTGAGGGCTAAACTCCGACCTGTGGGCAGGGTGTGGGGTGGATGTCTCAAGCCGGGTCAAAGGTCCCCTTGTTTTTGGAGTGAACATGTGTTCAAATACAGTGAGCAAACGTTCGTGAGGTTCTGCCCCTCGCAGCCTCCTTCCACCCTCTCTTTATCCCTGCACTACAAAGGAAACAACCATGAAGCGTGCCGATATTGTCAAAACCATTGCTGAGTCTCAAACCTGGGATGTGCTGGTGATTGGGGGTGGGGCCAGTGGCCTGGGAACTGCGGTAGAAGCGGCCAGTCGGGGCTACCGTACCCTGCTGCTCGAGGCCCATGACTATGCCAAGGGAACCAGTAGCCGCAGCACCAAGCTGGTTCACGGCGGGGTGCGCTATCTGGCCCAAGGCAACATTTCTTTGGTCCGTGAGGCATTGCGAGAACGGGGGCTGCTCAAACAAAATGCCCCGCATCTGGTGCGCGACCTGGGGTTCCTGATTGCGGCCTATAAGTGGTGGTCCGCACCGTTTTACGGCATCGGGCTAAAGATGTACGACCTGCTGGCGGGTAAATTGAACCTGCAAAATAGCCGCTACATTGGGGCTGCCGAGGCACTCGAGCACACCCCCACCCTGAAAAAAGAAGGACTGATGGGTGGAATTCTGTATTTTGATGGTCAGTTTGACGACTCGAGGCTGGCCATTTCCTTGCTGCGGACGCTCGAGGACCACGGTGGGGTTGCCCTGAACCACGCCCCAGTGGTAGCACTGCATAAAAATGAAGCGGGTAAAATTGACGGTGCAACCCTGCGCGACGACGAAACGGGCATCGAATACCGCATTTCTGCCAAAGCAGTGGTCAACGCCACAGGAGTTTTTGTAGACGCAGTGCGCCGGATGGACGAGCCTGAAGCCAAAAACATGCTCTCGCCCAGTCAGGGAGTACATGTGGTGGTAGACCGTAAATTTCTGCCCGGAGACAGCGCCATTATGATTCCCCGTACCGACGACGGGCGGGTGCTGTTTGCGGTGCCGTGGCATGACCATGTGGTGATTGGGACCACCGATACGCCGATACCCGAGGCCAATCTGGAACCCAGAGCGCTGCCCGAAGAGGTGGAGTTCATTTTGAAAACCGCCGCACAGTACCTGGACCCCGCGCCCACCCGTGCCGACGTACGAAGCGTCTACGCGGGCCTGCGTCCGCTGGTCAAGGCCGCCGAGGGAACCGATACCAAAGCGCTCTCGAGAGACCATGTGATTCGCATCTCGGACAGTGGTTTAATCACCTTGACGGGTGGCAAGTGGACCACTTATAGGCGCATGGGCGAAGACACGGTAAACCGCGCTGCGGCCCAGGCAGGACTCCCCGAGAAGTCCACCGTCACGCCCAACTTGCACCTGCACGGCTGGACTACCGAAGCCCTGGACCAACACTGGCGGGTCTATGGCACCGACGTTGGTCATATTCGCACGCTCGAGGGGGCTAAAACCCTGCTGCACCCCGAGTTGCCCTACTTTGAAGCCGAAGTGCGCTGGGCCGCCAATGCCGAGCAGGCCCGTACCGTAGAAGACGTGCTGAGCCGCCGCCTGCGGGCGCTGTTACTCAACGCTCGAGCTAGCAGTGAGGCCGCCCCACGAGTGGCCGCTATCCTGGCTGAAGAACTGGGGCGCGACGCCGCCTGGGAAGCTGCCCAGGTCGCGCAGTATCAGATTCTGGCCCTGGGTTACCAACTGGACTCTGTGCTCGAGCACGACACGCAGGGTCAGGTGGGTTTGGGTGAGTTGGTGGGTGTGTAGATTAACAATTTGGGTGAACAGATCCGCGTATGTTCGAAAATCTCTTCAGCCCTCTCACCCTCACCCCCTCGCAAAACCCTAGCATTGCCCCTATGAAAATAGCGCGCGTCGAAGCCGATGGAAAGCCACAATGGGCCGTACTCGAGGGCCAGACCTTCCACCTGCTGGGCAGCATGGCGGGAGTGAGAACCGGGCGCAGTGTTCCGCTGGAGGGCGCAAAGTTGTTCGTTCCTGCTGAGCCATCCAAAATTGTATGTGTGGGGCGCAACTACGTCGAGCACATCCGCGAACTCGGCAACGACAAAAATGGCTTGCCTAGCGAACCAGGCATCTTCCTCAAGGGTCCCAACACCCTGCTGCCCAGCGGCTCGAGCGTGGAGCATCCCACCTGGACGAATGAGCTGCACTTTGAAGGCGAACTGGCGCTGGTTATCGGCAAAAAAGCGCGGGGACTCACCGTTGACAACGCCCTTGAGCACGTTTTTGGCTACACCTGCGCGCTCGATTTGACCGCCAGGGACGTGCAGAAAACCGATTTACAGTGGGCCAGGGCCAAAGGGGCGGACGGCTTTTGTCCGCTGGGGCCACTGCTCGAGACCGACCTCGACCCCCTAAATGTGCAGGTGACGACTCGAGTGAACGGAACCGTGCGCCAGGACGCATCCAGCGAGCTGATGATTTTTGATGTGCCGACCATTCTGGCGTATGTCAGCAGTTTTATGACGCTCGAGGAGGGTGATGTGGTGCTGACCGGAACCCCGGCGGGGGTGGGCAAACTCGAGCGCGGCGACAAAATCGAGGTTGAGGTGGCTGGAGTTGGCGTGCTTGAGGTGAGCATCACTTAAAAATTGTAACGTAACATAAAGTTCATTAGATTTTGACACTATAGACGCGAAAATTTTAAGTTAAAATCGTGAAATGATAGTTACAAAAGTCTTAACTTTGGATTGCCTGTGACTGTCCAGCATCCACAGCTCGAGTGCCTTTTAAATCTAGCTATCCGAAGCCTGGAACTGGTGGGGGCG
>Ga0209100_1002255_pt1 | contig 12210 bp, 10 predicted proteins | sample lystaG_FD_185480 | JGI IMG/M metagenome (GOLD analysis project Ga0209100, IMG submission 185480) | Glacier valley bacterial and archeal communities from Borup Fiord, Nunavut, Canada, to study Microbial Dark Matter (Phase II) -... | ecosystem: Environmental > Aquatic > Freshwater > Ice > Glacier ...
ACCCAGCGTATCGAGCGCCACCGGCTCGAGCGCGCCAATCTGGGCTGGACCACGCTCGAAGAACCGCTCGATTTGAGCGCGGCTGTCTCGAGAGTGCGGACCGAAACGGTGTTGCTGGACTGCCTGAGCCTATGGGTCTCGAACCTGCTGCTCAGCGGGGTGAGCGAACCGGATACCCTCGAGCGCACAGAACACTGGCTCGAGGGGGCGTCCGACAAAATCTTGTACGTGGTCTCCAACGAGGTGGGCCTGGGCGTCGTGCCAGAGTATCCGCTGGGACGGCAGTTCAGGGACGCTCTGGGGCGAACCAATCAACTCGTGGCCCACCGCTCGAGCGAAGCCTACCTGCTGGTTGCGGGTTTGCCACTCCGGTTAAAGTAAATTTCAGGGATAAATCCACTGCCGCAACTCGAGGGTATCACCCGAATTCAGGCTGACCCAGCCGCTGTAAATGCCCATGCGCTCGAACTCCAGGTCAAACCTTACCTTTTGACTTTCCAGGTTCGTCCCCGCAAAAACGTAAGCCACAAGGTTGCCCTCGTTGCGAATCTCGAGCGGCTCGGGGCTGATGCTCAGAACCGTCAAACGGTTCAGATATTCGCGGCTGAACCACACTTCCTGGGTACTCACTTCACGTGCATTCATCGCCTGTGAGGCCGCTCGGGTTTGCCCCAGCGTCAGCTCGAGCGCCAGAGGGCGGTGAACCCTTCCGGTACCGCTGTAGCTGGCCCCTAGTACCCCGCTCTGAACGTGTTTGGTGCTTATGGGTCCCCGACCCAACACCCACAGCACCGAGGTCATGGCCAGCAGCACAAGCAGCGCCCACACGCCGTAACGCGCCAGTTGGTGGCGGATGACGGAATCGAATTCCTGGGGACGTTCAATCCGGGCTGGGCTGCGCTCGAGCATTGGGTTCACCTTGTTGAAATCTACTTAAAGTTTAGTCCAAAGATAAAAACAGCGATGCGGCTTAACCGACAAATTCAAACCTCAGTCGGGGGCTTTGACCACAGCCCTCGAGCGCAAAGGTTGGATGGGTTCGGTGCAGTTGCAAAGTATCACGAAAGAAACGATTATATCGGCTAAAACGAAGACGGAGTGTCCTGAAAAAGCTTGTTGGGTGAGGCAGACAGGGCAAAAAATAGGGAGTAATAAATGAATGGGGTCCACCAATAATCCATCTGCTCAACGAGAGATACATAAAGTGTAAAAACTAAAGCTTCGCGCGCCACACAAAATTTCAGGCGCTTACAAATTATAAAACCTGTCCCATACCTCGAGAGCAGCGTATGAGATAGAGCTGAAGAATCACTGATTTAAGGCTGAGTTCGTGCTGATTTTGGTAAAGAATGGGCTATCCCCAGCGCTTTTTGCTCACCAGAATTTGTGTTTTCAGCCCTCGAGCGTCCATTCAATCGGGCTTTGCCCCGCTGCCTCGAGCGCAGCGTTGATTTTGGAAAAGGGCCTGGACCCGAAAAAGCCCCGGTCTGCCGAGAGCGGAGAGGGGTGAACCGACTCGAGGATGACGTGCTGAGGCCCGGTAATCAGCGCACTTTTCTTCTGGGCATACGCGCCCCACAGCACGAAAACCACTCGAGAGGGTCTGTCGTTGAGCACCTGAATCACCGCGTCGGTAAACTTCTCCCAACCTTTTGCTTTATGCGAGTTCGCCTCGCCCTGGCGCACGGTCAGCACCGCGTTCATCATCAAAACGCCCTGCTGTGCCCAGCCCTCGAGAAAACCGTGCTTTGCTCGAGCGATGCCCACATCGGCCTGGAGTTCTTTGAACATATTGAGCAGCGAGGGCGGGGTGCGAACGCCCTTCGGGACGCTGAAACTCAGGCCGTGCGCCTGTCCGGGGCCGTGGTAGGGGTCTTGCCCCAAAATGAGCACTTTGACCTTCTCGAGCGGGGTCAACTCGAGCGCCCGGAACACGGCTTCCGGCGGCGGGTAAACCGTGTGGCCAGCGCGTTCCGCTTCGAGAAAGGTCTCGAGCTTGGCGATATAGGGATTGTGCAGCTCGGCCTCGAGCGCGTGTTTCCAGGACTCAGGTAGGGCGTCAAATAGCGGCATGGTTTGATAGTAAGGGTTTCGGAAGATGCCCGAGTGGTTTATCCCTCAATGCTGAGCGAGCAGGGCCGCTCAAAAGACAGAATTTCGAGCGGTGCTCGAGTACCTGAAGGAGTTGAGTTTCATCGCCATCCACTCTGAAGAGGACACACTAGCTTCAAGTGCATCTGCTAAAGGCGTAATTTACGATTAAAACTCTGCTTGAGGATACGACACTCTTGGTCCGTTGGGAGCTCGAGAAGTGGACATAACGTTATGTCCACTTCTCGAGATACACGTTTTTACTTTGTGGGATAAGATTTTCCGTTTCTATCCTCCCGAGCGTCCCCAATCTCCGACGGCTGACCGCTCACCGCTATTCCCGAGTAATCACGTAGACATCCACACCCTTCGTTTCGCGCAGCACCCTCGAGATGACCGAACCCTTTATAAATTCTTCCCACCTCGAGCGCCGGGTTTCGCCCATCACCACCAGGTTGATGCGGTGCTGGCGGGTGTAGTTCACAATCGCGTCCCCGATGTTGCCCCGGTGCTCGAGCCGAATAAAGGTTCCACCCAGGCTTTCGGTGATGGTTTCATAACCGTCCAAAACCCGCTGCTCGTCGCGGCTGAGCTTGCGCCCGGTGTCAATGAACAACACTTCCAAATCCCCTTTCAGGCGGTTGGCCGTCCTCGAGCCACGCCGGATGAGTCGCCCCGAGGTGGTGCTGGCGGTGATGCACACCAGCACCCGCTCCTTGATGTGCGCCCCAGCGTCCGCACCCGCCTCGACGGTGTCGGCGATTTGCCGCAGCGCAATCTCGCGCAAGACGGAGAGATTCTCGAGCTTGAAAAAGTTCTCGAGCGCCTGGTCCACCTTGTCACGCGCGTAGATTTTGCCGTTTTTCAAGCGCTCGCGCAAAATTTCCGGGGTGATGTCCACCAGCAGCACCTCGTCTGCTTTTTCCAGCACCTCGTTGGGAACCCGCTCGCGCACCCGTACCCCGGTGAGGCGCGCCACGGTGTCATTCAAGCTCTCGAGGTGCTGCACGTTCATGGTCGAAATCACGCTGATTCCCGCCTCGAGCAGAGTTTCCACGTCCAGGTAGCGCTTGAGGTTCGGGCTGCCCTGCACGTTGGTGTGGGCCAGTTCGTCCACCAAGACCCACTGCGGGCGGCGCTCGAGCAGGCCGTTCAAATCCATCTCCGAGAGCCGCACGCCTTTGTAATCGTGCTCCAGGCGAGGAAAGAGCGGCAGGCCCTCGAGCTGAAGCTGGGTATCCACGCGCCCGTGGGTCTCGACCACGCCCACCAAAGCGTCCCGCCCCTGCAAAATCAACTCTCGAACGTCCTGAAGCGCCCGGTACGTCTTGCCCACCCCCGCTGCCGCGCCGACATAAATCTTGTGTCGCCCGCGCAGGGAACGCGGTGAAACCTGAAGGTCTGGGTAAGCGTTCTCGAGCGGATTGGGCTGGGTCATGGGATACCGCTCAATTCTGCTTCGAGAGGCCGTCCAGCGCCAAATTGACCTCGAGCACGTTCACTCGAGCCTGACCCAAACCCAGAGTTTGGTCCTCGGTGTGCTGTGCGATGATTCGGCGCATGTCATCCAGGCTGATTTTCCTCACTCGAGCGATGCGGGCCACCTGAATTTCTGCCGAGCGCGGTGAGATGTGCGGGTCGATGCCCGAGCCGCTGGCCGCGAGAAGTTCGGGGGGAATCTGGTTTACGGGAATGCCCTCCCTGGCGGCAATTTCTTTGCTGCTGGCCTCGAGCCGGGTCCGCAGGGCGGGGTTGCTGGTGGCCAGGTTGGAGCCGCTCAAGCTCGTGGGGTTGTAACCCGCACCTGCCGCGCTGGGACGACCTATTAGGTATTGCGGACCGGAAAAAGTTTGACCCACCAAGCTCGAGCCGACGTTTTGCCCGTTTCGGGTAATGAGGCTCCCTCGAGCCTGATTGGGGAAGAGTGCGCTGCCGACTAAAGTGGTGATAGCAGGGTAAACCAGACCGCACAGCACGAGAAAAAGCAAGGCGAAGCGCAGGGCGGGGAGAAGGGTTTTGGCGTTCATGTAGTAAACCTCGAGAAAGGAAAGTTGAAGAAGCGTGCTCGAGCGCTAGTTCAAACCGAACAGAGCAAGAACTAGGTCAATCAGTTTAATTCCGATAAATGGCGCAATCAGTCCGCCCAGGCCGTAAATCAGCAGGTTGCGAGACAGCAGAGCGTCGCTCGAGGACGGGGTGTACTTCACGCCGCGCAGCGCCACTGGAATGAGCAGTGGAATAATCAGCGCGTTGAAAATCACCGCGCTCAAAATGGCACTAGTCGGCGTGCCCAGCCGCATGATGTCGAGTACCCCCAGTTGCGGCAAGGTAGCTATAAAAAGCGCGGGCAGAATGGCGAAATACTTGGCCACATCGTTGGCGATGCTAAAGGTTGTGAGCGCTCCCCTGGTAATCAACAATCCCTTGCCAATCTCGACCACCTCGAGCAGCTTGGTGGGGTCGCTGTCTAGGTCAATCATGTTCCCGGCTTCTTTGGCCGCTGCGGTGCCTGAGTTCATGGCCAAGCCCACATCGGCCTGGGCCAGCGCGGGCGCGTCGTTGGTGCCGTCGCCCATCATGGCCACCAGCTTGCCTTTGTTTTGCTCGTCCCGAATCATTTGCAGCTTGTCTTCGGGGGTCGCCTCGGCCAGAAAGTCGTCCACGCCCGCCTCGGCAGCAATCGCGGCGGCGGTGAGCGGGTTGTCGCCGGTAATCATCACCGTGCGAAGCCCCATGCGGCGCAGCTCGGCAAAGCGGGCTTTGATGCCGGGTTTGATGATGTCGCTCAGCGCCACCACGCCCAGAATCTGCGCGTCCTCGAGCACCACCAGCGGGGTTCCGCCTTTGCGGGCGATGTCCTCGACCAGGCCCTGCAAATCGTCCGGCACGCGGCCCCCCTGCTCGAGCGCAAACTTGACCGTTCGGTCACTCGCCCCTTTGCGGATGACCCGCCCATCAGGCAGATTCACCCCGCTCATGCGGGTCTGGGCGGTGAACTCGATGAACTCGGCCCCCTCGCGCAGACTAAGAGGGACGCTCGAGCCGTTTTGCTCGGCCAGACCGACGATGCTTTTACCTTCCGGGGTCAGGTCCGCCAGACTCGAGGCGTGCGCGGCGAACATCAAGCGCTCACTCGAGACCCCTTTAACCGGCAGCAGGGCGGTAGCCTGACGGTTGCCCAGCGTAATGGTTCCGGTTTTGTCGAGCAGCAAGATGTCCACGTCGCCCGCGACCTCCACGGCTTTGCCCGACTTGGCGATGATGTTGGCCTTGAGCGCCCGGTCCATGCCCGCGATGCCGATGGCAGGCAGTAGGCCACCGATGGTGGTGGGAATCAGGCACACCAGCAGCGCCACCAGGGTGGTGATGGACACACGCACCCCCACGAAAGCGGCGATGGCTGGAAAGGTGACGACGACGAGTAAAAACACGATGGTCAGCGCGGCTAATAAGATATTGAGTGCGATTTCGTTAGGAGTTTTCTGGCGGCTGGCCCCCTCGACCAGGGCAATCATCTTGTCCAAAAAACTCTCGCCGGGTTCGGTGGAAATTTCCACCACGATGCGGTCGCTGAGCACCTTGGTGCCGCCGGTCACGCTCGAGAAGTCGGTTCCAGCTTCGCGCACCACCGGGGCAGATTCACCGGTAATCGCGCTTTCGTCCACCGTGGCCACGCCCTCAACCACCTCACCGTCGCCGGGAATGAAGTCTCCGGCCTCAATGACCACCCGGTCCCCTTTTCTCAGCTCGAGGCTCGAGACGCTGACCTCGCGCCCGTTCTCGAGTCTGCGTGCCAGGGTTCCCTCGCGGGCCGAACGCAGGCTCGAGGCTTGGGCCTTACCCCGCGCTTCGGCCAACCCTTCGGCGAAGTTGGCAAACAGCACGGTGAGCCACAACAGCAGGCTGATGCTGAGTTCATAGCCCCAGGATTTGCCCGTGACCGCGTTGGCGATGCTGATGTAAAGGGTCAGGGCCGCGCCCACCTCGACGATGAACATCACCGGGTTTTTGACCACAAAACGCGGGTTGAGCTTGACGAAACTGGCCCGAAAGGCGCTCGAGAGCAGGGCGCTCGAGAATGCGCTGTTGGGATTGCGGGTGTTGGGGGCGGTGGGGGCGGTCATTGGTTACCTTCTGCGCTCGAGGTGAGCGACGGGTGCTCGAGAGAGGGGGATAGGGGGGGCAGGGGAGTAGGGGAGATTGCTTTAGCTTCAGGTTTAGGCTCGAGCGCCTTCTCTGACGTCTGACGTCTAATATCTGATGTCTGGATGCCCATCCCACCCCCGTTCGTCAGCGATTCGGCGATGCTCGAGAGCGCCAGCACCGGAAAGAAGTTGAGCAGTTGCAAAATAACCATGATTGAGAGCACCGTGCCGCCAAACACGGCGGTGTCGATTCGCAACGTGCCAGCGGTATCGGGCGCGACCTTCTTGACGGCTAGCAGTCCGGCGATGGCTAAGGGACCCAGAATGGGCAGGAAGCGGGCCAGAATCAGGACCACCGCGCAGGTCGTGTTCCACCACACGCTGCCCCCGGTGCCCAGCCCCGCCATGCCCGAGCCGTTGTTGGCATAGGCGCTGTTATATTCGTAAATCACCTGGCTGATGCCGTGAAAACCGGGGTTGGAGTTGGCTGCTAAATTGGGGTTGCTCAGGGCCAGGGCCGCAAAGCCTAGAATCAACAGCGGTTGCAGCAGGATGACCAGTGAAACGATTTTGATTTCGCGCGCCTCGAGCTTGCGACCAAAGATTTCCGGGGTGCGCCCCACCATCAAGCCCGCGATGAACACGGTGAGCAGCACGAAAATCAGGAAGTTGATGAGGCCCACCCCGATGCCGCCGTAGATGTCGTTAAGGAACATGCTGAGCTGCGGAACCAGCGTGCCTAGCGGGTTATGGCTGTCAATCATAGCGTTGACCGAGCCGTTGCTGGTCTGGGTGGTCAGCGCGGTCCACAGCGCCGAGGCGTCCACGCCAAAGCGCTGCTCCTTGCCCTCCCAGTTGGGTCCGCTCGAGGAAAGGCCCGCAAAAGCTGGATTAGGCGTGTTCTCGAAGCTCACCGAACCTATCACTAAAACCACGCTGAGCACGGTCATCACGCCCAGGGTCATCAAGGCAAAGTTGCGGCGTTTCAGAAAGGCACCCATCGCAAAAATGCTGGCTACAGGCAGCAAGAAGATAGCGACGGTCTCGAGTAGGTTGGAAAGCGGCGTGGGGTTCTCTAGCGGAACCGCGCTGTTGGGGCCGTACCAGCCGCCGCCGTTGGTGCCGAGCTGCTTGATGGCGACGAGCGCGGACACTGGACCCACCGGAATGGTTTGCTCGGTGACGCTCGAGGTTTTACCATCGGACGCGGTGATGGTTTGGGCCTCGAGCAACTTCACCTTTTGTGCGCCCTCGAAGGTGCTGGGCACGCCCTGCCAGGTGAGCAGCAGCGCGTAGACCACGCTCAGGGGCAGCAGAATGCGGGTCATCGCCCTGGTCACGTCGGAATAGTAGTTGCCCAGCATTCTTGAACCGTCCTCGAGCGTCACACCGCCCTTAAAGCCGCGCAGGATGGCAAACAGCGCCGCGAAGCCCATCGCTGGTGAAATGAATTGTAGCGCGGTCACGCCCACCATCTGCGAGAGGTAGCTCATCTGGGCTTGACCTGAGTAATGCTGTTGGTTGGTGTTGGTCAGAAAGCTGGCCGCGCTGTGTAGCGCCAGGTCCCAGCTCATGTTGGGAATGCCGTCGGGGTTGAGCGGCAAGGCACCTTGAAACAGGAAGATGAGCAGCGCGAACAGCCCGACGAGCAGGTTCGAGGCGATAAAGGCCCAGCCGTAGGCTTTCCAGTTCATCTCGCTCGAGGGGTTCACCCCAATGATGCGGTAGTACATGCGCTCGAGCGGGACCAGAACATCGCTGAAAGTCTTCTGGCCGGAGAACACTTGAGCGGTGTACAAGCCGAGTGGAATGCCGAGGGCAAAGACCAGCAGGTAGGTTAAAAAGATGTCCATTCGTGTTCCTTTTCATTGTGCAGAGCCACAAAGCACGAACTCGAGACGCCGAGTTTTGCTCGAGTTTCGAGTTCAGGGGCTAAAACGCCCGTTCGGTCCTTAACGTTCTACGAATTGCCAATTTTTCAAGATTCTTCAAAGGCCCGAAAGCCCAGCGCAACCAGGCCGAAAAGTCCAATAAAAATCAGCAGCGCGACGATAAACATTTCATCCTCCCTTGTGCAGAAATTTGCCCACACTCGAACAACGTCTCAAAACCGCTCGGGTTGCAGCAGGGCGATGAGCAGGTACACGACCAGCGCGAAGGCGAGGGCCAGCAAGAAAACGTCCATGCGCTTAGTGTGCGCTCGAGTGCGCCCGTTGCGTATCGGTCAGGTGGACGCCCCAAATGGCCAAGTGGCCACTCCTGACCCACCGCCGTAGGCGATAACATGGGGAGATGTGGCCCAAATCCGCCCTCGCCCTGCTCACCCTCGCCTTACTCGGCGTGGCCCTGGCGCTGGACATCCTCACCCCGGCGGGGCTGGTGGTGGCCATCTTGTTCAACGTGCCCATCGCGCTCTCGAGCCTGCTGCTCAGCCGCAGCTTCACGCTCACGGTGATGGTGCTGGCGCTGCTGGGCAACCTGCTGGCGGGCTTTCTCAACGCCCAGATTCCCGGCTCGAGCGACCCTACCGCGCTGCTCAACCGCTTGTTCTCGGCCCTGTCCTTCGTGTTGGTCGGCTTTTTGACCCTGCGCCTCCGCTCGAGCGCGGCTCGGGTGGCACTCCTTAGTCTCGAGCAAAGCCGCGCTGAGCGCGAGCGCAACCTGCGTCAACTGCTGACCACGCTGAGCGGGTCGCGCACGCCAGAAATGTTTCTCGAGGGTGCGGCAGCGGGTCTGCGCGACTATTTAGACGCCACGGCGGTGGTCATCGTTGGCCTCGAGCAGCACAAACTCGAGCGACACAAGTACGCTCCCCCGCGCTACTGCTCGCCTCCGGGCGCGACACTAGCTGGACTGGGGAAGGGGGTCCCGGATTTGGGCGCGTCGCTCGAGGCGGTGTGGCCGCGCCCGGACGGCTCCGAGCTGCGGGTGCTGGTGAACGGGGCGAACGTGGGACGCGACGCGCTCGAGGACGCGGTGGGCGCGGTGGCCCCGGTATACGAGCAACGGGTGCTGCGCGGGGAACTAGAGGCGCAGCACACCGAACTCGAGCGGCGCAACGACCTCATCAAAGACCTGATTTACGCTTTTTCCCACGATTTGCGAACCCCCATCACCGCCAGCACCCTGAGCATGAAACTCGCGCTCCAGGGCGTGTACGGCGAAATGTCGCCCGAGTACAAAAGCGCGCTCGAGAACGGACTGACCTCCAACGCGGCGCTGCTCGACCTCGCTGACCAACTGCTCACCGTGGCGCGGATCGAGGCGGGTGAAGCCGGAGACGACTTCAGGCCGCTCGAGCTGCGCGCACTGCTCGAGGGCCGCATCAATCAGGTGAAGGGAATTTTTGCGGAAAAATCGCTCGAGCTGCACTGTCCGCTTGCGCTCGAAGCCTGGGTGAGCGGCAACCCGCTCGAGCTGGGCCGCGCGGTGCAAAACCTGCTTGAGAACGCCTTTAAATGGTCGCCGGTGGGCGGTGTGGTGGAGGTGCGGCTCGAGACGCTGGGGCGCTTTGGTCACGTCACGGTGCTCGACGATGGCCCCGGCGTTCCTGAGGCGGTGCGCCCCACGCTGTTCCAGCGCTTCAAAAAAGCCGGTGCGGGTGCGGGGAGTGGCCTGGGACTCTATCTGGCCCGCCGAATCGTGGAAGCGCACGGCGGCAGAATCGCCTACGCCCGGCTCGAGGGCCGGACCAGTTTTCGCTTTTCGCTGCCGCTGGTGGCGGGACCCGCACCTTCTCAAAAAGCACTTCTCGAACCCAGCCAAGCCGAACTTCATCCTCACAACTTGTGACCCCTAACTGTCCCCGCCCTCGAGGTTCCCATGTCCAAAATCCGCGTCTTCCTGGTCGAGGACCACAGCTTCACCCGCGACGGCTTGCGGGCCAGCATCAACTTTCAGAGCGACCTCACCGCCGTGGGCGAGGCCCGGAGTGGCGAAGAAGCGCTCGAGCTGCTGCCAACCCACCCTGCCGAGGTGGTGGTCCTGGACATCGGCTTGCCCGGTATGGACGGCATCGAGGCGGCGCGGCAAATCAAGGCGCTGTACCCGAGCGTCCGCATCGTGATGCTCACCGCTCACCAACTGCGCGAGGAGGTTTTTGCGGCCCTAGCCTCCGGTGCCGACGCTTACTGCCTCAAAAGCGGCGACCCCGAGCTGTTGATGCTGGCCATTCGGGCGGCGGCGGCGGGCAGCGCCTACCTGGACCCACAAATTGCCAAAGGTGTGCTCGAGCGGGTCAGCAGGCCGCTCGAGCCGAGCACCCACCTGACCGAGCGCGAACTCTCTGTCTTGCGCCGCGTGGCCGATGGGCGAAACAACAAAGAGATTGCGCTCGAGCTGGGCGTCTCGGTGAGCACTGTGAAAAGCCACGTTCAAGACCTGCTCGAGAAGCTCAGCGCCTCAGACCGCACCGTGGCAGCGGTCAAAGCTTTGCGTCAAGGTTTGCTCTGAGCCGGGGGTGCTCGAGCCTGGACTTTCACCTGTGTGGGCTAAGATACCCGGATGACTGATAGATTCGAGAAATTTGGGCCTTTTGGCAAGGACATGGAACAGGTGGCGCACGCTTACTTTTCCAAGCTAAGCCCGCGCAAGAAGCGGGATTTTCTGCGCCGGGAACTCGAGGCCGGATTGTGGATAAAAGAGCAGCAGGCCAAAAACGAGCGTCCACGTCCCTCGAGCAAGCTGTTTTCGCTGGGCGATACCCCGGCTCGAGCGGTCCGCAACGTGGTTCTGGATGTCGCCGCCGAATTCACCGACCGCTACGCGCCCAATTCGGCAGGGCGGGGCAAAGCGGGGCCGCTGTTCGCCGCCTTCGCTCGAGCCGTTCTGGAAACCCAGGGGCTTAGCTCTGAAATCGTGATTGGCTGGGCGCGCTACCTCACCCCGGAGCAAAAACCCTTCGAGTGGGACTATGCGTGGCTCGAGACCGAAACCGACCTCATTGACGGCAACGCCGACACCCTGAATGAAAACCCGATGGTTCCCGAGAACCTGATTCGCTCGCCCTACTGGGGACCCCGAGACCGGGCGCTCGAGCGTCAACTCACCCCCATCCGCACTGTGGCCGTCGAGCGAGAAGCGCTGGAGATTCACCCGGATTTGCCGCAGCTTCGTCTGGAAGCCCAAACGCAGGCCCTCACCCTTCTCGCGCCCGTGCGCTAGTGGGTCTGACCTTCGAGCGTCCCCTCCTCCACCGTGAACTCGAGCGCTGGGAAAGCCCCTCGAAGCTCTCGAGCGAGTTGAGAGAGGCCCCACAGTTCGCTGCGTCGGTGTTCCAGCGCGACCACGCCCAACCGTAACTGCTGCGCCAGAGCGCGCCCCAACGGGCGCATCTGCCCGGTGAGGTAGACCTGTGCGCCCGCTCGAGCGGCCAGTTCTACCGCTGGGGGCCTAAAGGTGCTCATCAGGGCCAGCCGCTCGAGAACCGCTTGCCGTGGCTTAAAAACCTCGTCCCAGCCACCGAATTCTTGGTACAAGCGCTCGAGCAAATCATCCCAGCTCAATGGAGCTTCAAAATCCGCCACCATGCCCACCGTGCGCTCCTCGAGCCGCACTCGGCGTGGGGTTTTCCAGCCCAGCGCTCGAGCCAGCGCGGGGTTGAAATTGGTGGTGAGCTGGTCGTCGAAAGGGTCGTGCGAGGCAAGAATGCCCAGGCCGGGAAAGCGCGCTCCCAACTCGAAGGGTCGGTGGATGAACAGCGCGTCGGCGTCGGTCTCGAGCGCAACATCCTGTGGCTCGAGGGCCAGCGCAAGCTTCTCCACCGGACGTTCGCCGGGTCGGTACAGCACTTCCAGGCTTTTTTCACGCCCCAGACGCTGCTCGAGCCACTGGGCCAGTTGGGTGAGGGGAACGGACATGGGGGTTAGACTAGGACCTCGAGTACGGCGCGGGTTGACGACTGGACAAAGCCAAATTTAGCAAAGCTCGAGAAGTGAACATAACGTTATGTTCACTTTTGAGAATCTAGGTAAAC
>Ga0209100_1002259_pt1 | contig 12184 bp, 14 predicted proteins | sample lystaG_FD_185480 | JGI IMG/M metagenome (GOLD analysis project Ga0209100, IMG submission 185480) | Glacier valley bacterial and archeal communities from Borup Fiord, Nunavut, Canada, to study Microbial Dark Matter (Phase II) -... | ecosystem: Environmental > Aquatic > Freshwater > Ice > Glacier ...
CGCCACATCCAGACCGGCCAGGATTTCCCGCTGCGAGGTGAGGTCCTGCTCATCAGTCGAGCAACGGGCGTAGCCGATCAGGGTCGCGGTCATACCAAGAAGCGTACGGATAGCCCCCCCGCTGTGAGACAGATCATCGGACGGGTCAAGTGAGACGACTTCCGCGCGGGCCGCATCACCGATCGCGCAGGGCCGCGGTTGTCCGGTGAGGAAACCCCTATCGGACGGCCGTCTATGTCCGCAATGGCGCGCACGGCTGCCCGAGCCTTCCGCACTCATGTCTGAACCCCCGGCGGTCGTCGCGCGCTGGCCTCGTTTCGTTCGAGCGCGGACCGGAGAGCCGACGCCGGCGTCTTGAATGCGTCTGGAGCCGCCCTGTGGATTCGCGGTTCAGTTCGGCAATGCCTGCTGTGGCGATCCGCCGTCGGGGTCGTCGCGGGCGGTGTAGATCTGCTTGGCGGCGGTGAGGCCGGCTACCCAGGTTGCTCCCAGTGCCCATCCGGCGAGCACGTCGGTGGGTTCGTGGACGCCGAGGTAGATCCGGGAGATCCCGACGAGCACCGCGATGAGGGCTGCGGCGGTGATGAGTGCGACGCGAGTTCCCCAGCGTCTTGTCAGGCTGATCAGGATGAGGGCGATCGCACCCCAGCCGGCTGTGGCGGCTGTGGCGTGCCCGGAGGGAAAGGAGTAGCCCAGCGCCGTGACGAGTCCTGCGCCCGGGCGTGGTCTGGCCACTGCGATCTTGATGAGTTGGACAAGCATCGTGGAGCCGCCCAGGGCCACCGCGAGGAATACCAGGGGGCGACGAGAGCCAAGCCGTCGGGCCGCGAACAGCCCGACGGCCAGTGCCACGGGGACCAGGACAGCGGCGCTGCCGAGCCAGGTGATGGAGTGCATGGTGGTGGTCAACCAGGGTTCGCGTCGCTGCGCGAGAAACTGCGCGAAGGGTGTGTCGAGGTTGACCAGTTCGTTGCCGCGCAGCACGTCTTCGGAGACGCCACCGAAGGCGGCGCCGGCCGCGACCAAGATGGCGAGCTCCACGGTCAGGATCAGGCCGAACGCGCGGTTCGGGCGTAGTCGATCGGCGAGGAAGGCCAGTTGTCGGCTGTACCGGTGCGCGAGGTGTTGGGCTGGGGTGGTCCGGGCGAGGCGGCGCAGCGGGGCAAAGGCGGCGTCTGGGTGCCGGGCGATCCATCGGGCCGCGAGCACGACGACCACGACCAGCACGACGAGCGCACCGAGCAGCAGGCTGGCCCGTCCGGCGATGCCCTCTACGCGTTGGTAGGAGTTGCCCGCGAGGCACCCGGCGGTGACGAACGTCGGGGCCCACAGCAGGCCGCCCAGCGCGTTGTAGGGCAGGAACACCCGGTATGGCATTCGGCTGGCGCCGGCCACAAAGGGCACGAGGGCGCGCAGAACCCCGACCCATCGGCCCAGGAATACTCCCCGTCCACCACGGCGCCGGACGTACTCTTCGGCGTGCGCCCAGCGTTGCGCCCCGATGCGCTGGCCGAGGCGGCTGCGTTGTAGCGGCTCTCCGAAGCGGCGCCCCAGCTCGTAACCGAGGGAGTCGCCCAGGACCGCGCCGGCCGCAGCGCTGAGGATCATGACCGTGAGGCTGGCTCGCCCGGAGAAGGCGAGCACCCCACCGAGGATCATCGCGGTCTCTCCGGGGATGACCAGCCCGACGAACGCGGCGGCTTCGGCTGCGGCGAGCAGCCCGACCAGCAGGTACCCCCAGGGGCTCGCGAGGCCGAGCAACTGCTCCACGAACGAGCTCATTCGCGGGCCCTGAGCCCGCCGGCCTGCGTCGGGCCGACGTCGGCGCGGGGTTTCGCCGTCACCAGCGTCCGCAGCGAGGTCGTCTCCAACCTTGTCGTCACGCGCTCCAACAACCCTCGGGCGAGGTGCCACCCGAGCAGCGACACTGCCGTGCCGAGCACGAGTCCAGCGAGGACGTCGCGCGGGTAGTGCGCGGCGATGTAGACCCGGGAGAAGGCCATCACGACCGCGAGGATCGCGGTGATGATCCCGAGTCGGCGCGAGACGAGCCAGAGTCCTGCAGCAGCGGCGCCGGCCATGACCGCGTGGTCGGAGGGCGAACTGAAGTCGGCGCTGCGATGGGCGAGCACCAGGATGTTGTGCTCGGTGGTGTACGGCCGAGCCTCGTGGATGGCGTTGACGAGAGGCTGGTTGATGCCCAGCGCCAGCAGGGTGCCGGCAGCAGCCCAGATCGAGGCCACGACCTGCCGTGGTCCGCCGCGCCGGGCGACCCACCACCCGGCCAGAATCAGCACGGCGAACAGGGCGGCCCCGTAGCTCGCGAACGCCAGCATCGGGCCATGCAGCCAGTCGGTACGCCGGGCGAAGTCGTTGATCAACGCGAACCCCGGAGGCAGGGCGTCGCTGTGGGCTACCGCGAATTCAAGAGCGAGCATGACGAGTCCCCTTCCGGCACCTGGACCGCGTGCCGATCGTTGCCACCCAGTGGGCACCGAGCGGATGAGACACTACTACAAGCGCGGTAGTAGGTAGTGGCTTTCGCGGATGGCAGGAATCGCGCTGGCGGATACTCTCGAACCTCGTGCAGTCGGGGAAAGGTGGGACGGATGGCGGGCGACGCGGATGCTCGACGCGATCGCGGTCAGCTGGAGAACGAGGTCCTGGCCGCGTTGGCTGCGGCCTCAGGTCCGCTCACCCCCGCGCAGGTGCTCGCAGAGCTGGGCACGGAACTCGCGTACACGACCGTCATGACGACCCTGACCCGACTCCACAGCAAGGGCGCGGTCAGCCGTGCGCGCACCGGGCGGGCCTACGCCTACGTCCTGGCCGACGACGCCACCGTGGCGGCACGTCGGATGCGCCGAGTCCTGGACAACGGCCAGGACCGCGCCGTCGTGCTCGCCAGATTCTTCGACGAGCTCGACCCCGCCGACGTACCCGTTCTAGCGCAACTCCTTGCACGATCGCAGGAAACCTAAGATGCGCTTCGCGGTCTACCTACCGCTGCTGACCGCGGCCATGCTCGGCACCTTCGCACCGGCCCTGTCCCGCCGGTTGCCACCGGCTACCGGAACCAAACTCCTCACCGGCAGTGCGGTGCTAACCGCGGTCGCGACCAGCTTCGTACTGGCGGTCCTCGCCTTCACCCTGATCGGTCAGCTCCCCCTGGTCGCCGCACTTGGGCACTGGTCCGGGAGCACCCTCGCCGCTGCCACGCCCATTCCGGCCCTCGGCGCCGCGGCCGCGCTGATCGCCGGGGCTGGCCTGGCCCTGTCCACTGGCCGCGCCATGCTGATCCGGGCCCGCGCAATGATCGCCGCGCGCGCCCTGTGCCAGCGCCTCGGCGGGCACCCTGGACAACTCGTCGTCATCGACGACGACGCGATCGACGCATTCGCCGTCCCCGCCGGGGGCGGGCGGATCGTCGCCTCTCGCCTGCTGTTGCAAACGCTGCCACCGGCTGAGCGTCGCGCCGTCCTGGCGCACGAGAGCGCCCACCTGGAACATCACCACCACCTCTACCGACTGGCAGCTGAGCTCGCCGCAGCGGTCAACCCCCTACTGCGCCCCGTCGCCCGTGGTGTCCACTTCGCGAGCGAACGGTGGGCCGACGAGATCGCCGCCGCAACGGTCGGCGACCGAGAGACTGTGGCGACGGCGCTGGCACGCACCAGCCTGAACAGCCGAGCCCGCACAGGCGAGCGCCGCGACGCCTGCGCCCCAACCCGGCTCGCGATCACCGGACCCACGACCCTGGCGCGCGTGCAGGCACTCCTGCGACCCGCACCCCAGCCACGGCGCGGTCTCGTGATTGGCGTCCTCGCGCTGCTCGCGGCAACCCTGCTCGCGTCCGGGGAAATCCAGCACGACACCGAGCACCTGTTCGAACACGTCATGAGGACCAGCATCACCCTCACCGCACCAGGAATCTGATACATCCAAGAAAGTAACACTCGTTACGCGTGTCACGGCAACGGGCGTACTGTTCGTGATGTGACGTGGATCCTGATAATTGTCCGGCTGGCCGGCGAGCCGTCTCGACATCGGGTAGCGGTCTGGCGCGAGCTGCGCCGCGCGGGCGCGGTACCTATCGCGCAAGCCGTCTGGGCGGCGCCGTCGACCCCGGCATTCCGGGCGGCCGTAGAGCGGGTGGCCGAGCTAGCCCGCCGCGGTGACGGAGATGTCGTCGTGCTCGACGTGACCGGCCAGGACGAAAGCAACGAGTCCGTGCTCCGGGAAGCCTTCATGGCGGTACGGGTGCAGGAGTGGGCTGAGTTCGTCGACGAGTGCGCCAAGTTCGACACGGAGATCGCGAAAGAGATCCGCATCGAGAAGTTCACGCTGGCCGAGCTCGAGGAAGAGGAGCAGAGCCTGGATCGTCTGCGGCGCTGGTACCGCGACCTCAAGGCCCGCGACGTTCTGGAGCTCCCGGACGCAATAGGCGCGGAGCAGCGCCTGAAAGTCTGCGTCGAGGTGCTGGAGGAATACGCCGAGCGGGTGTACCGAACCCTGCACGGCAACCCGACGGCGGGCCTTGGTCGCGACGCCTCCGCGGGGACCGGCGATGAGTGACTGGCTCACAGGGCTCGGGATCGCCGCGGGGCTGATGGTGATCAGCTGGGTCGTGATGATCCTGCTGGCCCGGCACCTGCCCGAGGGCACGGCCAAGGAACTCGCCCGTTTCCTCCCGGACTGTGTCACCACGGTGCGCCGGCTTCGCAGTCACCCAGCGGTCCCACGTCGCGCGAAGGTCGCCGTCGCGATCGCCGGGCTGTGGGTACTGTCCCCCATCGACCTGATCCCGGAGTTCCTGCCCATCATCGGACCACTCGACGACGTGGTGGTCGTCGCACTCGCGTTCCGCTACGCCGCCCGCAGCGTTCCCCGCCAAGTCCTTCTCGACGCCTGGCCCGGTGACCCGCAACTGATGCAACGCCTGCTCGGCCCAACTTCGACGCCCACCCCAAGAACGACCTCGCCACCGAAGATCTAGGTGACCCCGGGCAACCGGCCAGGCCCGGGCTGTTGAAAGGTGGCGGAAGTCCGGACTGAGCAAGGAACTGGTGGTCCAACCGGCGACCGGCAGCCGCCAACTGAGGGTGCCACATAGCGCAGAAGAAACCGCGCCACTTACCGCTGAAGGTCACACCTTTGGGGCGCTGCTATACAGCTTGGTGGCCGCTCGACAGCCAGACATTTCGGGCGCAGCGTGGGAGAATTGAGGTGTCGGAGACTCCTGAGTGCGTCACTTCGCGACGTGCCGTTTTCGGTGCGCGGCGACCGCGGGGCTCGTACCCCCGGGACCGAGTGGCAACTCATGTCTGACCAGGATGCGGTTGTGTCGTCCAATGGGGCGACCCATCACCCGGCGAGCGAGCTGCAGAACCTCATGCTGGCGACCGACGTCGTGGAGTCCTTCTTGCAGGAGATCACCTCCTTTGCCGTCACCGCGCTGGGTGGTGAGATTTCGGCCAGCGTCACGATCTCGCGCCAGGGCCGTCCGGTCACCGTCGCGAGCAGCGATGCGTACGCGGCCCAGTTCGACGAGGTGCAGTACAGCCAGGCCGAAGGGCCGTGCCTGACGGCCCTGCGCACCGGCCGGACCGTCTTGATGGACGACTTCGCCGCGGACAGCCGATCTGAGCACTACCGCCCCCGGGCGCTTGCGCTGGGGGTGCGGTCCTCGCTCTCACTGCCGCTGGACGCCGGGGATCACACGGTCGGCTCGTTGAACCTCTACTCCCAGCACCCCCACGGGTTCGCCGTCGCCGAGCAGGCCCGGGCCGCGCTGTTCGCTGACGAAGTCTCGCGAGCTCTGGACCTCGCCATTCGCCTGGCGTACCAAATGGAAATGACCGAAGAGTTGCGTGCTGCGCTGAGGTCGCGAACCCTGCTCGACCAATCCCTCGGGATCATCATGAGTCAGCGGCTGTGCGACGCCGACGCGGCGATGGCCATCCTCAGCGCCGACTCGCTGAACCTCGACGTCGCACTCCTGGTCCGCGCTGCCCAGATCCTTCGTGCAGCAAGCACACCACCCGGCAGTGATGGGCGCCAGAACCAAAACTGACAGCCACCCCCAACAACCGCCACTGAGGTGATGAGCGACTCCGCAGCCCTCGCACGTCACCGTTGGATTCAGCACAGTGGTGTGCCGGTAGAACGGCGGCCGTGTCGTCGTCGATGACGTGGGCGCGGTCACCGCGTGATCCTTCGAGAGACAGTCCAAAGCCAACTCGAAGGAGAACTATCGCGATGACCGCTTCGTCGAGTATTGATCCTGCTGACTTTCAGCACAAGCACCTTGCCCAGTCCTTTGCAGACCTGATGCCCCAGATTCTCAACCACGTTCATCGACGGCGTGACCCGGACATCCAGGCGACACCGTCAGACAACACGCGCTCGGTGACCTGAGTGCTCGTCGTCCGCGCCCCGTGAAGGTGTGCCAACCATGCCCGTCTTGGATGAAATGGCCGATCAGAACCTACATCGGCCCGTAGCGCTGGGCTGGCACCGCTGACCCATGCGTGACCACGGTCCGCTCTTGTCCGCTCGTCGAGCTCGACGTCGGCCTCGCCGTGACTGCCTCATTGGTGGGCCTCTTTCGTCGCGTTGGTGCGTGGCTCATACCGGTCGGCGTGCTCGCGCAGGTACTCGCGCAGGTAGGGGATGGCGAACGTCACCGTTCCTCGTTGACCTGGTTCGATCACGCCCGCGTCGATCAGCCGGGCGCGGTACACGTTGGCGTACTGGACGCTCTCCCCCATGCGTTGCGCGATCGTCTTCGTGTTCGACGGGCCGTCGTCGCTGGACATGGCGAGCAGGTACGTTCGGTCGACCGCGGACAGGTCCGCCAGGGCCGTCTCGTGCACCGTGGAACCCAGGCGCTTTCGGGCTGCGGGCACCCCACGGCGGACCGATTCGAGGTCGATGATGTTCCCGCTCGCCTGGCGCCAGACGTGATAGCCGACGAGCTGGATCATGAACGGGTACCCGCCGGTCGCCTGTGCCGCTTCTTGCAGCGCGTCGGCGGTGATGGTCCGCCCTTGGGTGGTGATCGTCGTGCGCAGGGCGTCACGCACCTGTTCCAGCGGGACGTCCTCGAGGACTTCCTTGGTTGCTCGACGCAGAAACGTCAGCACGTCGTCGTTGAGCAGGTCGGACACCGCCGACGGCAGCCCCGCGACGACCAGGGCGATGTTGCGGTCCTCACGTACGAGGTGCTGGAAGGTGGCGGCCAGGTCGCGCAGGTCGTCGCGGGCCTGCTTGTGGATCTCATCGACGGTGATGAGCAACCCGGTCCCGGCCGGCTCCAAGACGTCCAGAAGCCGGCCGACCTGCTCGCGCCAGTCGATCACGGCCTGCGGTGCGGCGCTCATGGTGATCCCGCCGCCGACCACCGGCAGGGTGAGGCCGGTCAGGGTGCGGCCGTTGCCGGCGCGGGGGTCGAGCTCGCCCAGGTGCCGGGTCACGGCATAGGTGAGTCGTCCGATCAGGCCGGGGGTGGCGGTCTCCGCGATGGTGACCCACCCGGAGTGCAGGGCCTGGTCGGCGACCTCAGTGAGCATGACAGTCTTACCGACCCCGCGGGCACCGGTGAAGATCGTCAGGCGCCCTGGTGCGCCGGGACCATCGGCCAGGGACTCCGAGAACTCCTCCATGGCCTCGGACCGGCCCACCAGCAGCGGGGGCGTGGCACCGGCCGTGGGCTTGAACGGGTTTCGCTGCACGACTCTCCTTCTTACGGCTTTTCAATCTTTATACAGCGTTACATGGCTCCCCGCCCATAGACACAACCGTTCAGCGCAGAGCAGCGTCGGCCAAGCGTGCCCTGGCTCCTGGATCGGCGTTCCGCCACGCCCGCCCCGATGGCGAAACGATCAGAGAGCCCCACCCAATCACTTGTTTGGCGAGTGATATAGTGCGCGATATGAGGACTGAGGCTCCGCCGCTTGCACCGATCTTCCGGTCGGCCTTGCAGGCGCGTCTGCTGCTGCATGTGCTGACCAGTGATGAGGGCGTCACTGCTGCTGAACTGGCTCGTCGGCTTGGGGCGCCCGAGCCGACCGTCTCGCGCGAGGCCCGCCGACTGCTGGACGCCGGTCTGCTCCAAGGCGAACGCGTGGGGCGCGCCGTCGTGCTGCGCGCGGCGCAGGACAACCCCGCCACGGCCCCGCTTCGCCAGCTGCTGGTGGTGACCTACGGTCCGGCCCGACTGCTCGAGCAGGCGCTGGCCGGGATCGCGGGCATCGAGCACGCGTTCGTGCATGGCTCCTGGGCGGCCCGGTTCCACGGCGAGGCAGGCAAGAGCCCCGGCGACGTCGACGTGCTGATCGTCGGCCAGCCCAACCGCGCCACCATCGACGCGGCGTTGGAGGGACTCGAAGCGCAGCTGGGTCGGGAGGTGAACGTGACCTACCTCAGTGCGCAGCGCTGGGCCGGCACCGATGACCCGTTCGTGACCACGGTCCGCTCCCGTCCGCTCGTCGAGCTCAACCTCGAGGTGACGGAACCGTGATCCCTGGGGTCAAGGAAGGGCGACCATCGACACGATGCTCGCGGACGGACAGATCGAGCGCGTCCCGGTGAACCTCGACTCGGCGCAGTCCCTGAGCCGGGTACGGCTCGGGACCCCGATCTGCCAGCACGCGATGGTGCGCGGCGCGAACCTGGACCTTCAGGTCCGCGAGCAGGGATGACGTGCTGCGGAGCCGCGGAACTCGCCGTGCGGCCGCTGGTTCTCAGGGCGCGTCTGCGCACGCTCCTGCACCGCAGTGCATAGAATCTTTGTACTGGACTACAAACTTTCTTGGCAACGAAAGGTCTTGATTATGGCTGCGCCGTCGTACCTGCCCCGGTTGGCTGACGACCAGCTCACCCGCGGCCTGCGAGCCGCTGGAGCGGTCCTGCTCGAGGGGCCCAAGGCGTGCGGGAAGACGTCGACCGCGATGCAGCAGGCGAAGAGCTCGGTGCGGCTGGACGCCACACCCCAGCTCCGCGCAGCGGCGCTGGCCGACGCCACCCTCGTGCTGGGTGGAACGGTCCCCCACCTGATCGATGAGTGGCAGCTCGTCCCGGAGTCCTGGAACGCGGTCCGCGCCGAGATCGACACCCGCCAAGAGTCCGGGCAGTTCATCCTCACGGGATCCGCGACCCCGGCCGAGGACATCACCCGACACTCGGGGGCGGGCCGGTTCACGCGCGTCCGGATGGGCCCCATGTCCCTGTTCGAGTCCCGCGACTCCGCAGGAGGGGTCCGCGTCAGCGCCCTGCTGGAGGGTGACCGGCCGGCCGCCTGCGCGGGGTCGGACGCGACGTTGGCCGATGTTGCCGCCCTGCTGTGCCGCGGTGGTTGGCCCGCGAACCTGAACCGCGAGCAGGACGACGCCGCCGCGTTCAACCGCGACTACCTCACGACCCTGAGCGGAGCTGACCTGGTCACCTTGGACGGAGTTCGCCGCGACCCTCGAAAGGTCGCCCTTGTCCTGCACGGCCTCGCGCGGTCAACGGGCACCTACGTGTCCAACAAGACGCTGATCGCAGACTCCGCGGGAACCGGACAAACGCTGAACCCCCGGACGCTGACCTCCTATATCGACGCTCTCGCACGCCTGTGGGTGTACGTCGAGCAGCCGGCGTGGGGACAGCACCTCAGGTCCACCGTGCCGGTCCGGAAGTCCCCGAAACGTCACCTGGTTGATCCGTCTCTCGCGGCCGCGGCGTTGGGCGCCTCCCCGAAGAGTCTCGTGCGTGACCCTAAGACGTTCGGGCAACTGTTCGAGTCGATGGTCCACCGCGACCTGGTCGCGTACGCCCAAGCCGCAGGGGCTGAGGTGTTCGCGTACCAGGACAACAACGGGACGGAAATCGACGCCGTCCTCGTCCGTGACGGAGCCTGGGCGGGAGTCGAGGTGAAGCTCTCAGGTGCACCAGCTGTCCTCGAGAATGCCGCAGCGGGTCTCCTACGAATCGCAGACGTGATGCGCACGAAGGCAGCGTCGATGACGATCGTTACCGCGACCGGCCCGTCGTACACGCGCCCGGACGGGGTGAACGTGGCTTCAATCCTCGATCTTGGCCCCTGAACTCGACCCACCAGTGAAGGTGGTGTCTTGATCGGGTCGTGACAGACGAATGTCCTGGCACCTCCGGCGCCGCCCGCGTGGTGGTCCGTCATCAACCACGCCTGGGCGGCCTGGCGCTGAGAGCATGGCCGTTTTCGGTGGCATCGTGGGGCGCATTGCGTGACTGTGGATGGTTGGCCAGCACGTGCCCCGAACGCAGGAGACGAACCGATGAGCCGGCACAGCTTCATCACGGGGCCGACCCGCTGGACCGTCGGGTGGGACCCGGAGCTCGCGTCGTACTACGCCCAGGTCGAGCCCTCCGTGCTCCCTGCGCCGGTGACGTGGTGGGATCCGGCCGACCCCGGCTACGACGACCCCCTGGAAGACGTCGTGGGCACGCGACCGGGCGAGCTCCTCACCGTCATCGCGCTCGTGCGGGTGCTCGCCGGACAGGTCCGGATCCCCGCGGCTGTGCGCAAGCAGCTCGCCGCCGACAAGCGACCCTTGCCCACGCTCGGCTGACGCGAGGACTGGCTGCTCCGCGTCGCGCGCCTTGCGTGGTCGTGCTCATGAGCTAGAGTTACGTAGGACTTAGCGCAACATAAAACAGGGGGAAGGTTGCGGCAAGATGAGAGCGTGCCAAAACTCGCGACTCCACACCCCCCGCCCCGGCGGGAGGTGGCGGACGCTATGCACGCACTTGGGCTCAGCGAGTCGAGGCTGGCTGTGCTCCGTGCCGTTATCGACACCCCCGGCGCCGATCGACACCGAATCTGCGAAACCACAGGCCTCACCCCGGACACCGTGTGGCGACACGCCACAGCTCTCGAAGCGGGCGGCCTCTTGTTGGCCGACCGCGAGGGCGATCTTCGTCGAGGACGCGCGGGCATCCGCTACACCGTCGATCTCGACATTCTGCGCGGGCACCTCGCAGAACTCACGGCGTACCTCACCGAGCGCTGACCTGCACACTCAAGGACGAACTAGCTTGTTCGCCGACACGCCGCACCCCTTCCGTGTTTCAGATACGTGGTTGCGACATGATCACGTCATGACAGCGAAAAGGGGTCGACCCAGCAAGGGTGATCGCGACCTGCTCGTAACTCGCCCGGCCGCTGTTCTTGGCCAGGCCGTTCGGGCAAGTGCTGAGCGCGAGGGTTTTGAATCCCTAAGCGCGTACATCGCGGCGGTGCTCGCCGAGCACGAAGGTATGGCGCAGTACGCCCCGCGGCCGCTGCCTCGCTCGCTCTCCCATCAGGAGGCCCTACAGATCTCTGCTTAGTTCGCAGAAAAAGAACGGCCCGCCCCTTGCGGGGCGGGCCCAACCTAGAAAGCTCTTCACCCTCTTGCTTGGCGGCGGGGAAGTGAAGCGCTCTGGTTAACACACCCTTCGGTGTGTTCTAACGATCGGATTCACCATAACCCCCGACGACCACACCGTGCCACCGTGCCCCCGCGACACGCCGGACGATTCGGTGGCTTTTGCGACCGCGCGCTCGGCGTGGGCGGCGTGTGCGCCGTTGTTGGCGGGGGTGGCGCGGGTGCGGATCGGGGTGCGCACCACGCGGGGGGTGTTGGAGTACCGCACCCGTGACGAGCGCCCGTTGACCGGCGTGCTGCCCGCCTCACCGGCCGCGGTGCGCGTGTACGGGGCCGATGGGTGCTGTGCGGCGTTGTGCCTGGACCTGGACATCGGCCGCGGCGGCACCGACGCGGTAGACGCCGACGCGCAACGCCTGACGGGGTGGTTGACGGCGCGCGGTGCGCGGGTAGTCACCGACCGCTCCCCCACCGGTGGGGTGCACGTGTACGTGCCCTTCGCCGTGCGGGTCCCGTACGAGGACGCACGGGAGGTCGTGGAGGCCCTGGCGGCGTCGTACCCGACGTTGGACGCCGGCCCGCACCGGTCGGTCAAGACCGGGTGCATCCGCCCGCCCGGAGCCACCCACAAGCGCGGCGGCCACCAGGAGCTCACGATGGCGCTGGCTGCGGCGTACGACGTGCTGCGCCGCCCCAACGCCCCGGACGTGCTGAACACGATCCGTGCGGACCTGGCCGCGGAGATCGCCGCCTGGCGCACCGCCCAGCACCCCACCGACACCACCACGCCCGCC
>Ga0209100_1002262_pt1 | contig 12177 bp, 12 predicted proteins | sample lystaG_FD_185480 | JGI IMG/M metagenome (GOLD analysis project Ga0209100, IMG submission 185480) | Glacier valley bacterial and archeal communities from Borup Fiord, Nunavut, Canada, to study Microbial Dark Matter (Phase II) -... | ecosystem: Environmental > Aquatic > Freshwater > Ice > Glacier ...
TAGCAACACTCCCGGCGGCGCAGACTATACACCAGTGCTCGGCAATCCGGGTGATCAACCATTGGCAGGCCGCTGGACGAGCGATATGACCCATGCCGGTGTAGGTGTCTTCCGCCCCTCGAACGGTCTGATTTACCTGCGGAAACAACTGACCTCAGGTTTCGCTGATTACACGATGGTGCTTGGCATTCCGGGTGACATCGGGGTCGCAGGCGATTGGAACGGCGATGGAATCGATAGCCCTGGCGTGTTCCGCCCGAACATTGCCACTTTCTACCTGTCCGATCAGGTGGCGAACTCATCGGTATTCGGTGACTATGGCGTGACCCTGGGCGTGTCAGGTGACATTCCAGTGGTGGGCGATTGGATCGCGCAAGGGCACGCATCCGTTGGCGTTTTCCGTCCGACTAACGGCCAGATTTATCTGAAAAATGCATTGATCACGGGCATTGCGGATAACGCGCTAGTGTTCGGCGTTCCGAACGATATTCCAGTGGCAGGCCATTGGACGAACGTGAGCGGAGTGACTGGCCCCGACGCATTGAACAATCTTGTAGTGCCGGGTGCGCAATCAGCGACGCCAGCGACCGCAGCCCCTGGTTCAGTGCCGCCGCTGCCGCAGAACAGCTACGACGGCTAGGCAGGCGCTAACGTAACAACTTATTCAGGGTACAGTTGTGCTGTGCCCTGAACATCAAATCACCATCCATCCTGAGGGCGATTAATCGCTGTTGTGTATATTTGAAAGATACGGCAACTGTTCGGGCAGCATTTTGCTTGTTAAAATGATTTTGCGAACACAGGATGAGACATTTTGCAATTCACATCTGACCCACATGAGACATTTTCGCAAGTAGCCTTAAGTAAAAAGGTTGTCAGATTGAATACAGGTATTTATTGGTATTCGTCAATTTTAATAATCTGTGTCATGTTCTGCAACGTATGTTCTCCCATTATACAGCATCTCATTAACCCTAACGATGGGTCTATAGCTGTAATGATATTCCTTTGTACAGTTTTACCATTAATTTGTGTATTGTTGAGAAGAAAAAAATTGGAACATCAATTAAAGAGCGAAATTGTAGAGCACGGTTATTTTATCCAACCTCAGTATGTACAATCAAGTATCGGTCATACACCCCACTCGTTAGCAGATACATATGTATGTGTAACCTATAAATTTCAACTTGAGAAAGCAAAATCTAAACGCTATATATTCGACACCTATTTTATAGGAATGCACCCAAATTATATTAATCAATTTGAAGCGTATTTGAAAAGTGCTCAAGACGTACACATTTTATTTCTAAGAAAAACTAAGTACGCACTTAAAATCGACTTCAAATATAGCCTTATAGATAGAAACTAAGTACCAAATAGACAAGAAGCGAAATTGCGAAGGGCATGTTCTGCGCAAGATTTTATCATCAATGGATGAAGTGTGTTACAGAAGCGCCGCGTACACCTGACGCAATTGGCGGGCGGCGCGCTCCCATGTGAACGGCTGCGCTTGCGCGACTCCGGCGGCAATTAAAGTGGTGCGCAGCGACTCATTGCGCAGCAAACGTACCAGCCCATCGCGGATCGCCTCGATCGAATACGGATCGATCAACAGTGCCGCCGTGCTCGCCACCTCGCGCAGTGACGACGTATCCGACGTGAGCACGGGCACGCCACAGCGCATTGCTTCCAAAATAGGCAGCCCGAATCCTTCGTACAGCGATGGATAAGCGACCACACGCGCGCCGCTGTACAGGGCGGGTAAATCAGCGTCGGCGGCAAAGCCCGCGAACACCACCCGATCGGCCATTTTCAGCGACTCGACCGCCTCATAAATAGGCGCTTGCAACCAGCCGCGTCCGCCCACGATCACCAGCCGCACCGCGTCGAACTCCGCCGGAAGCGTTGCCAGTGCATGGATCAGGCGCTCATAATTTTTGCGCGGCTGCACCGTGCCGACCGCCAGAATGTACGGCGCGTCGCCAATTTTATAACGCGCTCGTACCGCCGTAAGCTGCGCCGGATCACGAACAGGCGTAAAGTGATCCGAAACGCCGCTGAGCAGCACCGTGATTTTGTCGGCGGGTGTGCCGTACAGCGCGATCAAGTCGTCTTTCGTCGCCTGCGAGTCGGCCAACACTTGATCGGCACGGCGCACTGATCGCGGCACTACCCGATCCAGATAGGCGCGAAGGCGTGGGCTGGCGCTTTCCGGCGCACGCACAAATGATAGATCGTGAACGGTGAGCAGCGTTCGGGTGGTGGGCAGCGTGGGCGGCAGCACAAAATCAGTCGCATGGAATAAGCCGACGCGACCCGTCCACAAGTTGATCGGCAGTGGCAGCCGCGCACGATACCACATGCGCGCTGTCCATTTGGGCGAAAGGCGCGTCGCTTTCCAGTGAAAATTGGTGGCGGGTGGCGTGGGTAAAGCGCTCGCGCCCGCCACGAACAAACGATACTCAGTGCTTGTGTCGATCGTTGCCAGCGCCGCGATCAGTTCGCGCACATAACGCCCGATGCCAGCGCCTTGCTCATAGGCGGGGGTGTAATCGATCCCAATCGGGCTATTTGACGTTGCGGTACGTCCAGTAACGATTGACAAAGAAGTTCCACAGCATGACGATCACGAGCGCGATCATGATCGCAATGTTCGCACTGAGTCGCAGCTGAGCATCGGCGGAAAAGGCGCTGCCCGTAATACGCCCGATCAAGGTGGCGAACGGCGCGTTCAGCAGCTTGACAACGATCTCGCGAATGACTAAGCCGACTGCGTTCACCGCGAAAAACTGTGCAAGCTGCGGCGCGATCGGGCTGCTTTGCGTTTCGGGATACGTCCAATAGCGATTCCAGATGAAGTTGCTGATCACCGCCGTCACAAAGCCAATGCCCGTCGCAATTTGTACCGGGGTATCATCGCCCGCTTTGGGATGAAAGACGACCGCCAGCAAAAAGTTGGTCAAGCCAAGATCGATGATCGCGCCGATGATGCCGACGACGGCGAACTTCATGAAGCGTTCGACTTCTTTGGCGTTTTTGCCGCCTACGCGCTGGCTGATTCGCTGAAGCGGGCCGGGCGTGATCGGGCTGATGGGCAGCAAGTCGGGCATGGTGTCAGATGAGGACATGCGTTTTTACTTTCTGGATAGGATTGATAGATGCTGCTGGTAGAATCAAAATTACTCGCTTTGCGGCATGGGGAAGCGCGCCTTGAACGTGAACGCCTCGGCGGTTGCGCCCTGTTGTTCAAGCAATTGTAAGCGCATTTTAGCATCTTGCGGCGTTGGAAGGTTGCCCGCCGGAATCCACCATAAGGCCATGTACGGCGTACTCAGCCGCTCGAACCATTGAGTGCGACCACTTATCACGGGCGCGTGCTCGGTTTTGTACGAGAAGTTCCACAGCGCCTCGATGGAGTCCCATACCGACATGTTGAGCATCATCCGATCATCGTCAAAGACGCGAACCGATGTTGCATCTCCGCTCTCCGTTTGTAAGCGCCACACAAAGCCCGGCGCGCTGTCTGCCAATGCGTTAATGTCCGCCAAACGCGCCATGAAGCCCGCCATGGTGGGACTATCCAGCGGCGCAAGCATACGACCAATGTTTACCTGTGCGATATGAAACATTGAACAACTGATCCTCATCAAGGCTAGCGTTATCAAACTAAATGACGCTTTGAACCAACATTTTCAGTGCGGTTCGACCAATACAAGCCGCCGATTAAACCCAACATCGCGCCGATGTGCAAAAACAAGTTGTTCACATACAGCTTATCGAACAGGCTGTGAATCGAAAGATACGTCCACGATCCAAGCAAACCGAGCACCACGCCGCGCGCTGCATCTTCCGTGCGACTCAGCAGCCGGATTGTCAGCGCGAAAATGATCAGCCATGCCGCTACATACGCGATTAAGCCAACAATGCCCGTTTCGGCCAGCATGTTGATGTAGTAGTTGTGCGCATGGCCGAGTGGATATTTCCAGTTCACCAACTGCACTTGTGGATAGGCCACCTCATAATTGCCAAAGCCCACCCCTAACCACGGATGCGCGTCCGCCATTGCCAGCCCCGCTTGCCAATGCGCCAGCCGTTCCAATACAGCATAATTCGCGTCGGTGATGACTTGCCCGCGCACATCCGCAATGCCCGTGAACTCCGATGTGAAATCGCCCAACCGTGATGCGATCGACGCAGGCACAAGGTTCGTTACCAATGCCCCGCCGCCAATCAGCAGCACGATTGCCGCAAATAACAAGCCGCGCCACCGCTGCCGTGGCGCAAAGATCGCCATGACGAACAAGGCCGCGCCAAAGCCGAGCCAGCCGCCGCGACTCCATGAGGCGATCAAGCCGCCGAATAACAACCCGGCGCATAGGATCAAAACTGCGATCGTTGCTAGCCCCGCTTTACGTCTGAACATCAGCCCGATCGAGCCGCCCAACCAGCCGATCACGATGGGCAGCAGCAAGCCCATGAATGCCCCAAACGGGTTCGGTTGGCCGAACGTGCCGAACGCCCGAAAACGCTGATTGTCTAATATCCACAAGCTCGGAATGCCTGAGCCGCCGAAAAATTCATATAAGCCAATCAGCGCTTGCGAAACACCCGCCGTGATCAGTCCGATAAGCGGCCATTGCCAATCGTGCGTAACGCAAAATGATACTACGAGCGTCGCCACAATGAGCATTTCCAGCCATTTCGACAGCTCTACCAACGTCGTCAGCGGGGATAGCGCCACGAACACCGACAGCCCCGCGCCAAGCAGCACGATCACGATCGGCAGATAGATTGCCGAGCGATAAATTAATGGCTGCGTTTGTATTGGATCAGCAGACATAGCGCGGCGCATGGCGATCCAGCGCACGATCCAGGCCGTTACCGTCAGCGCAAGCAGCCATTGGCCGGGATCAAAAGCGACGTGCGTTTCGGTATCGATCAACACTTTGAGCGGCGCGGCGATCATAGTCGCAATCAGCAGCGCGATCGGCTGCGCCAACCCGATCAACAGCAAGCCAAATACGCCCGCCCCGATCAATAATAACGGCATGGGCACTACCGTTGCACAAACGCCTACCCCCACCGCAATCAGCAGCCACAGACCGCGCTGTAACAGGTTGCGTTGCAGAAATGGCAGTCCTGATAGTTGCGACACCCGCACGCGTTACACCCGCGACTCGAAATAGCGTACCGTGCGCGTCAGCCCATCGATCAGATCGATCTTCGGTTCCCAGCCGAGCACCGCCCGCGCGCGCGTAATATCCGGGCGGCGCGTTTGCGGATCGCCTTCGATGCGTTCTTGCTGCTTGAACACAATGCCCGCCGGATTATCGGTCAGCGTGTTGACGATGTTCGCAAATTCAAGGATCGTCATTTCGCGCGGGTTGCCGATGTTCACCGGATCGGAAGTGTCGGATATCAATAGTTTATATAGACCATCGACGAGATCGGCCACGTAGCAAAAACTGCGTGTCTGCTGACCATCGCCATACACTGTCAGCGGTTGGTGGCGCAGTGCCTGACCGATGAAATTGGGAACTACGCGCCCATCATCGAGCCGCATCCGTTCGCCAAAGGTGTTGAAAATGCGCACCAGCCGGGTTTGAACGCCATGCGTCCGATGGTAGGCCATCGTGAGTGCTTCAGCGTAGCGTTTGGCTTCATCGTAGACGCCGCGCGGGCCGGTGGTGGAGACGTTGCCCGCATAATCTTCGCGCTGCGGATGCACCAGCGGGTCGCCGTAAATCTCAGAAGTGGACGCCAGCAAAAAGCGTGCGTCTTTCGCCTTTGCCAGGCCGAGCGCGTTGTGTGTGCCAAGTGCGCCCACTTTGAGCGTCTGAATCGGGTACTTCAAATAATCGATCGGGCTGGCGGGTGATGCAAAGTGCAGCACGGCGTCCAGCTCACCTTCGATGTAGATGTACTGCGTCACATCGTGCTTGACGAAACGAAAATCGTCACGCCCCACCAGGTGTGCAATGTTGTTTGTATTGCCCGTCAGTAGGCTGTCCATGGCGATCACCGAATGGCCTTCAGCCAAAAAGCGATCGCACAAATGAGAACCGAGAAAGCCTGCCCCGCCTGTGATCAAAACCCGCATTCCGATGACCCTTTCCGCTGAAAATGGAGTGATAGAATTATCTGCAATAATGACTCACAGCAGAGTATACGCTGAATCGGCGCGATTTCCTCAGTAATTCGGTTCAGCTTGCTTGAACAGCCGTTATAGCCCGCTTGCTTTGGCCGCTTGCCAGAGCGCCTCAAGCTGTTCGATCGGCAGTGTTTTCATATCCTCGCCAGCGTGCGACTCGATATACTGAAAGCGCTTTGCCCAACGCGCGTTTGTCTCACGCAAGGCCGTTTCCGGCTCCACGCCGAACTTACGCGCCCAATTGACCACGCTGAACAACACATCGCCCAACTCTTTAGCGCGTTCTTCATCAGTGGGCGCGCTTTGCACTTCACCAATTTCTTCCATGACTTTATCGAATACCGATTGCACATCCGGCCAATCGAAACCGACGCGCGCCGCTCGCGTGCTGTAATTGTAGGCTTGCGCTAAGGCTGGCAATGTTTTGGGCACGCTCGCCAAAATTGAGGGCGGCGCTTGGTCGGCTTGATCCGACGGGGCAGCTTGATCGGCTGACTTATTTTGAGCGCGTTCCTGCTTTTTGAGCGCTTGCCAATTGACCAGCACCGCCTCTGCGCTGTCAACCTGCACCGTACCCCATACGTGCGGGTGGCGACGGATCATTTTTGTGTTGACCTGTTCGATCACGTCGGCCATGCGGAATTCGCCATCGTCTATCGCGATTTGGGTGTGCAGCACAATTTGCAGCAGCAGATCGCCCAATTCTTCGCGCAGCGCGTCGGGATCGTCAGCATCCAAAGCGGCCAACACTTCATAAGTTTCTTCGAGCAGATATTCGCGCAGTGACTGATGCGTTTGCTTCTGATCCCATGGGCAACCTTCAGGGGCGCGCAGATGGGCAATCGTCTCTTGAAAGCGCTCAAAGCTGCCCGCATGTGCTAAAGGTGGCACATACAGGGAGGTCAAATGACCAATATGCGGACTGCGATCGATTTCATAGAGTGCGAGATGCTCCAGCGTTTGATCGGGCGTACCCGCGCCATGCACCAGCGTCACCGGATGCTCGTCGGGATATTGGTTGGCGAGCGTTAATTTCAAATCGGAGGCAACGGCCAGGCTGTATACCTGCGCCAGCAGTGCCGGAACATCCGGGTTGAGCTGTGGATGATGTAAGCGCCCCACATCGATCGCGTCCTGAAGTTGAATACCCTCCAACCCATCCAAACCGATCGCATCTAATGTTGGCTCAATGAAGCTCAGCCCATCGATGATCGTGACCGGAATCTGCTGCGCTTTTGCCAGCGCTAAAATATGCGTCACCGTCGTTTCGCCTACTAACGGGTGACCGGGCACGGCGTAGATCACGCCTTCCCGGCGCGTGCCGAGCCGTACTACTTCGGCGGCGATCTGCTGATACAGGGTATCGAAAGCGTCAGCGCGATCGTACCACTCGTCGAAATTGTGATAGGTAGCTGTGGCAGGTAACGCCTCGACTCCCGGATGGCGTGCCGTGCGTAAATATACTTCGCGCGCTTCACTTAAAATTCGCCAGGCGCGGCGCGTCAAAAGCTCCGGGTCACCCGGCCCCAACCCTAAAATCGTAATGCTCATTGTGCGCTTTCCGTTTGTTCGGTCAGATTATTGCGTGCCTAGCGCCGAATTCGGCACCAGATAAAAGATCGCCATTGCGCCGTACAACACGACCGCTAACGTAGCGCTGATCAGCGACGACGCGGTAGCGATAATGTACAAAATGGGGCCGGGTATGTAACGGATCGCCATGCCGCGCGCCAGTTTTGGATCGAGCTTTTCAGCAGTCAGCCCACTGTACGCCGCGTACCACCAAACCAGATTGAATGCCAGCGCACTCAACGTAAAAATGATCCCGTAAGTCAATGCCGCGACTTTTTGTTCATTCGGCTCCTGGATATATTCAGCCAGCAGCGCCGTCGGGAAAGGAATGAAAGTGAGCACCATCAACAGCAAGGCATTGAAAACGAGAAGCCCGTGATTGGTACGCGCGATATATCGGAACATCTGATGGTGGTTGATCCAGGTGATGCCGACGGTGATAAAGCTGAGCACATAGCTAAAATAAGACGGCCATTGGGCGAGCAGCGCGTGCGCTAACCCCCCATGCCCCACCGTATCAGCGACAGGTGGCACGTGAATATCCAAAATCAGCAGCGTAATGGCAACCGCAAATACGCCGTCACTGAACGCCAACAGCCGATCGGTATCGACCATATTGCTGTTGACGACTTCGGGCTTCTCGTTCTCAGCGATCTGTTCGTTATCTTGCGTGTTCATGCGTGTGCTTTCTGCTGTTCTATTCGGCGTGCCCGTCGCAGGTTGAGGCGTTGATCGGCTCGGCCACGGGCAGCGGAATCCAGGTCTGACTCCAGGTTTCGATCGCGTCAATGATCGGGCTGAGCGATTGACCTTTGGCGGTCAGTGCATATTCAACGTGTACGGGCGTTTCCGGCAAGACGTGACGCACGATAATCTGTTCGTGTTCTAATTCTTTGAGCCGTTCCGATAAAACGCGATCGCTGATCGAGTCGAGACATTCGGCCATCTCGTTGAAGCGCATCGGGCCGCCCATGAGTGCTTTGAGGATGAGCGCTGTCCACCGCTTGCTGATCAGATCGGCGGCCTGTTGATAGCGTACACAAATAGGTTCAGTGTGGCGCATGAGGTAGCTACCTTTCGGGCATTTGCCATACGCAAACACCATTTTTATCTTATCAAAGAAAAGACCACTTGACAATCTTGAGTAACCGGATTATAGTAACTAACATATAGTAAGTTACTTGCTCTCTACAAGCAAATAACGGGCTAAAGCAATATCTGAACCAAAAGGAAAAGAAACATGACCTGGAAAATTGACAGCGCGCATTCGGAAATCACCTTCAAAGTTCGTCACTTGATGATCAGCAACGTCTCTGGCAGCTTTACCCAATTCAGCGGCAGCATTGAGTTCGACGAGAAGAATGCCACACAAGCTCATATCAGCGCCGAAATCGACCCGGCCAGCATCAACACCCGCGAAGGCAACCGCGACGGACACCTCAAGTCGCCGGATTTCTTCGACGTGGCGTCTTATCCGACGATCACTTTCAACAGCACCCACATCGAAACCACTGACGCCAAACACGGCAAAGTCACTGGCGATCTGACCATGCACGGCGTCACCAAGTCGGTCACGCTGGATGTAGAGTTCATGGGTTTGGGTGTAAACCCGATGAGCCGCGCCACCAGCGCTGCGTTCACCGCACTCACCAAAATCAATCGTAAGGATTGGGGTTTGAACTGGAATGCTGCGCTCGAAGCAGGCGGCGTGATGGTCAGCGAAGAAGTCGCTGTCAGCATCGAAATCGAAGCCGTTCGCCAAGAAGCGGGCGAAAAAGTCACGGCCTAACGGTTTGTTCCGCTAGCAGTAGGCCACATTAGGTCGCTCGCTTAAGGCGCTGGGCTAAAGCCACAGTGCTCATGCAGAAGAGCAGAAGCATACGCTTTTTTCTTCTGCATGAGCCTCGGTCTTTAAGGGTTGTCCGGGAATAAAAAGAACGTATCGAGTGACGTATAATCCAAGACTACCACAAAAAGGATTAGACGATAGATCTAGATACGTTCTTTACAGCATGATACGTGCTAGTTGACCTACAGTTCTATCCTGCCAATGACTCGGCTTGCATCACCAGCGATTCGATCTCCGCCAGGCCGAGCTTCCAGAAAGCTGGATCGTTCAGATCGACGCCGAGCTTGCTCAGGATCGCGTGCGGCCAATCCGCGCCGCCTGCCGACAGCACTTCCAGATATTTGGGCCCAAACGAGGGGCCTTCCTGCCGATAACGGGCGTACAACGCGAGCACCAACAACTCACCGAACGAGTAGGCGTATACATAACCGGGTGTATGCAAAAAATGCGGAATGTAGCTCCACCAGATGCCGTAATCGTCCGTCAAGGTTACGCTGTCGCTGAACATGGCGCGCTGCGTATTCATCCATAATTCGCTGAATCGATCGGTGCTCAATTCGCCTTCGGCACGGCGTGCGGTGTGCATTGCATCTTCAAAGCGATTCATGCTGGTCTGGCGAAAGACGGTCGCAAATGTGTCTTCGATCTTCGATGCGATCATTGCCAGCCGCGCACCAGGATCAGTCTCATGCTCGATCAAACTGTTGAAGACGAGCATTTCACCGAATACGGACGCCATTTCTGCGGTCGTCAGCGGCGTATGCGCCTGTAACATGCCCCGCTCGCGTGATAGATACTGGTGGACGCCGTGGCCGAGTTCGTGCGCCAGAGTCGATACATCGCGCCCTGTGCCCACAAAGTTCATCGATATATAGGGATGCACTGACGGCACGGCGCTCGCGCTGAATGCACCACCACGCTTGCCTGGACGCACCGGCGCATCGATCCAGCGCTTCTCGAAAAACAGGCTCGCCACTTCCGCCATACGCGGATGAAACTGCCCGTAAGCACGCAGTACAATATCGCGCGCGTCGTCCCATTGAAAGCGCGTACTCGCTTTGGTGGGGAGCGGCGCGTAACGATCATAATCGAACAGCTCGTCAAAACCGAGCAAACGGCGCTTCAAATGATAGTAGCGCGCCACGATGTCGTAGCGTGAAGTCACCGCCGTGACCAATGCTTGCACCGTCTCATCGCTGGCTTCATTGGACAAGTTGCGCGACGACAACCAGGTTGGATAATGGCGCAGCCGATCGTCACTGGCTTTATCGGCCAACAGCGTATTGAACACGAACGTCATGGTGCGCGAATTGGTGCGCAGTCCGGCAGTCATTGCGGCGGCGGCGGTGCGGCGCATTTCCCGGTCGGGAGCGTATATGCGCTTGAGCACGCTCTCTTGCGATATTTGTTGGCCGTCGAAGGTGTACCGCGATGCGCTGAGCGTTTCATCAAAAAAGCGATTCCAGGCGGAACGTCCAGTCACGTTCTTTTCAGCCAAAATCTTTTCTTCGGCTTCACTCAGCAAATGTGGACGGTAGCGCCGTTCGGCTTCCAGATAATGCCGATAAAACGCGAGCGTCGGGTGATCAATCAAAGCAGCGGCTTGCGCATCGCTCAGAGCAGCCCATTCCAGGCTGAAAAATACCAGCTTTTGCGCGAGCTGTGACGCGCGTTCGGTCACTTTTTGCAGCAGCGCGCCGTACACGCCTTCGTTGGTATTGGTCGTCCATTGCAGGTACGCAAAATCGTACACTTTGTTGATCAGTTCATCGAGCGCTTCATATTCGCGCAGCAGCACCAACATTTCGTCTGGCGTCAGCGCCGCGATCCGCCCATGATAATGTGCGGTCAGTGCATCAGCACGCGTATCGCACTGGTCGAGATCACGCTCGAACGCCGGATCATCAGCGCCCGTATACAGATCACCTAAATTCCAGGCGACGTTTTCAGCGCCTGTGAGTTCAGCTACTTGTTCAGCCATTGGTCATAATTCCTTATTTAGCAAACATGGAGTTTGCCATTTGGCAAGGCTCAGAGCTTATCAGCATTTATTGAAGTGCAGTTTATTGAGCACCAAAAATACTACAGACCCGCTTCTTTTACCAACTTTTGCAAATGCGTCATTGCCTGATCGTAGCTGTCATGGATCGAAAGTTTATTGCGCTGGCGGGTGAGCTTGGCAACCATCGTAAAAACATTTTTCAACAATGGCGAGCGCATAAAAACTGCTGCATGAATCATATTGGGGTGAATAAAAGCGCTGTTGCGAACACTTTCAAGGAAATGCTCAGGCAAACTGGTGTTCATCCCGGAAGCATCCACCAGCAAATAGACGGGGAGACCTTTATCGAAACACACCGTAAAACCCCTGCCTTTAGGCATGGGGATATAAGGTGGGATTTGTTTTTTTTTGAGTTGAACCGATACTATCTAATCATCATGTTGAACCTGGTTGAAACGCACAGAAACTACCAATACCGTTTGTACCGTTGCGACAAGAAAGATCGCAAGCTGCGGCACAAGCTATTTGTGGCATCGCTCATCTGGAATCACCTGGTTGCTTTACAGCGGCGTTACTATCGGCTGACAGGCCAATACATTGCAT
>Ga0209100_1002263_pt1 | contig 12173 bp, 13 predicted proteins | sample lystaG_FD_185480 | JGI IMG/M metagenome (GOLD analysis project Ga0209100, IMG submission 185480) | Glacier valley bacterial and archeal communities from Borup Fiord, Nunavut, Canada, to study Microbial Dark Matter (Phase II) -... | ecosystem: Environmental > Aquatic > Freshwater > Ice > Glacier ...
CGATTCCAAGCGACTCTAAGTAACGGTAAACCACATCTACACAATAACCTTGTGCAATGGAATTGACGTCAATTTTGATTCCCGGAAGATCTTTAACCAACTTCCGGCCTTCGAGCCTGATCTTTTCCATTCCTACATATTGGAGCAAACTGTCAATTTTTGAAGAGTCAATTTTTACCTTTTTCTCAGGTCCGAACCCCCAGGCATTTACGAGCGGACCAACGGTAAGATCAAAAGCACCATTGGTTTCCTTATTGATCTCTACCGATTTATTATAAACCTCAACAAACATATCATCCAGCCGAACCGTCGAATCGTTTTGGTTAATCCGCGATACAATCGAGTTGGGAATATATTCGGAAAAGGTGAGGTCGAAAGCTCTGAATATGGAATCAACCGATCCCGAAAGGTCCTTATCCGCTTTGTCTTCGTAGGTGATATGAAAAGTGGTACCCTGGGTCATACCTGCAATTTTCCGGTAAGGAGCAGGTTTGTTGGTGCCACAACCTATTAAAGTCAATATCAAAAGGGTATAAAGAGAAAGAGTTCGCATTTTCGGAGAATTAATACAAAATATTTTAACGACTCAAAGATAAAAAGTTTGGAGAAAAGTTAAAGAGTTGAAAAATAATTAAGATGATAATACCGAAGGCATGATAGGATTGTAGCTAAGTCGGATGAAAAAGCATTACAACCCTTGATTCGCATTGATCATTTAATTTCTCATTCTTTCTCACTATTTATCAATTGGGCTGCATTACTTTCATGCGCAGCCAAACGTGCCTGATGCAACTTTTCCTGCCTGAATACGGAGATCTTGTAGGTTACTGCGGCCATTAAAAAGTAGACAATCATCTGGATCATCAGAAATGTAAATTCAGGTCGAACATCATTGATCGATACGCCCATTGATCTGATCCGCAGAAATGCCGGGATCATTGATGTACTTGGAAACAGGTGCGAAAATTGGTATAGCAAAGATGGAATTGAGGTTTCAGGCCACGACAATCCACTAACAAACAATACAATAGGAGATACAAAAACAAGTGTCATAATGGAATGTTCGCGGCGACGAAACAGCATCGAGATCATTAACCCGAGGAAGATCACCGAAAAAAGATAGGGAACCAATAAAATACAAACATCTGTAAAGCTCCCTTTGTCGGGAAAGCCGAACCATTTGGAGAGATAGATTAACGTAAAAGCAATATTTGCCAGGTAGATCGTAAAATAAGCCAATCCTTTACCAAAAACCACAGAAAACATCCCCTGCTTTACTCTGATTCCAGGCTTAACGACCTGGTTGTTTCGCCGCTCCTTCCCTGCCCCACCAATCATACCAATTCCGATCAAAAGGGTCTGTTGCAGAATAATCAAAATAATCCCCGGCATCACATACGAACCGTAGGAACCTGACGGATTGTAAAGATTGTAAAATTTTGCAGGCATCGGATCACGTTGCTGCATCGCCTGTTCTTCGCCATTTCCACTTGCCATCAGCCTTTTAATCTCTACACCGGCAGATAATGTGCCGGTCGCCTGTATCGTTGCACTAAGCGTTTCCTTATAAATCAGAAAATAGCTTGCATCGCAATAGACACTTACCGATGTTTGGTATCCTCTGAGCAGTTCCTTTTCAAATCCTTCTGGTATAAGGACAATCCCTTTTGAATTATCATCCCAGAATAGCTGACGTGCTTCGTGAAGACTGCCCACTTCCTGTGCTACTGAAACCTCTTTCGTCGCACCAAGCATCCTGATCATTTGCCGGCTTGAAGCGGAATTATCGAGATCAACTACAGTTACAGGAATATCGCGGACAACGTTGTTCTGATATGCTATCGAGTATATCAACGGATAAGCGAAAACAGCAAGGAAAAAGATAAGCATTGCCCCCTTGTCTTTAAAGATGGTCTTCAACTCATCGACGAACGAGAACCAGGTAAGGTCAAGCCCTAAAACAACAGCTTTCGGAATATTAAATAATCGCATTGTTCATTTTTTAAATCAAATTAATCGCCGCATGGAAATCACATTGATTTTCACCACTACTGGCGAAACCAATATTTGTGATACGTGAGTTTCCGTTTCATTCCCGGAAATGCCAGAATTCCTCCCAGAATAAACGGGATGAAGGCCAGAAAAGGGATCACGACTTCTGAAATTGGTTCGCCTCTTAAAGTTTGGCTCATAAAAATCTGAAGCCAGAACGTATAGGGAAAGATCAACGAGAACAGTTTTGCAATCAATGGCATGGCAATTGAGGGGAAAGTTAATCCGGAGAATGTGAGCGCCATCATTGTATAAGCGCTTCCAAGCGATAGCGATAGCCGCAGGTTAGCCGTAATTTTCAGGAACAGGATAGCCAGTAGCTGGTACGAAATAATCAGCAGGATCTCCGATATCAGGATAAGGAACAAACTACCGTGGACAGGTGTCCCTAATGTCTTTATCAGGATGATATTCATAACCATCATATCCATAAAGAACAAGAAGGTATAAGGAAGCATCTTCCCTGCCAACGCAACTGTCACATTATTTTTGGCCAGCGAGATGAGTTCACCGGCTGTTCCCTCCTTTAATTCCATACCCAACGCATACACAGATCCAAGAAAGATGAAAACGATAGCCAGAATGGGTAATAATCCAAGAACCAAAAAGTAAGAGTAATTGCCAAACGGATTAAAAAGCAGGTGAGCATTCACTTTTACAGGCCGGGCCTTTTCGATGGCCTGAGCGGTCGTTTGCCCTTTTTTGATGGCTACCTGCACTTTAACTCCGGCAGAAATCGTCGAAAGTGTAGTATACAATCCCGATTTCAAAGCACCACCTTTCACGACATTTGAATTGTTGATATAAACAGCAATTGCCGGAGATCCGTTGTTCAACACTTTACGTTCCAGGTCAGTTGGTAACACAACAATCGCATCAATTTTACCGCCGTCCATCATTTGCTTCGCCTCTTCAACTGAGCTAAGCCTCCACATCACATTACAAACAGGAGTTGCATCCACCATCCGTGTGACCTTTGAGGAAAATGAAGTGTGATCCATATCAACCACAGCAACAGGCAAATCCCTGACAACACCGTCAGAAAATAGCCAGATGATGATCAGAAAAGCGGCGACAGGGGCAATCATCGTTGTAAATACCAATACCCAACTGTCGGCTATTCGTCTCGTTTCGCGCCGTATTACCTTAAAAAGCGCTGTATTCATTAACTTATTTAGCATGTTCTTTGGCCGTTCATTATCGTTTTTAGCGTTGCATTGGATTATAAAGTTAGCAGCTGGCAACTACCTACTAGCGGCTTGCTGCTATTTCCCAGTTGCAGTTTTTCTCACCTCGTCCCAGTTGACCAATGCAGACATACCAGGTCGTAAACCGTCAATCTTTTCAACCGGAACCGCATGAACTTCGAATGTTTTCATATCGAAATCGCCCGATGTTTTTGTTGCATTCCATGTTGCAAATTCACCCAGTGCATTAATGTAATTCACTTTCAGCAAAACCTCTTTCATGCCAAGCGCCGGAAAACGGGCTTTGAAAGTTGATCCTTTCTGAACAGCAGCGAGTAAATCTTCGCGTAAGTTGAACGTTACCCAGACATCGGCTAAATCGACGATTGTAATAACGGGGTATCCTGCCGGAACAAGCTCACCGCGTTCGGCGATTATATTGGCGATTTCACCTTTAATCGGTGCGTATATTCTTGTTTCACTCAGGTACGAATTTACTTCTGTCAGTACCCCATCGGCCTGCATCACAAGGGCACCGGCCGATTTTTTATCTTCGTAACGGGCACCTTTCTTTGCCTTGTCATATAATGAACGGGCTGCTTTCTCCGTTTCGATGGCAGCTTTCATACGTGTTTCAGCTTCATCTTTTTGTTGTTCAGCCACAACGCCCGATTTAAACAGGTTATCTACGCGTTGAAAAGTTTTCTTTGCAAAATCGGCAGCGGCCAAAGCTGTCTGCCACGAATTGAAGGCAGCCTGAATATCTTCTTTCTGAGCACCATTGTCCGCCTTTTCTTTTTGAGCTCCCGCAGCCACTCTAACGGCAGATGCCTGCAAAAACTTCGCATCCAATTCCGGACTGCTAAGCGTAAAAAGGAGCGTACCAGTCTGCACATCATCACCTTTGTGAACCAAAAGGCTGTCGATCCGTCCAATCAGTTTTGAAGCGACCTTCACTTGCGTCGCCTCTACTTCACCCTGAACTTCGAGCGGAATCGGCTTCGCAACAACCCATATGGCGTATCCGATAAAAATGATCACTGCAACAATGGCACCTGCAATCACATAATGTTTAGTCTTATTCATAATCTATATATCTCTGTTTATTTAATTTTTCGTTGACTTCTGTCGCTCTATTTCTCCCCGTCTCTAAGTCTCCCCGTCTTTTCGTCTCCCCCTCACTAAGTCTCTTCTCTTAATATCTTCCCTGTTTCGCGACCGGATTATTCATATAACTGACATACTTATCAGACATTCCTGAATAATACAGCAATTTCGACAATGCAACGTCCCAGGCATAAATCGCCTGCAACCTTTCGATTTTTGCTTTCGCCACCGCCAGATTTGCATCAGATACCTGTGTAGTGGTGGCCATACCTTCCGAAAATGCCTTTTCCCTTGCACGTGAATATTCGGCTGTAAAAGCCATTGCAGCATCAAGTTCGTTGATTTGCTCCAGGTACATATACAGCTCCTGGTAGTATTTTGTGATGGCAGAATAGATATCCGATTCAGCTTTTGCATAAAAATCATCCGCCTGCATCGCCTGCAACTTTGCAGCTTTCACCTTTCGGTTACGGGCCAATCCGTCGAAAAGACTCCACTGCAATCCAACACCCACCATATAATCAGGAAGATAGGGTGACAGGTCTTTATTCACAATATCATATGTTCCAGTGGCAGCAATCGTTGGTAAATAAGCCGATTGCTCAACCTTAATACCTTGTGCTGCCAACTCTTTCTTCTTATTGACCTGCCCCAGTAAAGGGCTGTTTTCCTTTGATTTTACTTTATAGAAATCAAGTGACTCGATATTTTCGATATAGAATAGCTCCGATAACGGATTGATTTTGGAATTCTCCGAATCTGCAACGGTGTTTAAAACCGCTTCGTTCAATATTTCAACCTGACGGTCCGATTTCTTCAGTTCGCGGTCAGCCTCTGCAAAGTAGACTTTCGCATTTAAGACTTCGACCTGGGCAATCATCCCCTCCTTCGCAAGTTTCTGTGCATCCTCGAAATGCTTTTGCATCCCGGTCATCACTTCCTGCCGGACTTTCACCGCCTGGTTCGCAAGGATTAATCCAAAGTAACGCTCTACCAGTTCACTTGTAAGTTCATGCGACTTTTGTATCGTCTCTATTTCAGATTCTTCAAACTTTATTTTGGCTGCCTTGTTTGCCGCATTTATCTTACCCCCGGTATAAAGTGGCATTACAAACCCTGCATTTACCATCCCGAATTTTTTCTCCTGAATTGTCTTGATCCATTCGCCATTGTTGACTGTTTCGAGTCCTTCGAGCATTTTTCCGCGAACAACAGCCGTAGAAACATCATCCGGCAGGTATGGCATTATACTATTGGTTTTGGGATCGGGATTCGGAACTCCGCTAAACTTGCCATAATGACCCAATGTACTGTAAAGCGGGGTGATTGCATCCCGCACAGGCGTAAGATCAAGCTCCAGGTTGTCTGACATATAAATATAGGAAGCACTCAGTGAGATGCGCGGAAGATGCAACCCTTTGGCCGCTTTTACCTCCTGCTCCATCTGAAGCGACTTATTATTGCTTTGTTTGATCAAATGGTTATTTTGAAGAGAAAGACTCAGCGCCTCTTCGAAGGTGAGGTTTTTCGACACTCCGGGGCTGTTCTGCCCACAAAGCGAAAAACCCGTCATTAAAAACAATACTATTAATACATTCGCTCTCATTCGTATCTATTTTAAGGCGTTGATTGAAAATTCTGCTACACGTATTTGATCTTCACTTGTCCAGGAGGTGCTTCCGAAAAATCCTTTCATCCGAAGATTAATAAATTCGATGGGATAAATAACTACGATTCCAAAAGCCTCTTCGGGCGAGATGTTCCTGCTAACCTCTCCGTTGTCGATCCCAATTCGTATTACTCTTTCGCATAGACTCTTAATATGCAGGCGTTGCTCGTCCGATACCTGGAAATTATAATCGTGCATCAGCACATGAATAAATTTGATTTCTTCAGGAGATTCGGAGGCTGTTTTAAAGAGATCACCGATCAACTGTTTGATAACCTGTGTAATACGCGTGCAAGAAGTCAATAAAAACTCAAGTTTTTCGATAATTTGGGCAACCTTTGTATAAAGCAGTTCAGTAACAAGTTCCTGTTTCCCCTTGTAAAAACGATAAAGGTATCCCTCAGCAACACCGGCGCGACGTGCAATTGAAGAAATTGCGGCTCCGCCATACCCATTCTGAACGACCAGTGCAATTGTTGCCTCCCTGATTCGCTGAATTTTACCATCGTCAATTAACCGTGCCATTCAAATTAATAATTAATGAATGATTATTCATTCATATTCTGATGCGAAAGTATATAAACAATTTAAGTTACAAAACAGGTGGTTAAATAATTTACAATTCTTTAATACACAGTGACCGGTTTAATGACAAGCAAATTTGATTTTCAGAAGTTGATTCTTTTTTTGATGTTAAATAAATTAGGTATTGAAGGAATCAATCAGTATCTTTACAATTAAAGTAATTATATAATTTTATATCTATGAGAAATACTATTCTATATTTATTTAATTTGGGTTTAAGGCAATACGATTCGATTCCGGTCATGCGTCTGGAAACCGACTGCAATAGTCTCACGACGTACTTCAACTTTAGTAAATTGAAATTAATCTTCCCGAATTATTAAGTACCCGCGAGTGTGCTTATAAAAATCCTATCAATTTTATTCGAACACCAACAACGCGCTATCTCATATAGAGCGCGTTACTCGCTGAATAAAATTTCGTCATTGCAGAAATAGGATTCCGGTTATTATGTAATAATATTTAAACCATTTAAAACATTCGACGATGGACAAGGGAAATAATATGAAAATTTCAACAACAGATCATAAAGAAAAGAAACAAGAAAAAGCATTAAGAAAGTTGGAAGATAAAATGAATAAACAACGTAAACCGAAAGCTTAAAAAGGTTTACCTTTTATTTTTATGTATTGTCTGCGGGTCTTTAAGGAAAACTTTAAGGACCCGTATTTATTTAAAGTAAATCGAAAGTACCACAAACAAAATTGGGTTCGTTGCGCTGATCACTTCGGTTCATCATACAAAGCAGGTTTTCGTCCCAATCGTTGATTTGATAACTTTTACAAATTTTGCAGAGATCCGGAATGGGTATGTTTTGAAGATCAATTTTGTTTCCGTCATCGTCGAAAAAACCATTTAAATCTTCAAAATAAGGAAGTTCATCTTCCGGAAAACCGGAAGCAAGATGCCCGGTTTCTTCATCTGATTTCATTTGTGCGGCAACTTCTTTGCATGTAGTACAATAACCCGGAAACGGGCACTCATCTTCGTTCATATCACAAAATTCGATGTGAGAATCGCCAAACGACAAGGGCACATGTTCTTCATTCCATATCTTTAGGATAAACGGATAGCGTAAATCCGCAGGGTAGTTCTCTGGAAAATCGAGTGTGAAATGGAATATTTGCAACAATTTTTCCAGCTCGGCAGCCAAACGAGCCTGTTGCTGAGAAGTTAATTTACTGGAAGGCGGAAGCAATTCGAAATCAATCCCTGTAATTTTTGAAATCCTTTTTTCCATGCCATACAGATTTTTTTCTGCAAAGGCCATATCTTCCAATTCAAGTTCATTGTCGGGGTCAGCTTTTGATAGTGGCCAAATCTCGTGCGGTGGCCTGATATTCCAGGTTGCTTTGTGAATATCATCAATTAGTTGTTCGATGTATCGTTCCATAAATTGAATATTGAAATTAGAGAATAACTTTAGTGCTTCACGGTTTAATTTCTATATCGAAATAGTCAGCTAAATATCCGATTCTGGAAAATGAAAACGAATCTTCAACTATTTTGGAAATCTCTTCAGGAAGATCAAACTCATCAAGTACAAGATAGAATGCTTCCATTTTATTGGCATTTTCTTCGAAAGACACTACATTCGAAATAAACATCAGGTAATAAAACATTTCCAAATAATGGAGGGAATTGCGACCGGGGAAAAGTGTATCCAAATCGAAGGTCTTATTTGCAATTTCTTCCGGAACATCTTCTGATGAATAAATATCGTTGAGCCTTAACAAAGTGAACAGCGAATAATCGGGATATGCCCTTGCGTATTTTTGGAGTGTTTCGGCATATTTATCCGAACTTTCTTTTTGGAGAATTAACAGTTCGAGAAATGCAACAGCCGGTATTTCTCCTGCTTCTTTTCGGAGCATTTCCAAACCTGTATGTGCTTTTTTCAGATTCCTGTGAATATTCCCAAAAACAGACATAAACAACTGGTTCAATTCGTCATAGAATTGAATTTCAGGTTCTATTCCAGGAAATTCTTTAATGATCTCATCTGATTCCACATCAATAGAAAGCAGATCAAATAACTCATCGTAATATTGATCAACCAATTCATTATCTGTTAATTCGATGAACAGCACATTTGTAACTTTTGTAAGCCTGTCCAGATCGTTTGGGTCATCAGAATCGACTAAACCACTGTACAGATTAATAAAAATCTCCCTGTTTTCTTCGAATGTATTTTGGGTGTAAATGTCTTCCTCATTATCGAAATCATCGTCGAAATCAACATTCTCATCACCTAAATCGTCTTCATCCATAAGTGTATAGTTGTCAGGTCCGGCCGTACGCTCAAGGTGTGCGATCATTCTGTTTTTTTCGTGAGCCGAAGTGGTTGATGAGCTGTAAAGGTAAACTGGCAACCCATCATCACCGCCACATTCAATCTCCATTAATTCGATATCATCATTATCTTCTTCAAGAAAATATTGTGTGATCGTGGTGAAATCCTTGCAAGGTTTAAATTCATACGCTTCAGCATATTCAATTCCGGCATGGATAACATTATGCACCAATGCATAATCAACGAGCTCAGACGAAATATCCTCTTCCGTCTGAGCCAGGAAATCGTTGTATTGCGACAGGGGCACATTGAATACAAAATGGGTATTTTTCACCCCCTGGCAAAGTAGATCAACTAAATAAAAACAATAAGTAACATTCCCATTACTATGTTTACGCGAAACAATACAACTGGCCAGGTTAACCTCTTCCCAATCAGTATTGATCAGGCACTCAAAAAGAGGCAATGTACGCGACTTTGTACGGATATAATTTTCGGGAGACAACATTTGAATAACTTTTCCACTGTTTTTCTTCGCCATATTCTTAATAGTTTTTGCGGATAAAGATAAATGTGATAAACTTTCCTTTTTCGAGTGGCGGTTCCAGTTTTGACATCGCGTAACAGTTTGAATTTCATAAATTAATCCTTTATGCTTAAGACCTGTCAGATCATCCTGCTGATTATTTAAAATGCTTCAGTAATTTATTCACTTCATCAATGTCAAAACTATTGGCATCCCAATCCTCATCTTCATCGAGGCCGAGCCACTCTTTCATATCCTCGTGCTCCTCGTGTTTGGGATCGGCAAGAATTGCTTTCAGGTTTTCGTAGCCCCACGAACCACCACAATCTTCGGGCGGACAGGCGCCTTTCCCATTCAGACAAACCGGACTTTTTATGTCATCGGGCACTAATTTTTCAAGGGTAATTTTATGGGACCAATCATCGCCAAAATCGTAGAGGTAGTTAAAGGTTTGTTTTTCGTGCGTGAAAACCTTGTTTAATTTGGTTTTCATCGCATTCATGTCGGTTTCCTCCCAATCTTCTTTCGAAGGTATTGCGATGGTCGGATGTGAGCCGTAACCCTTCGGGCTGAACTGGTAAAGATGGCCACCTTCCCAGCCAAAAACATGTTGTATCAGCTGGTGCAGGTCGTTAAAAGTAATCTTTTCGGGAACCTGGATTTGACGCCAAACCGGTGGTTTGGCCACGTTCATTAGTTGAATTTTAAATTGAAATGCCATATTTCTTGTTTTAAATTACAAAATGCAATCAACGCTAAAATTGAGAAAATCAAATTGAATTACAAACATATTTCAGAGAATTAGATAAATATTTTTTTAAACTATTTTCTCATAATATCTCCTGAATATTGCTTAACTTTAAAGTGTTATCGGTTACGCATCAATCTAACGCACCGTTGCCGGGAAATCGATCCGGAATCACAACTTAAGAACGGAGGGAAGCATTATGAGAACAACAAATTATTGGGTTTGACTCCTGGAATTCAAAAAAACATCATAGAATCTGAATATAGCGTAAGACTATCTTAATATCAGTTTGAAGATTTTTTAACCGACTTTAAATATACTATTATGAAAACAATGAAAATCATGAGCCCTTTTATGATTGTAATTATGTTTGGATTTCTTACAAGCAGTGCTTTCGCACAGACCGATGCTGAAAACCATGCTAAGTTTTCGAATCTAAACAAGGAAATTGTGCAGCATACCAATGCCATTGCTACTGGGGAGGCGAAAACAAAGAATGAACAGATTACACATTATAACGAAGCCAGGAAGAGTTTTATTGAGGCAAAAAAAACAAATTCACTATTGAAAAAGGTGATCCCTGAAAATGCCAAATCGGAAGCAGTCGTACATCACGACAACATTGACAAGTTTTATTCAGCTGCATTACCCCATGTTAATGTGATGCTTGAAGAGTTGAAAAATGAAAAATCGGACGATGCAAAGCTGAAGGATCATGCAAAAAAAATTCACGACAACATTGAATTGGCAGAAAAAGAGCACCAGTTATTATTAAGAGATACCCAATAGATCGCATAAAAAAAGAGCCGGAAATTAATCTGACTCTTTCATCAACAAGAGCGGAAAACGAGACTCGAACTCGCGACCCCCAGCTTGGGAAGCTAATGCTCTACCAACTGAGCTATTTCCGCTTTTTTAATTGGTGACGCAAAATTAGAATAATTTTTCAAAGATTCAAGAGACTTAAAATTGGTTTCTGTTTTAATTCAAAATCAAGCTATGGCAACACAAGAAAAGATCATTCTTTGGCTTCCGCGCTTGCTGTGCATCGCCGCCATCCTTTTTGTAAGCATGTTTGCGCTAGACGCATTCGAACCTGGAATTCCCTTCGGTCAGCAACTGCTCAACTTCTTAATACATTTGATTCCAACCTATGTTTTATTGCTGTTGCTTTGGCTTGCCTTGAAAAAACCATTTACTGGGGGAATCGCATTTGCAATTCTCGGGATCGTGACAAGTCCATTTGTTTACATGTTGAATTACAACCGGACACATTCCGTTTGGCTAAGCTTGTCGATCATTTTGATGATTACGGTTCCATTTATTGTGATTGGGGCGCTATTTATTTTGAGTCACTATCAAATGAAAAGAAAGGGAAACTGCCCTGAAGAAAGCAGGATTGACTTTTAAGCATTGAATTTACGAACTGAATATCCATCTTTTGTTTCAACCCACATGTTAACTCCAATAAAATTAGCATATTATAGAGAAAAGGAGTGGAACCGGTTTCTCAAATCGATTGATGACCGTGAGCGACAGTATGAAAACTGGGAGGATTGGCACAAGGCCTTTTTAAAAACCAAAATGGAGTTAATCTCGCAAGGATTTCATGTCGTTGATTTTGTAATTGACATCGACAAATTACAAAATTTCTGTACTGAAAAGGGGATTAAGAACAACGGCAAAGCGCGTTCACAATTTACAGCTCAAGGTTAAGCGCCGTAGCCTTATACAATGCTAATAATTACTGATTATCCGTACTTTAGGAGAGACTTACCCTTTGGAGGAGACCATATTGATTTAGCTTTAAAACACGAAATTCAGGAAAAAGCCCATCAGGATTACTTCCTGAAAAGAAGTTCAATTGCATTTATTGCATCCACGAAATTGGCATATTGCAAACGATAGAAACTAATTTCATCAAACCAGTCAAAAAACTTCGCTACATTCTCAGGGTCAGGATTCACCCATGTTTCGGGTAAAAGCGTCTGAATGGCATCCCGCTT
>Ga0209100_1002270_pt1 | contig 12152 bp, 11 predicted proteins | sample lystaG_FD_185480 | JGI IMG/M metagenome (GOLD analysis project Ga0209100, IMG submission 185480) | Glacier valley bacterial and archeal communities from Borup Fiord, Nunavut, Canada, to study Microbial Dark Matter (Phase II) -... | ecosystem: Environmental > Aquatic > Freshwater > Ice > Glacier ...
CAACAACTTTTATGGATGATGAATAATTCAAATTGTATTTGATGAATTCATATTTTTCATCGAGATAAGCAGAAAGGTCTTTTTCCAGTTCTCGGCCATAGTTATTAAAAAAAATCTTGTACTTCGAGTTTGAATATAGGATTTCATGTTTTGAATTGACAAAAACTGTGATGTTTTCGTTATACTCCGCAGATTTAAAAAACATAAAAAGATTATTTTTCAGCACTTCGGATTTTTCTATCACGACATCCTTACTTTTGACGATTTCGAGCAAAGTCAGTGGAGTTGTTACAAGATAGATTGAAAAGGTTATGGTTTCAATGATTTCAGCCATGAGTAAAAACCGATAATCAAGATTTTTCATAAATATGCTATAAGTAACCATGGAAGCGAAATAAAAGAGGGTTCCAGCATAGACACCAAAATTAAAGATATTCTTCTGCGTATTTGCATTGTTGAAGTACCAAACTGCCAAGGCAGGTATGGTAAGAAGAGCAATCAATTCAAGATAAATCACCATTGGACCTTCTAATTGATAAGGGAGGATAATCAGGTAACGGGTTGCTATAAAATAACTTGTGATGAGCAGAATGCTCATGACTACAATAACATCAACATTAATTCGTATGATCATTTTGTTATTCATGATCGAAGCGATAACCGTGATGGCAAGCACAACTAATAACAAGTAGAAGAAAAGAAAATAAATGTCGATTCTGCCGTTGATTAGAAATAGGTTGTTCTTATATTCAATAAGAGCAGCTGCAAAGAGAAAAACGCCAAGAATGAACGGATATTTCTCTTTCATATACAAGGAATAGATGATCAGCATCAACATTGAATATCCCGCCGCGATAATATCGATCATATCAAAATTAAGATCGACGAGTTTGTTTCCACCGCTTGTGGCTAGGTGAGCCACAAAAAATATCAATCCAAGAAGAATGGCAAGAAAGCCGAAAACTTTTAAATTTCTAATAAGAATGCTCTTGATCGATTCTTTAGATTTCAACTTTATGCCTCCTTCATCTTTCTCCATTTTGGAACCGCCTTTTTACTTGACCTTAAGCATCTTTTTATTCTCACTATAGTAATCGCATAGAAAATTCACCGGACATTCTCCACATTTTGGAGCTCTTGCCGTACAAATTCTCCTGCCATGAAAGATGAGCAGGTGATGCGAAATTGTCCACAGATTCTTATCTATCTTCTTCATGAGTGATTCTTCCGTTTTAAGTACATTATCTTCATTTATAATGCCAAGTCGGTTACTTACTCTAAACACATGGGTATCGACAGCTATGGCTGGTACGCCAAAAGCATTGGACACCACAACATTAGCGGTTTTTCTTCCTACTCCTGGAAGCTCGATTAGTTCTTCAATGGTTCGAGGAACTTCCCCATTATGCTTTTCCTTCAAGATCCTAAATAGATTCATGAGGTTTTTCCCCTTGGTTTTATAGAGTCCGATGACTTTAATGTAGCTTTCCAGTTGCTCTTCTGTAATTTCCAGAAAGTCATCCAGATCCTTATATTTTTTATACATCACTTCAGTCACTTCATTGACTTTTTTATCCGTAGCCTGTGCTGACAAAATCGTCGAAATGAGAAGCTGCAAAGGCGTCTCGTGATTCAGTTCACATTTTGCATCGGGGTATGTCTTGCTTAATATTTCAATGATTTCCTTGTTTTTCTTATTCATATATCCCTCATATGATTTACTCGTAAAAAAATGAATGCAAAAACATTCATTTTGGTAAAAAGTTCGATTTAATCACCTTTATAAGGCAGGAATCTTTATTTATAGATACCCCTATACTCTTCAGGAAGCATGCTTGCGATACTCTTCATGAGCTGATCCATAGTACTCTTGTCATATTCATCCTTGGATTGTTCCTCATTTTTTTCCGGAAGAGAAAATGGTTTGCCTATCTTAACTAGAACATTGCCTTTATGGAGTTTCTCACCGGTCATATTTCCGCCCTTGTCGATCGGAAGTATTTTTTCTGTTCCTGTCATGGCCAAGGGTACAATTCTTACTTTGGCAAGTTTTGCCATGAGTAGTATCCCTCTCTTTCCTTCGATCATGGCTCCTGACCTGGAACGTGTTCCCTCAGGGAAAATGACAACATTGTTTCCTGACTTTAAAAGCCCGATAATTTCTTTCATAGCCGCCTTATCCGGAGAGTTTGGCTTAATATTGATGCTTTTAAAAACCTTTTTAAACAATCCAGTAAACAGGTCATTTGATAATTTCTGACCCGCTACAAATGTAGGTTCGTATTCTTTTAAGACCTCATTGAGGGATGGGCCATCAATATTGCTTAGGTGGTTGCAGATAAAGATCACCGTTTCATTCATAGGAGGAAGGTTTTCTCTTCCTTCAACATCGATATGAACAATATTTTTGAAAATATATTTTATGGCCTTGCCTGCAACAAACTCCTGGAAGCTTTCTGGTGACTTCGCCAATAGTTTTAATAATGTTTTTCTCAATTTTAAAACCCCTTTTCTATAATAATCTAATTATAGTTTGAAAACATCTGTAAGTCTATGATAATACGACTTAAGATATACTGTCCCAAGCGAAGTCTCATCAATTTTCCTGCCTTTTCTCATCAGTTCAATCATCGCATTTCGTTGAAGAAGTTTTTTACCTCTCCATCCGGCGGAGGTTTCCTTGTAATTTTTAAACTCTTCATTACTCAGTTTAACAAGATTCTCCAATTTGGGATGCTTCATGTAGTCCCTAGGTTCAAACGCCATAAGGGGACTGGTTTTAAGGTCCTTGTTCAAAGGGCAAACCAGTTGGCAAGTATCGCATCCGAAAAGCCTTCCCTTGAAAAGTTTAAGGTCTTCGTCACTGACTTCCTTACTCTGTGTAATATAGGACATGCATCTATGCGTGTCATAGTAAACATGCCCTAAAATTTGTGTTGGGCAAGCTTTGATGCAATTCCTGCACGTTCCGCAGACTTCATAGTTTTCAATTTCTTCGAAGTCTTTCTCCTCGGTTTCCATTTCAAGGTTTGTGATAATTTCCCCCAAAAATACCTTGCTCCCATATTCTTTTGTAATCAGCATGTGGTTTCTTCCAATTTCGCCAACCCCTGAAACATATGCAATGTAACGTTCTGGAAGAGAATTGTTATCTGCAAAGCACTTTGCTTCATATCCATGGTTTCTAAGGACTTTAGCAATTTCTTCAAGGTATTCCATTAGGACAATATGATAATCCTTCCCCAGGGTATACATCGAAAAATAACCTTCCTTGCTGATTTCAACATTAAAATGGTAAGGGAAAGCAATACTGACAATGGTTTTTCCTGAAGGCATTTCCGAAGACAGGTCTATTTTTCTATTGATTTCACTTTCTTCGAAAGTGGTCTGATATCGAAGTTCAATTCGTTTCACTAAGTATTCCTCTGAGGAAGTCAGCATTTTAACTTTCATGAATCCATAGGACCATAGACCCATACTTTCGATTTTTTCGATGAGACTCATTTTTGCCTGTTCATCCATCATCTCTCTGCTCCGATCCTTTCAACATCTAAAGATAAGTATCCATTTATTTCGTCATCTTCATTATAAATTAACTTGTTGGATTAACAAAGTAAATTATCCTATGCGTGTTTGCTAAACTTCAAATCAAAAACCGCAAGAGGATTCCTATATTCTTTCCACTTGCGGCTATATTAATATTATTTCAATTAAGGTGATAATTTTTTAAATATAGTTGTAATAGAAGAATTTCACATCGGAATCTTCATTCTTTCTCACGAGGATTCTTGCAGGAATTCCCACAGCAGTTGCCCCTGCCGGAACATCTTTTAGCACGACTGCATTTGTGCCTATTTTTGCATTATCCCCAATTTTAATTGGACCCATAATCTTTGCTCCAGCACCTACCATTACATTATTTCCCAGGTCAGGATGCCGTTTCACATGTTCTGAACTTACCCCGCCGAGGGTCACCCCATGAAAAAGGAGGCAATCATCGCCCACGGTTGCTGTCTCCCCAATGACTACACCCATGCCGTGGTCAATAAAAAACCTTCGTCCGATTGTTGCCCCGGGATGGATTTCAATCCCTGTAAGGAATCTGGAAATCTGACTGATCAGCCTCGCCAGGAAAAACATCTTTCTCTTGTAAAAAAAATGACCGATCCGATAAGCGAAGAGAGCATGTACTGAGGGGTAGAGCAGTAAAACCTCAAAGTAAGTCCTTGCTGCTGGATCTTTTTTCATGATATTTCTGATATCTTCGTTCAGCCCTCTAAACATAAAAACACCTCAAATTTATTAATCGAACAATCCCATGGAAATATACTTTTCTCCACCATCAGGTGCAACCGTAACAACCTTCTTGCTTTTGCCCAGGGTCTTTGCAACTTCTAGAGCGGCAAATAGGTTAGCTCCTGAGGAAATCCCAATCAGTATCCCTTCGGATTGCCCGAAAAACTTAGCTGATGCAAATGCATCTTCCATGCTAATTTTAATAATTTCATCGATGAGCTTTGGATCGTAGTTTTCTGGAATAAATCCAGTTCCAATTCCTTGAATCTTATGTGCGCCAGGTTTTTCTCCGGATAATACTGCTGATGTTGTTGGTTCTACAGCGATGATTTTGACCGCTTTATTATTTTTCCTCGCGTATTGTCCAAACCCAGTAATCGTTCCACCTGTAGCTACTCCTGCGACAAAAGCATCAACCGTTGGAAGATCCCTGAAAATTTCCTCAGCAGTGGTTTCGAAATGCTTGTTTGGATTGGAAGGATTGATAAACTGTTGTGGAATAAAAGCCATCTCACCTAATTCAACTTTGATTTCCTCCGCTTTCTTAATTGCTCCCTTCATCCCTGTAGCACCATCGGTTAGAATCAGTTCTGCTCCGTAGGAAGTAATCAGACTCCTTCTTTCCACACTCATGGTTTCAGGCATAATGATAATTACCCTGTATCCTTTTACCTTTCCAAGCATCGCCAGTGCAATTCCGGTATTGCCACTTGTTGGTTCTACAATAATCGAACCGTCCTTTAGAATGCCTGCGTTCTCCGCATCTTCAAGCATGCCCAGCGCAGCTCTGTCCTTGATACTTCCAGCTGGATTGAACTTCTCAAGCTTGATAAACACTTCAGCGCGATTATCTTTGTCAAATCCCTGCACCTTAAGCATAGGGGTATTGCCTACCATTTCTATATCATTATTATATATCATGTGATATACCTAATTTCAATACTTTATTTCCTAGTATTTTACTAGGAATTTTGTACAAATCTTAACGTAAATCACAATTGTTGTCAATATCAAAAGTATCGACATTCCCTATCATCATAGAAATGTTTTGTGAATATTCCTGTTTCCTCTTCTCCGACTATGCAGGAACTGCTTTTCTCTGTCCCAAATGATCTGAATATCTATAGATCACCGATACCAAGGATGGTTATTCCCTCGGGGATGCATTTGATATGAAGCGGAAAATCAGGTCCCCTTTCCCCGTCGATATCGCTGACAATAAATTCATCTGTAGTTTCGATGGTAATTTCCTTCGTCTGGAAATAAATCAAGCCTACTGGATCTTCAAGATGATCTCCTCTGAGGAGTTTCCCAAGAAGCGGGACAAACTCAATGATGTTTGACGCTTTAATGATGATCACATCAAGCAGTCCGTCATCTGCTCTAGACTTATAGGCTAAATCAAGATTGCCCGCGGTTCTTCCATTAAAAACCAAAACGGCGTACATGTCTCCATTATAATTCCCATCTGTCGAGGTTATTTCTACCGGTATTTTCCTGAAATTTGGAATTTGCTCAATGCCCTTGATGTAATAGGCGAGTTTTCCTATGGAATTCTTTAGTTCATCCTGAGTTCTTTGCGATACGTCTGTGAGAAGTCCTGTACTGGCAACATTTAGAAAATATTTCTCATTGATCATCCCGACGTCCATTTTCTTTGGAGGCAAGGTGAACATCTTATTAAGCGCTTCAGTAACATCTCTTGGCACACCAATATATTTTGCATAATCATTGGCTGTTCCCATGGGTAATATTCCTATAGGGAGATTGGTGCCCATATCCAGCATGACATTAATCAGAAGGTCGACAGTCCCATCTCCACCTGCAATCAGAATATGGCTGTACCCATCTTCAATGTCCTCCATGGCTCTTTTCATGTTCATATCGTCACTAAGTCTTACCGGAACAATGAAACACCCATTTCTCTGGTTGAGTTCTATAACTTCATCTAGTTTATCCAGAATAATATTATCACCTGCATAAGGATTATATATAAATTTGACTTTTTTCATCATGACATCCATTCCTCCAAGTTCTATCTTCTCATAATTATATCATCTAATTTGAATCATATGATGACAGGTTGCTTTTGAGCATCAAATCACCATTTTTTCTTTTCTCTATGCAAACTGTATTCTATTATCCTTAAATATACATTATTCCATTTAGAAACTTAATCTGTGTATAGAAAAAAATGAAAAGTTGAATAATATTGTAACAAAGCCCAATATTGTTTATAATGAGAATAGTTTTGGTTTGAAAGGAGAAGGATGATATTTTTTGATGTCATTCAAAATATGATATGAAACGAGCATTTATACCTAATATTCTTACTTTTATGAATTTATCGCTAGGGATCCTATCTCTACTTGCAACTGTTCAAGGGGACTATTTTAACTCAGGATTATTTATTCTTGGTGCTGGCATTGTTGACCGCTATGACGGCAGAATTGCAAGACTTCTAAATGCAGAGAGCCCTCTCGGAAAAGAGCTTGATTCGCTTTCTGATTTGGTATCCTTTGGTGTCGCACCCTCCATACTTGCCTACATTATGTTTAATCTTGCAGAAGTTGGCTTTCTTGGATTGATTCCGATTATCTTGTTTCCTGTTGCAGGTTCCTATAGATTGGCTAGGTACAACGCTTCCTCCTTCGATGGAATTTTCATGGGCGTTCCCATCACCATCGCCGGATGTGCACTCACGCTGTTCATGCTGCTTCTTCGGAATAACCTTGATCTAAGATTTCTGGTTGTCCTCGTCATGATTGCATTCGCTTATCTCATGGTCAGCACAATAAAACTTCAAAAAAGATAACGATGCATTTAAATATTCAGCTTATGCCAGGCCGTTAAGGTCTTGTATGAAAAACACGGAAAACATCCAATGTGGATTCCCCTTTAGGGGATGTCCAGATGAATGTTTTCCGTGTTTTAATTTTATGTTTTTGCTATAAATCTATTGAATCGCTGGTTTTAAATGAATCATCGAAAGTATCGTCATTCATCTTGTTCGTTGATTTTGTCTCTTTGTCTCCGAAAATTTCTTTTTTAAGCCTTTTCCCCGTTTTTGTACCCGCCAGACCACCGATTCCAGTTTCCCTAAGGGCTTCAGGCATCAGTTTTCCAATGGAATACATGGCACTAACTGTATCATCAAATGGAATCTTAGATGCTATTCCAGCGAGAACCATATCCGCAACAGTGAGGGCGCTTACCGCTCCAGCGGCATTTCGTTTTGCACAAGGCACCTCGACCAGACCACCGATGGGATCGCATACAAGTCCAAGGGTGTTTTTAAACACAATAGCGCCAGCATTGAGACACATTTCAGGCGTTCCGCCCATCATCTCGACAACTGCAACCGAAGCCATGGCCGCTGCCGAACCGCATTCGGCCTGACATCCGCCTTCAGCTCCTGAGATAGTCGCATTTTGAGCAATGATTGCGCCAATTCCCGCTGCAGCAAAAAGTCCGAAAATCAAATCTCTTTCTTCAATGCCATGTTCTTCCTTCATCGTCATCATGACTGCTGGAAGGATCCCACAGGCTCCAGCTGTAGGGCAGGCAACAATCTTCCCCATGGAAGCATTGACCTCCGAGCAGGATAAGGCATAACCCATGGCTTTCACCATGATATTTCCTGAAACGCTTTTTTGGGATTTCAGATATTTCCCAAGCTTAAAAGAATCTCCACCAATCAACCCTGAAACTGAAATAACCTTTTCATTCACTCCTTTAGAGGTCGAAAATTCCATAACCCTAAGGTTTTCAAGCATTTTCTCATAGACTTCCTCGAAGCTCATTCCACTTTCATCCATCTCTTGCCTTATGGCAAATTCACCAATGGTGATATTCTGTTCTTTGCATATTTTAAGCAATTCCTTGCCATTCTTTATATTCATCGGTTTTCGTTTCCTCCTCGATCTCCCTGCTTTTCTTATTTTTGCGAAATGGGATAATTGATGATATTGCTGGAAAGAGGTACAAATCTCACATGGTCTACACACTCCACACGTTCTAGTTCGCCAAGGATTTTCTCGTCGATATTCTGGTCCAATTCAAAGATCATCGTCGCATCCTTCCCTCTTTGGGAACGGAAAAGTGACATATATGCGATATTCACCTCTGCATCATAAAGAAGCTTTGTGATGTTTGCGACAACGCCAGGAACATCTCTTTGGGAAATGAGCAAAGTTGGATAATTCCCGCTAAATTGGATATCCTCCTCATCGATCTTCGAAATTTGCACCGCTCCTCCACCAATGGAAGAACCTGTTACCGATACGACATGTCCGTCATTCATCGTCATTTCAATGTTTACGGTATTCGGATGTACATCACCCAGATCCTTTTCAGAAAACGAAATCTCCATTCCCTTTTCCTTCGCTATTCTTAAGGATTCACGAAGCCTATCGTCATCCGGATTCATCCCAAGGATCCCTGCAACCAGTGCCCGGTCCGTTCCATGCCCCTTGTAGGTCTTTGAAAAAGAACCATGGAGATAGAATTTCACTTTCCTTGGCTCATCACCTGCGATTCCCCTGGCAATCTTTCCAAGCTTGGCTGCGCCAGCCGTATGAGAACTCGATGGACCGATCATGATCGGTCCTATAATATCAAACACACCATATTTTTTAATCATATGCGGCTCTCTCCTAAAAGAGAATTTTCACCATCCTTATCTTTAGAATGTTGTTTTGAACTTTATCAAATGGTATAGGCTAATAATCGTAAAACTGACTTCCACCGATGAATTCTCTCAAAATCGAATTTGTTGGAACCATCACATCATCCACATCTGCAAAAAGTCTTAAAATGGTAATCAATCTCTTTGCCTCTTCATAAGTTCTTCTTTCCTTTCCAATCTTTTGAAGTTCAACAATCGTATGCTTTTTGAGCACGGAAAGCTCATAGAAAAGTGTAGAGTTAAACATAGCATCAGCTTCCTCCTGGTGAGGAAAAATATATCTTTTCTCACCCAGCGTAACGGAAGGAAAAATCTCCAAAGTCTCTTCCGGGCTATACCCTCTGGAGATATGGTCTCTGGCGATTCTTCTCAGTTTTCTCACATCGGTTGTGGCGATACGATTATGTCTGTCCAGGTTCAGTACGGTCAAAGCGCTGATATAGATTTTGAACTTAAACCTGTTTTCAATATTTTTGAGAATTTTAGGATTGAGTCCATGGATTCCTTCGATAATAAGGACACCATTTTCAGGAAGTGTAACTTCACCAGCTGATTCTTCCCTCTCCCCTGTCTTGAAGTTGAAGTGAGGTAACTTTACTGTTTCCCCTGCCAAGAGTCTCATCATATCCACTTCAAAAAGCTCCAAATCCAAGGCTTCCACACTTTCAAAATCATAGCTGCCATCTTCTTTTAAAGGGGTCAGCCTTCTTGGCAGGAAGTAGTCATCCATGCTGATAGGCATGGGGATAATTCCGTTTACCCGAAGCTGAATTCCAAGCCTGTAGGCAAAAGTGGTCTTCCCTGATGAACTGGGTCCGGCAATCAGGATGATTCTAACGTTTTTTCTTTTCCTGATATCATCAGCAATATAGGCAATCTTTTTTTCATGCAAAGCTTCGGTGACGTTGATCAGGGTTCTTGTTTCGTTATTTTTAATTTTCTCGTTAAGATAGCCCACATAGTTAATCCCTATCAGTTCATCCCATCTGGCTGTCTCCTCAAAGATCTGGAAGAGTTTTTCCTGTGGGGTAAAGACCTTTACCGACTCTGGTTCATTAATCGTCGGATAAACCATAACGAAGCCATTTTTATAAGGAAACAGTTCAAAAAGGTTGATGTTTCCTGTTGAAACCGCCATTTTGCCATAGAAATATTCATACTGACCCAGGAGACTGTACATCTTGAGAGAATCGAACATCGTATCCTTAAGCAGCAGATACTTATCCATTTCTCCATTTTTTTTGAAAATTTCAAGGGCATCCTCTAGTTTGAAACACTTCTTTTCAATGGGATAATCCATCTTCACAATTCTCTTCATCTCCGTACTCAACCGGTGAATATCTTCAATGCTGATTTTCTCATCTTCCACCCAACAGTAAAGACCTTTGCTAATGGAATGGTCAATAACAAGCTTATGCTCTTTAAAAAGGCGATGATATGCGGTTACAAGAATCATGGAAAGCGTTCTTTCATAGGTTTTATTTGCAACATAGTCATCGATGTATACAGGAATGAGATTATTTTGTCCATTAAGGCATTCATTGAGTTCGAAATATTCGCCCCCACGTCTGGCAAGAATGGGTTTCATGTTTCCTTTTCTTTCCTTGACAATCTCGCTTAAACTTTTCGTTCCAACTTCTCCGCATCCTTTGGCAGCCCCTTGTAAACTCAACACGACACCTCACTTTTATCGCTTTGATTAAACTCTTGTTTGATTCTAATTATACCTACATTTCTTAAAAATACCATGAGCAAGATTCACCATAGCCTAATCACTTCAATTGGCGTGATTCGTTGCCGTTGTCGAACTAATTCGATTTCAACATTCCGATACAAAATAAGTAATCAATGATGTGGTATGATTTTGTAAAATGCTATATAATTAAATCATTGATTAAGAAAATTCATTTGTCTCCTGGTATTCAAAGAATTTCTAATCGGATTAAAAAAACTTAACGATAGAAAGGTGGTTCTAAATATGGCATTAGTCACAACAAAAGAAATGTTCAAAAAAGCTTATGAAGGTAAATATGCTATTGGAGCATTTAACATCAACAACATGGAAATTATCCAGGCGGTTGTAAATGCTTGTAAAGTAAAAAATTCAGCAGTAATTCTGTCTGTTTCCAAAGGCGCTTTGAAGTATGCTGGTCCAAGATACCTGAAGGCAATAGTCGATGCAGCTGTAGAAGAGACAGGAATTGATATCGCACTACATCTGGACCATGGTCCAGATCTTGACACAGTAAAAGAATGCGTTGAAGCAGGCTTTACCTCTGTCATGTTTGATGGTTCCCATTACGATTACGACGAAAATGTAAGGCTGACCAAAGAAGTCGTCGAATATGCCCATGCGCATGGCGTGGTTGTTGAAGCTGAGCTTGGAGTACTTGCAGGTGTTGAAGATGATGTTCACGCTGAAGCACATGTATACACAAACCCAGATCAGGCTGTAGACTTTGTAAACAAGACTGGCGTAGATTCCCTGGCAATTGCCATCGGAACATCCCATGGCGCTTTCAAGTTTGCCGGAACTCCTGATTTGAAGTTCCATATTCTTGAAGAAATCCAGAAGAAGCTTCCTGGTTTCCCTATCGTTCTACACGGAGCATCTGCAGTAAGTCAGGAACATATTGCAATGTGCAATGAGTATGGCGCGAAGATCAAGGGTGCACAGGGAATTCCAGTAGAAATGCTAAGAAAAGCTTCAGAAATGGGTGTATGTAAAATCAACATGGATACAGACATCAGACTGGCCATGACCGCGGCAATCAGAAAAGCATTCGGGGATAAGCCTGAAGCTTTCGATCCAAGAGGATATCTTGGCGCTGCTAGAACAGAAATCCAGAATCTTGTTGAAAAGAAGATTGATGAAGTTCTTGGCTCAGCAAACTCAATGAACTAAGCTTAGATAAGCATAACATACAGCCATGGCAAACCATGGCTGTTTTTCATTGAATTTTTTTCTGAAAACACTATCCTCAGGTGAGCGTTTTTTTTAGTTTCAAATAATCATTTACAAAAGAAAGAGAGCCCTTTCGACAATGTCATTAAGTTAAGAATATTTGACATTCAGTACAGTAAGGTTTTTATTAGAGATAAGGGTAAATGAACCAAAAAAAATGGTTTCATTTGCCCTATCTTATTTTTTGCTATTTTTAAGCATGCA
>Ga0209100_1002272_pt1 | contig 12150 bp, 8 predicted proteins | sample lystaG_FD_185480 | JGI IMG/M metagenome (GOLD analysis project Ga0209100, IMG submission 185480) | Glacier valley bacterial and archeal communities from Borup Fiord, Nunavut, Canada, to study Microbial Dark Matter (Phase II) -... | ecosystem: Environmental > Aquatic > Freshwater > Ice > Glacier ...
CGTGGGCCTGCCTGGACTGGGGACCTTAAGCGTCACCGAGACCAAGGAGCGTCAGGGCGTGCGCCCCGGCACCACCGACAAAATCACCATTCCGGCGGGCAAGAAGATTCGCTTTAAAGTGGCGACCACGCTCAAAGAAGCTTTGTAACCCTCGAGCGCCTGACGGCGCTGCAAACGTCGAACGCCATAGACAGTTCAGGCGTTCGACGTTTGCTGTTTGCGTGAGCGAAGCGAACCCGCCCTCGAGCGTGTTAGGATAGAACGTAATGTCTGTAACTTCCAAAGCTTCTCCGCTCAAAACGTCCACTCAGATAGACCGCTCCTGCATTCAACCGAGCGTCATGCCGAGTGGCCCCATCGTGCAGCTTTACGGCGACGGGGCCTGCGACACCCAAAAGGGACACGGCGGCTGGGCCACGGTTTTGCAGTTTGGCGAACACGAACTCGAGCTATCGGGCCATGCCAGCGACAGTACCAACAACCGCATGGAACTCACCGCACTGCTCGAGGGCCTAAAGTCGCTCAAGCGACCCTGCACGGTTCGGGTGATTACAGACAGCCAGTATCTGCGTCAGGCGTTTGTGGACAAGTGGGTACTCAACTGGCAGCGCAACGGCTGGAAGACCGCCAGCAAGCAACCGGTCAAAAACCAGGATTTGTGGGAAGCCTTAATTGAGCAAGCTAAAATCCACGCGCTCGAGTTCTGCTGGGTGAAGGGTCACTCCGGGCATGAACTGAACGAGCGCGTGGATAGAAAGGCAGTTGAGGAGCGGCTTAAACTACGCTCGAGGGGTTAGGGGCAAGAGTTTTTGTCAGGGCCAGTGATGTTATCGTCGGTGCAGATGTCAATGTTGACTCGAGGACCGTTGAGGTTGACTTGACGAACACCCACGGCTTCCTTGCGGTTATCTCCTGACACCTGGAAGGGTTTAGTCACCACAGCCCTCAAGGTGTAGTTTCCCTGTGGAAGATTTTCAAAGCGGTAGCTAACCCGACTTTCACCTGAACGAAGCACCCGGCTGAGTGTGGCCTGTACTGAGTTGTTACGAATCGCTTGGACCGTCACGGGATACGAGTAGTTAGGAAGCTGATTTCCAGTGCCGCCTTGACCCGGTTGAGCCAAACCTGCCCGAATCTTGATGACCGCGTTTTCTGCATTGAGTAAGCCATCACCGTAAGAGCGTGGGTCATCTCCAATACTAGTCGCACCTGCCTTAAGCGCTAATTTAATCTCGAGAGCAGTAGCAGTGGGTTTTTCAGCAATGAGCAGGGCGGCAACCCCTGCAACCTGCGGCGCAGCTTCCGAAGTACCAGGACGGCTTGAGTAGTTACCGCCATCAGTGGTGCTCAAAATATCGATGGCTGGAGCGACGATATCTATGGTTTTGGTCTGTGAAGTTGTCGGACGAGCTGAGCCAATGTTGGCACCCGAATTTGGGACATCGGCGTTGGTAAACAGCACATTATTGTTGTTTACTCCACCCACCGCAATCACGGTTCCTTCACTGGCCGGATAGTAGATTCCCTCGTTTTTGGTGTTTCCTGCCGCAGCCACCACGACCACATTGGCGTTGTTAGCTGCCTCGAGCGAAGTTCGCACCGCTGGGTCGTAGTTGTTTGCGTCTACGCCGTCAATCGGGTTTGGAGAACCAGGCTTATAAAACGCTAGACCCAAGCTCAGGTTAATCACCCGCACGCCCTGGCTAACTGCGTAGTCAATACCCTTGCGAACCGCCACAGTATCTGCCGAGTAGATGCGGCTGTCGGTGGTCAGGCCGAAAACCTTGATGGGGATGATGTTCTGGCCGCTCCAGGTGATGCCGGATATGCCGATGGTGTTGTTGCTCTGCGCTCCGATGATGCCCGAACTGGCCGTACCGTGTCCGGTGTCGGCTCCTGCGCCAGCAGCCCCGTCGTCGGTGGCCACATTGTTGTCTTCACCAGTACAAGCGGCAGTCGCTGAAGCGCCCAAACTCGAGCAAAAATCTTTAGCTGCACTCTTGAGAAAGCGGTTGGTCAGGTCGGGATGGTCGAGTTGAAACCCGTTGTCCAGCACCGCCACCTTTATCGGTGAGGGATTGAACTTGTTGTCCGCCAACAGATTCCAGGCGGCAGGAACCTTGATACGGTCCAGGTACGTTTGTTGGGGGCGTTTTTCGTCGTTCGGGGTGCTCGCGCCGAGCGACTGATAGAGATAGTTGGGTTGAACCTTGAAGCCCTGAGCCTCGAGCGTCGCTGCAAACGCTTGGTCAGTCTGGCCCGCTGGGGTAAAGGCCAGGGTCAGGTCCTTGTCTACCGCCAGAGTCCGTACGCTCGAGAGAGCCGAAAGCTCCTGAGCCGAAAAATTGCTCGAGCGGGCCACTAGAACCTGACCTGTACGCCTTGGAGCGCTCCAGGCAGCGATAGCCTCGGACATGTTGACACTAAGCACATCGTAGCCACCCGGCGCGATGACTTGACCCTCGAGCGTACCCGTAGGACCCAGGATTCCTCCAGGACCACAAGCCGCCAGCAACAATCCCAACGTGGATAAAGCGAGTAGTTTTTTGTTCATAACCCATTGTGGTCCTAGCGCGCCTGACCGAGCGTGAGTGGGGTGTGACTCGAGGTTAAGACACCTCGCAAGATGAGCAACTGACCAAGCCAAAACGAACTCGAGCGCTCACAAAAAAGTCAGCGCTCGAGGGATGCCCGACGATTTCAGTTTTAAGGAGCTATCTCGAGCGCCTTGCGCGGCTGAATCACCCCATAACCAAACTCAGGGTCCTGCCCCGCCGCGCCCAAATCGAGGGCGGTACGCTTCATGCGCTCGAGCACCCCGTCCGCGCTGCTTTCAAAACCACTGCTCCAGATGAGCGCGGCCAGTGCGGCCACCTGGGGCGTGGCCTGACTGGTGCCCTGCTTGGCTTCGTACTTGGGTTCGTTCTTGATAAAATCCCAGTCGGTAGAAAAAATTAAATCGGCGAAGGGTTGACCGTTCAGGGAGGCACCATTGAAGCTGTGCCCGCCGTTTCCACCCGGAGCGCTGAGGGTCAGGGTGGCTCCCCTATCGCTGTACGGCGCGCGCTCGAACTCGAGGGCCTCGTTCTTGAGACCCACCGACCCCACCGAAACCGCGTCCGGGCAAGCCGCCGGATACAGCAGGCTCGAGTTTCCGTCGTTGCCCGCCGCCGCCACCACCAGAATTCCCTTTGAACGTGCAAAACTCACTGCGCTGCACAGCTCTTTAGCGGTGCTCGAGTCCTCAGAAAGCGAGCCACCCAGACTGAGGTTCATCACCTTCGTTTGGTTTGCCAGTGGATTGGTGTAACTTTTGCCCGCCAGGGTGAGGGGTTCGCCTGCTGCGTAGCGAATGGCGCTCGAGACCCCGAACACGTCGGCGTTGTCGCGCATGTTGATGACTCGGATGGGCAGCACTTTGACCGGGGCGGCCAGCGCGGCCCCCACCACCCCACTGCTCGAGCAGGCCGCGCAGGGCTTGGGAAACTCGCCGGTGTTGGCGACGATGATTCCGGCCACATGGGTGCCGTGGCTCGAGTTATACAGCCGGGTTCCGCTGCAATTTCCGTTGCTCGAGACCGGTGCCGAGGGGTCGGTGGGGTCGTCGTCGGGTCCGAAGCCGTCCGAGGTCGCCGGGGTGAGGCCCACCACATCGAGCGCGCCCTCACCGGGCAGCACCAAGCGGCCCTTGAGGTCGGGTTGGTCGTAGCGAACGCCGCCGTCGAGCACTGCCACTACCACCGGACTGAGACTCGAGCGCGGCAGCATCGCGGCCCACACACTGGGGTACTCGAGCGCCCTAAAAGCCCACTGAAGCGGGTAATACTGGTCCGGCGGGGTAAAGACGCTCTGCGTACTCAGGCGGCTCGAGGTTTGGGTAAACCCAACGGCGGTTTCGGGAAACTCGGCCCCGCGAATGGCGTGCAGGGGCGCGTTGGCAAAGGCAGACTCGACCTCGGGGTCGGTTAAAATCTGCTCGAGCGGAACTCCCGAAATCAGCACCCGGCGCGACTCGCTCGAGCCACTCACCGCGCCCACGCCCTGAGTGCTCAGCCCTCGAGCCAGCGCTTTACGGGCTGCCGCGCTGCTGCGGTAACGCACGATGATGCCCAAATCGGGGTTCTGGGCAATTGAGCGGCTCTCGAGCGAGGAAGTCGAAGACGTGTAGGGCGTGTAATTGACCTTGAGCGTCGTGCTGCCCTTGCCCACCAAGTCTTTATTCCACAAAATTGTGACCTCACCCGACTGCGCCGAACAACTGGCCACATTGCGCGGGGTCAGGCTGAACCCGATGTCGCCCTGACCGGACGTGCGGCTCAGCTCGAGCCAACTGGGGTAAGTAGAGTCCACCGTCCAGCTTCCATTCAAAACCTGGGCGTAAGGGGTGCTCTTGCCATCCGTGACGGACACTTCAGCAGTGGGCGGCGGGGTGACGGTATACAGGTTGCAGCTTCCCAGCAAAAGCGACAAGCCAACCGGAGCCAGCAGAGAGCGGCGTACATTCATATGAGGGCAGTTTATAACCTCGAGCGTTGGGTTAGGTGGGGTAAATGAGAGGGGGGAGTGCAGAGTAGGGAGTGGGGGGGATGGGGAGTGGGGGGTGATGGGGAGATAAGTCGTTTTTCCAGTTGTGAGCTGAAAAATCTCTCGAGCGGACTTTTTCCTATCGTTTTCCCCCTAATTTCCCTACTCCACCGCCCCCCTGCTATTAACTAACCGTCCTACCCTCCTACCCTCCTACCCTCGAGCGCGAAGCGCTTCGTTCCCAACTTGACCCGCTCGAGCTTTTCCCGCACAATATCTCCTCATGCCCAGCGGAAAAGTCCACACCCTCATCAACACCGCTACCTACGCGTTAATGGCGGGAGGGCTGGTATATGTTCACTTTGGCCTGAACGCGCCGATTGACCTGGGCCACGCGCTGCGCTTCAGCGTCGGCTTCTGGGCGGGCACGGTGCTGCTCTCGCCCGACCTCGACCTCGCAGAGCAGAATGTGGACGCCAAACGCGCCTGGGGCATTCTGGGCGTGCTGTGGGAACCTTACGGGGTGCTGTTCGCTCACCGGGGCCTGAGCCACACCTGGATTATCGGACCGCTGACCCGGTTGGTTTATCTGGCGCTGCTGGTCCTCCCCGTGCTTTTGCTGCTCAACCTAATTTTTCCTGGACTGCTGCACCTCGAGCGAATTCCCCCAAGCCTCGAGTATTGGAGCACCGCGCTCACCGGGTACTACCTCAGCCAGTGGCTGCACCTGATAGCCGACGGCATAAGGCCCGACCACCTGCTGCACCTCAACCGCAGCGGACGGCGGCGAGGGCGCTAAGAACCGGGGCGCTCGAGCGCTCGAGCACGACAAAGAGCGACTCCAAGGGCTGTTTGCAACGTGCTAAAAGGGATAGTTCGCTCGAATTGTCTTTCACTCGAGTGCTCGAGCAAGTCAGGTCGCCGTTAGAAATCCGAACCCCTGTTTTTGGGTCTGCTCGAGACGAATTCGGAGATGTGCAAAAGCTGAAAATCCTGCACTGGGAAAGCCTACAGAATACTTTTATCTATTCTGTTTAGAACGTACTTTTCTTGACCATTTACGTTCTAAAGTGCTATAATACGGTGTTTCAGGACGGGGAATACGCCCCATCCAGCCCAGAATCAGAGGCCCAGTCCGCTCGAGGGTGTGTAACTCGAGGGTGTAGCTCTGTGGCGCGCTCTGCAACACTCTCTGCGGCTCGAGTCTTTATGGCACACCTCTGTGCTGTGCAACACACTGTTTTAGAAGGAGTTTTAATGACCCAACCCACCCAAGAATTCGACGCCACGAGCATCTACGACGCCTCGAGCATCAAGGTGCTCAAGGGACTCGAGGGCGTGCGGATGCGCCCCGCCATGTACATTCAGGGCGGCGTCGGTATAGACGGCTATCACCAGCTCATGACCGAAATCGTGGACAACGCGGTAGACGAGGGTCTGGGCGGCTTCGCCACCGAGGTTACGGTGACGCTCAAGGCCGACAGTAGCGTCATCGTGACCGACAACGGGCGCGGCATTCCAGTGGACATGATGGAGTCCGAGGGACGGCCCGCCATTGAAGTCATTTTCTCCGAGCTGCACGCCGGAGGCAAGTTCGACGCGAGTGCTTATAAGGTCGCGGGCGGTCTGCACGGGGTCGGCTCGAGCGTGGTGAACGCGCTGTCCACCTTTTTCGATGTTCAGGTCAATAAGAGCGGCAAAATGTACCATGTGCGCTTCGAGTCCAGCCACCTGGTCACGCCGCTCGAGGTTCTGGGCGACACTCCCAAAGACGTGCGCTACAGCACCCAGGTTCACTTTCTGCCCGACCCCACCATCTTCAAAGATTTCGAGAACCGCTACGACTACGACCGCATTCGGCGCAGGCTACGCGAACTCTCGTACCTGACCGGCCTCAAAATCGTGCTCACCGACGAGCGCGAGGGCCACCAGAAGACCGACACCTATTACGAGAAGGGTGGAATTGCGGCTTACGCTCGCAACCTGGTCACCGACGCCAGTAAGCTGCTCTACCCCGAACCCATCGTGATGAAGGGCGAGGTGGACGGCGTGGATGTCGAGGTGGCCCTGATTCACACCGGCATGTTCGACGACAAAATTCTGACCTACGCCAACATGATTAACAACCGCGACGGCGGAACCCACCTGACCGGTTTCAAGAGCGCTTACACTCGAGTGCTCAATTTGTACGCCAAGAAGGGCAACCTGATTAAAGCCGGAACCGTGCCGCCCAGCAGCGACGATTTGCTCGAGGGCCTGCACTGCGTGATTTCGGTCAAGCTGTCGCAGCCGCAGTTCGAGTCTCAGACCAAGGTCAAGCTGCTCAACGCCGAGGCCCAGACCGCCGTTCAGCAGGTCGTGAACGAGAAATTAGCACTCTTTCTCGAGGAAAATCCCAAGATTGGCAAAACCATCATCGAGAAGGCTTCGGAAGCGGCCCGCGCCAGGGAGGCGGCCCGCAAAGCCCGCGACATCGTGCGGCGCAGCAACCCGCTCGAGAGCGACGATTTGCCGGGTAAGCTCGCCGATTGCAGCTCCACCAACCCGGAAGAATCCGAACTCTTTATCGTGGAAGGCATTTCGGCAGGTGGCAGCGCCAAAGGTGGGCGTGAGCGGCGTTTCCAGGCCATTTTGCCCCTGCGCGGTAAGGTGCTCAACGTCGAAAAGGCCGAACTCACCAAGATTCTCAAGAACACCGAACTTCGCGCCCTGATTGCCGCCATCGGCGCGGGTGTGGAAGGAACCGGCGACAAGGCCCACTTCGACCTGACCAACCTGCGTTATCACAAGATTGTGATTATGACCGACGCGGACGTGGACGGCAGCCACATCGCCACCTTGCTGCTGACCTTTTTCTTTCGTTACATGCGGCCCCTGATTGAGGGTGGCTACCTGTACATCGCCCAGCCGCCGCTGTACCGCATCATGATTGGGCGCGAGAAAAACGGCGAATACCTGTACAACGAAGCCGACCTCAAAGAACGGGTGGCCAAAGCCAACAAAGAGGGTAAAAAGTACGAGATTCAGCGCTACAAAGGTCTGGGCGAGATGAATGCCAACCAGCTCTGGGAAACCACCATGAACCCCGAAACCCGCAGCCTCAAGAGCGTGAGCATTCACGATTTGCTCGAGGCCAGCGAGATTTTTGAGGACCTGATGGGCACCGAAGTGCCGCCGCGCCGCGAGTTTATTGAACTCAATGCCCGGTATGCCAATTTGGACGTGTAAAATCGCAGAGAGCAGAGAGCTAAACCAAAAGCTCGAGCGGGTGGGATTTAGTCCCACCCGCTTTTTTATTTTTTGTAGGGGCGAATGGTAGTTCGCCCTTTTTTACTTTCAGCACAGCTTTGGGTCAAATCTGCTCGAGAGGATTGCTGTCTTGGACCGCTCTAGCTAGAGAGGGCAAGCTGCCATCATACACTCCGACTTAATCAAACGACGTGTCAGACAATTGAACGCGCATGGTCTCCGTTCCTCCCCCGCAGGCGGGGGAGGTTAGGAGGGGGTTTTAAAGCTCGAGCCAAAAGCTTCTCTCAGTGCCCATCCACTCGAGCGACGTTCCACCTGGAATTCACCCCCCTCCAACTCCGTCCCTGCGGGAATCGTTGGAACCCACTAGCGAGGGGAGAGCAGATTATAAGTGCTGGACGGTTTTCTGAATAAGTCGGAGTGTATGAGCTGCCACTCGCCCCTACAAAATCTTGCTCACAGCTCATCGCTGCTTCTTAAGCTGTCACCCACTCTTTGAGCACCTTCTCGAGGTGGGCATCGTCCAAATCTCCACTGTCGGCCAGCGCCTTGATGTGGTCGGTCACGCTGCGGAGCGCGTCGTCTCCGAAGTGCAGACCCAGTTCTCTGGCCTTGTACATGATGGCGTGCTTTCCGGTGATTTTGCTTCCGGCCTGAATTCTGCGCCCCACGCCGAACACTTCGGGGGGAATGGCCTCGTAGGCACCGGGATTGAGATACAGCGCCTTGAGGTGCATTCCGGCCTTGTGGTTGTAGGCGAATTCTCCGGTCAGGTAGTTGTTCCAGGGAATGGGCAGGCCCACCATACGGGCAATCATGGCGTCGAGTTCCGGCAGCATCTCGAGGTTGTACTTTTGCATCAGGCCCTCGGGGTCCAGGGTCCACATTCGGGCCAGAAAGCCGCCTAGTGGGGTAATTCCGTTGCGCTCTCCGATGCCCAAAATGCTGGTGTCAATGTGGGTTGCGCCCGCCTCGACGGCCTCGAAGGCATTGGCCACCGCGCAGCCGGTGTCGTTGTGACCGTGGAACTCGATGTCGCAGCTCACCGCGCGGCGCACCTCGCGCACCAGGGCGTAGACCTGACGCGGCGTGGCCACGCCCACCGTGTCGGCCAGACCCACCCGGTCCACCCCAATCTCGTCTACAGCCTTGTAGACGCGCAGCAGGTCGTCCTCGCTCGAGCGAAAGGTATCCTCGGCGGAAAAGCGCACCATCACACCCTGAGATTTGACGAAAGCAATCACTTCCCTTGCCTGGTCAATAATCTGGTCGATGCTCTTGCCGTGCGAAAACTCGCGCAGGTAGCTCGAGGTGCCAAACAGCAAGTCCAGGCCGTGAACTCCGGTGTCGATGGCGCGCCTTGCATCTTCCATCGCGCAGCGCACATGGGTGATGATTTTGGCTTTGAGGCCCGCGTTCACAATCGCTTTGGCGTCGGACTGACTCTGCGGACTGGCCATCGGGGTAGTCAACTCGAGAAACTCCACCCCGAAAGCGTCCAGCGCCCTTGCAATCTCCATTTTATCGCCAAAAGAAAAGTTGGAGCGGGCAAACTGCTCGCCCTCGCGCAGGGTGCTGTCAATGATGGCCCAGCGGGTGGCGGCCAGATGCACCTCGGCGGGTTCGCGCTCGGCTCGAGCCTTGACTTTCTCCTCGAGCGTGTAAGTATCGTTCATGTCACTCCTGATTGGCTCGAGCCGCAGGAAATTCTCGAGTGGGTACTCTCTTGAAGGGTACTATAGATAAAATTCTTACGATTGTCAATAAAATAGAGCTATTGCTTTTCATTTGAAACCCTACAAGGCTTGGCTTGCCTAACCCCGCTCGAGCGTGCACACTACACTTATGGCCCTTCTTGATTTACCGCTCGAGCAGCTTCACAACTACCTGCCCGCCCGCACCGAACCGCAGGATTTCGACGCTTTCTGGAGTGAAACCCTGAGCGAGGCTCGAGAATTTCCACTGGATGTTCAGCTCGAGCCGATGGATTACGGCCTCAAAACGGTGGAAATATTCGATGTGACCTATTCCGGGTACGCAGGTCAGCGCGTTCGGGGCTGGTTTATCCGCCCTCGAGGAGTTCCCGAAAAGCTGCCCTGCGTGGTCGAATACCTCGGTTACGGCGGTGGGCGTGGACTGGGCCTCGAGAAATTGCTCTACGCCTCGGCGGGCTACGCCTACCTGATGATGGACACGCGGGGGCAGGGCGGCGCGTGGCAGTTTGGCGACACCCCAGACGTGGTTCCGCTCGAGCTGGCCGAAATCGGTGGGGGTCAGCATCCCGGCTTCATGACACGGGGCATTCTGAATTCTCGAGCCTATTATTACCGCCGGGTTTTTACCGACGCGGTGCGGGCGGTGGAAGCGGCTCGAGCGCTCGAGGGCGTGAATCCGGCGCGCATTGCGGTCACGGGCACTTCTCAGGGTGGAGGCATTTCGCTGGCGGTGGCGGGCCTGGATTCAGGCGTGGTCGCCTGCTTGCCCGATGTCCCGTTTCTGTGTCATTTCAAGCGGGCCACCGAGCTGATTGACACCCATCCCTACGCCGAAATCTCGAACTATCTACGGATTCACCGCGACAAGCTCGAGCGGGTGTTTGATACCCTGAGCTACTTTGACGGCCTGAACTTCGCGGCACGGGCGCAAGCCCCCAGCCTGTTTTCGGTGGGCCTGATGGACGACGTCTGCCCACCCAGTACGGTATGCGCCGCCTTCAATCACTACGCCGGACCTCGAGAGATTCGGGTCTATCCTTACAACGGCCACGAGGGCGGCGGGGAAATTCAGGCCCTCGAGCGTTTAAAGTTTCTGGGTCGGTTGTGGGGTTAGACACAGCGTTTCAAGCAAAGTTTAGAAGAACATAGGTTGTAGAGGCAAGTAAAGGTTAGTGAGACGCTCGAGAAAATACAATTCTAGCGAAGGAGCTGGAGGAATCCCAACTGAGACGGACTCAAACAGCCTCAACCCTGACTCCGCTAAGGAAACTCGACCTGCGGGCAGAACTTTCACCTTTCACAACCGGAGCACCTACACTCGAGTTCAATGGTATGGGCGCTCGAGGGATTTTTTGCGTGTTGCATAAGCTGAAAAAAAGGGTCGGACCCGTATAATAATCCCTGAATGACGGTCCCAAGCAGAAAACTGGTTATAGTGTAGCCATGCTTTTTACTATCGGGTATGAAGGGATTTCTCAAGACATCTTTCTGGATGTGCTTTTAGCCCAGGGTATACACACCCTGGTAGACGTACGACAGATGCCTTTAAGCCGCAAACCTGGCTTCTCAAAAAGTACCTTGTCTGCTGCGCTCGAGGCTGTTGGTATCGAGTATCTGCACCTGCGGCTATTGGGGGCACCAAAGGAAATACGCGAGGGTCTTAGGGAAACGGGTGATTGGACAGCCTATACAAGGGATTACCTGACCCATCTGGTCCATCAAAAAGATGCCCTCGAGCAGGTTGTTTCACTTGCCCAGACCCAATCCATTGCACTTTTGTGCTTTGAAGCGGACTATCGAGAGTGCCACCGTTCGTTGATTTCAGCTCACCTCGAGCAGGAAAAGAAAGTTGATAGAACTGTTCATTTATGGGTTAAAACAGGGAATCCTGTAGAGGGAGCTTGGAGAGCACTGGAAGTTTTGGATACACAAAACCATCCACAGCAAGCTGTTCTTGTTTATAGCGGTGATTAATGTTCCCCAAAATCAAAAAAACTTCGTTATTAAACACATATTTGATTCTCAATTTTATAGCGCACCGACTCGAGCGCGGCTTCTTCACTTCCCTTATTCCGACGCTCTTTTCGATAGAGTTGGCAAATTTCCCAATCGATAATTTGATAGGTGTACTCAGCACCAGTCAAGTCTTTAAAAGTCAGGTAAAACTTGTAAGGGATTTTCTTGAGCATTTGCATAGCTCGAGCGCTCTGCTCGTCGCTAAACAAGCTCTGCGCCTCACGTCCTGACATCGCATCAAGCTTTGCTTGGTCCTTAGCATCCCACTCGTGTCCATCAAACTTAAAATGAAACCGTGCCCCTGGCTGAATAGCCACTGGACGAATGGTCGGCCCCCAGTCCTGTACACCCTTCTCTGGAATACCGTCCAGCAAAGCACGGACACTGGGAAGTGCAGTAGAGCGTATATAAACCATCCTCTCTCTCCAATTATTTTTTGTATCCATGACCTTTCCTGTACAAACCAGGGTAGCAGTGTCAAATAGCTTATAACTTTCCGGCCTATGGTCTTTATTATCCGCTGACCTTACGCGATAGCTAAACGAGTTGAGGGGAAGTCTGGCGAAGCACAGTGAGTTCAGCCCAGGAAGCTTTAAGGGCAGCCAAGTACAATCTCGAGCGCAGTTTGAAATGGTTGACCCCGTGT
>Ga0209100_1002274_pt1 | contig 12143 bp, 11 predicted proteins | sample lystaG_FD_185480 | JGI IMG/M metagenome (GOLD analysis project Ga0209100, IMG submission 185480) | Glacier valley bacterial and archeal communities from Borup Fiord, Nunavut, Canada, to study Microbial Dark Matter (Phase II) -... | ecosystem: Environmental > Aquatic > Freshwater > Ice > Glacier ...
GTTTCCTCACCCTCGAGACTGTGAACCTTGTCGGTGTTCCAGAACAGAACCCGGGTGTCGTCATTGTTTTTGAGTTCGAGCGCCCCCAGCGGCAGCGAGACCCCGAAATCCTTGCTCCAGCGCACCTTGAGCACGTTGGTGCCGCGCTTGAGATTTTGCAGCACCCGGTTGTTGGTTCCGGCGTAATCGCCCAGATACTGACCGTTGAGGGTGAGCGTAAAGATGCCGCTCGAGAGAGTGACGTTGAGCTGCGCCTCGCCCAGACTCAGGGTTTCGCTCGAGCGGGCGGCCAGGGTTTTTTGACTTCCCTCCAGAAAGACCGTGAACTTCACACTTCCGTTCGTCGGTTGGCGGGTGTCGTCCAGCACGTAGTTGAACAGCACCTCGCCGCCCTGAGTTCGCAAAGAAACGTCGCCGTAGCTGTTCAGGCCCTGCCAACTCAGCTTGAGGGTGTTCTTGCCCGGTTTGAGGTGTGAGGTCACATCCTGCAAGCGGATTCGCTCGAGGTTGCCGAACTCGAGCGGTGCGCCACCCCCTATCCACACCGTGAGTTTACGGGCCACTGGAGCCACCTTGAGCAAAAACAAGTCCTCGGACTGCGCCATAGCACAATAGCTCAGCGCAGCACCCGCGCTGAGGGCAAACAGAAGGTGAGGACTGGGTTTAAACATAAAGATTGAGTGTAAGTATACAAACTTCTATGCAAACTCGAGGTGTGCGCTGGCTAAAGGAAACATGAACCTATTCCACGCCAAACATCCGTTTCTCAAAGTGGATTTACACACGTTCTCGAGAAACGGATGGAGGTGCGGCGGGGTCACACGGATTCCGATTGATTCCGTTTCGTATTTCGCTCCGCTGTTTTGGGCAAAACGGCACCGTCTTGGACAAAGCAGCACCTCTCGGGCGTCTTGGTCTAACCGGCACCTATCAGGCCAGACCGCCTGTCCGCCTATCGGGCCTGCCCGCTAGGAACATCGTTCACTACGTTACCGATATTTCTGGAATTCCTATCAGGCATCCACCAGCGATTTTGCGCCCTGCCCCAGCATGTCCTCGGCCAGCTCGAGGCCCAAGTCCTCGCACTCCGATGGGTCGCCCTCAATGCTGCCCTGAATCAGGTTGCTGCCGTCGGGGGCCGAGACCCAGCCCTCGAGCTTGAGTATGTCATTCACCAGAGTCGCCAGCGCCCCCACCGGGGCCATGCAGCCCGCCGACAGCCCCTCGAGAAAGGCGCGCTCTGCCGAAACCCGGTCGTCGGTGGCGGGGTCGTTGATGGAGTAGGCGACCTCGATGGTGAGCGTGTCGTCGCTTCGCGTTTGCAGCGCCAAAGCGCCCTGACCGGGTGCAGGTAGCAGAACGGCGGTGTCTATGAACTCGTCTATGCGGTGGCGCAAGTCCATGCGGATGAGACCCGCCGCCGCGATGACGATGGCGTCGTACTCGCCGCTGCCCAAGCTGCTCAGGCGGGTGTCCACGTTGCCGCGCAGGTCTTTCACGTTCAAATCTGGGCGAAACGCCTTCAGAAACGCCCTGCGCCGCACGCTCGAGGTGCCTACCGTGGCTCCTGGCGGCAGGTCGCGCAGGCTTTTCATCTCGGCCCGCCCGATGAGCACGTCTCGAGCGTCCACCCGGCGCGGAATGCTGGCGATGTCTAGGCCCTCGGGGTTCTGGGTGGGCAAGTCCTTGAGGCTGTGAACCGCGATGTCGATGCGCCCCTCGAGCAGCGCCTGCTCGATTTCTTTGGTGAAAAACCCCTTGTCACCCTTGAGCACGCCTTTCTCGAGGTCGCCGCGAGTCTGGATGGTTTGGAGCCGAAAATCGGTTTCGGGCCACTCCTCGGTGAGGCGGGCCACCACCTGACGAGTCTGCGCGAGGGCCAGGGTACTGCCCCGCGTGCCAACGACAATTTGACGCATACCGGATGATTATAGCCAGTTGGCTCGAGGAAGTTCCACCTCCTCGAGCCGGGGTTATAAAGTGGATTTGGTACGCGAAAAATCTTACAGGCTCGAGAGAAAAGCCCTCTTGGGACTGATTTGGTGAGGCTTTTTCCCAAAGGGACAACTCAGGAATGCGGGTTTATCTCGAGCGGGCGGGAAGGACCCCCCTTGCGTAGTCACGCAAGACCCCCCTGCAAAACAGGGGGGTACTTTAAAAGCTCGAGTGGCACAGTCTTTGGTTCCCCCCTGCTTGGTAGGGGGGATATTTTTGTGAGCGGAGCGGCGAGGCCCGGTAGGTGCCGTTTTCGCCAAGACAGCGCACAAAAGAAGGAGGGTGGTTCCAGGCGGAACCTACGCTCCTCACATTCCTGGATTACCCGTTCCCAACGCTCACCGGCGGCTCGAGAGCGCCCAAAGCACCCCACCACCCAGCACGTACAGCAAATCGGGGGTCCAGGCGGCGATGACCGGCGGCAGCGCGCCCTGCTCACCCATCACCCGGAACACGCTCCAGGTGGCGTAGTACGCAAAAGTCAGCAGCAAAGTCCACACCAGCCCCACCCCGGCTCCGGCCCGGAAGGTGAACAGCGCCAGCATCACTCCGAAAAACCCGAAGGCCACCGCTGCTAAGGGTTCGGCGAACTTGCGGTTAAGCGCGGTCTCGAGGTCGGCGGTGTTCCAGCCGTTCGCTTTGTTTTGCCGAATTTGCTCGAGCAGTTGCGGCGTGGGGGTTCGCATGGCCTGACCCGCCCCGGTGTTGCGTCCGCCCAGCGAAGCTTGCAGGTCGCGCACCGCCAGCCTGATTTGCTTAAAACTCTGGATGCTGACCACCCGAGCGCCGCTGTAGGTCACGCGCTCACCGTTAAACAGCACAATGGTGGCGCTGCCCCGCTCGAGCTGACCCACCCCAGCGCTGATGACCTCACGCGGCGCTTCACCCGGAGCCATCTGCACGATTTGAATACCCTCGAGCCGACTCGAGGATAGCACCTTGTCCACATAGATGGCGCGGTTGAGGTTGTCGGTGAACACCGCTTTTTCCTGCACCAGCACCCGAGGGTTGTCGAGTACGATGTCGCGCTGGGTTTGCTGGGCCTGACTTGAGGCACGGGGCAAGAGGAGTTCGTTGTTGACGAAGCTCAGCAGGGCCACCAGAACGCTGAGGGTCATGATGGGCACCGCCAGACGCAACGGCGCGATGCCCCCGGCCAAGATGCTCTTGATTTCGGCGTCGCTCGAGAGCCGCGAAAAGCCCAGCAACACCGCAAAAAGCATGGCCAGCGGCAGGGCGCGTCCGAAGGCTTCGGGTAAGGAAAAAGCCATCAGGCGGGCGACGAGTAGGGGGTTTGCGCCTTTGGCCAGAATGGGGGCCAGCACCTCGTAGAGCGCGTAGAGCACGAACAGCAGTATCACGACCACCAAACTGGCCAGCATCAGCGGCAAAATCTCCTCGAGGATATACGCGTCCAACCGTCCCCCCAGGCCCTTGCCCTCGCCGCGCTTCCTGGGCGCTCGAGCGCTCACCACAAGCGCCTCAGCAGGCTCAGACCCAGAATGGTCAGCACTATATTGGGCATCCAGGCGGCTAGCCACGGGGCCAGGGCCTCGAAGCCTACCAAGCTCGGCATGGCGGTCCAGACCACGTAAAATCCGAAAATCATCAGCACCACCGCGATAAACGCTCCGGCCTGATTTCGCAGCAGCAGCCCCAGCGCGCCCGCTGCGAACACGAAAAACAGGGCACTCAGCGCGTCGGCAAAGCGGCGGTGAAAGTCGAACCACGCCAGCTTGAGCTGCACGCCGCTGTAAGTGCTCGAGTGCAGGTTGCTCCACAGCTCGCCCAGGCTCAGGGTTTCCGGCACCAAATCGGTGGGCAGCGGCGCGGTGTAGGCAAAGCTCACCGTTCCCACCTGACGCGGGTCTGGCTGGGGAGCCTGGTATTCGGTGGCGTCCTCGAGCCGCCAGGTCCTCTTCTCGAGGTCCCAGATTCCGCTCTGCGCGGTGTAGGTGTGGTCTTTTTGCTTCACCATCACGCCGTTGAGCAAAGCACTTTTTTCGTCGGCGTTCTTGGTCACGCGGCCCGCGTAGAACAGCGCTCCGGTGACGGCGTCGGTCTTGATGTACAGGTTCTGGTAACGGGGCAACTCGGAGTTGTAAAACACCCGGTACTGCGCCTGCTTGAACAGCGTCTCGGCGGCGGGCTGCACGAAGGCGTTGTTGATAAAAGCCACCGCACTGATGAGCAGCCCGAATAGGCTCAGCGGGTAAAGCAGCGCCAGCGGACGCACTCCGGCCCCGTAGGCCACCTTGAGTTCACTGTCCCTCACCAGCCTTCCTAGCGCAATGAGGACCGCGAAGGGGATGGCCAGCGGCAGGGCTTTATGAATCACCTGTGGCAGATAGGAAAGCAGATACTGAACCAGGGTCGCCAGAGAGGTTCCGTTGCGAAGCGAAGCGCCTGCCGCCGTGGACAAAACATCCAGACACAGCAGTAACACGAACAGCAGGAGGCCCGCCACGAACAGCGGCCACACCTCCCGGACCAGATAGCGGGGCAAGATGACCTGTCGAAAAAGCACGGCTGAATTATAGGGGCGCGAGATGAGGAGGCTCGAGCGCGGAAACTGCGAACTCAAAACTCCCTGAACTAACATGGGGAGTATGTCCTCCTTTCCCATGAATGTCAGTGTGGAGCACGCCATAACCGCCCTCGAGCACGAAATGCGCCAGCCCAACACTCGAGAGGTGGCTCTTTCCGAGGCTCACGGTTTGGTTCTGGCTCGAGACCTGCACGCACTCGTGGACCACCCCAGTCTGAGCGACAGCGCCCTGGACGGCATCGCCTGCCGGGTACAGGACACGCTGGGGGCCTCGAGCGAGGGTCCGGTTACGCTCGAGGTGATTGGCGAAGTGCAGGCGGGTCGGGTTTTTTCGGGAACGCTAGGGGCTGGTCAGGCGGTGCGAATCTACACTGGCGCGCCCGTACCAGACGGAGCTGACGGGATTGTTCCGGTGGAAACCCTCGAGTTCGTGGAGCGCGAATCTGGGACAACGGTGAAGGTCTTACGGCCCGCTCGAGCGTCCGACATCCGGGCCAGGGGTTCGGACTTCGAGCGCGAGCAGGTGGGGCTCAAGCGTGGAACGTGTCTCGGTCCGTCGGCCCTGGCGCTGTGCGCGGCGATGGGGCACCCGAAGGTGGAGGTGTTTCGCCCTTTACGTATTGCGCTGCTCAGCACCGGCGACGAAATCTATGAACCGGGCGAACCTTTGCCGCCGGGTGGGGTTTACAACTCTAACCGCTACGGACTCGAGGCCAAAGTGCGCGCTCTGGGCCATGAAGCCGTGGTTTTGCCGCGTACAGTAGACACCCGTGAGGCGCTGGAAGAGGCGCTCTCGAGCGCAGGAAAGGTGGATTTGCTGCTCACCAGCGGCGGGGTGAGCATGGGCAGGTACGACTTGGTGCGCGACCTGCTCATCGAACACGGCGAGGTCAAATTCTGGAAGGTGGCGCTGCGCCCCGGAGGACCGGCCATGCTGGGCCGCTGGAACGACACGCCCGTGCTCGGCCTGCCCGGAAACCCGGTCTCGAGCCTAGTGGTGTTTGAAATTATCGTGAGAAGCGCGCTTTATAAGCTGCTCGAGCGCACCGACGCGCCGCACCGCACGCTCAAAGCCAGGGCCACTACCCCGTTCAAGAGCGTGCCTAACAAACGCGCTTACTGGCGGGCGCGGCTCGAGTTCGAAAACGGCCACCCGGTGGTGAGCGACTTTGTGGACCAGCGCTCGAGCGTGTTGCGCTCGATGGTCGAAAACAACGCCCTGGTGGTAATCGAGCCAGGACAGAGCGCCCCAGTAGGCGCGGAAGTCGAGGTGATTTGGCTGTGAATCTGGCTGTGATGGGCTAAACCAGCTTGAAGGCCACCGTGCTCAGCACTGGGGTGCGCTCGAGCACGGTGGTGCTGCGGACCTGACGGGTGGCCTCGAGTCGGCCACCCGCCAAAACCCGGTAAAGCCGCAGGGTGTAGACGCGCGGGGTCACGTTTTCGGCCCGCCAAACCCGAATCGCGCTCCTGGGAGCGAGTTGCACTCTGAGGCGCATGGTTCCAGTGGGGCAACTCGAGCGGTAGGTCAGCGCACCGCCAAACACCCGGCGAAAGCTTGAGGGCAACACAGCCTTTGAGAGACAGCTTCCCGAGGCGAACACATTCACCTGACGCGCCACGCTCACCCGTCCCGGATTCTGCACCGTTTGTAGCGCTCGAGCCGAGGTTTTGTAGCTTTTTAAAGTTTGCACTCCCGCCGAGCGCCACACGTAGCGCACCGGGTTCGCGCGAGGATAACTCACTCGGATCGAGGGACCGCTCGAGTAGGAGGTGATTTTGACGCCCGCTTGAGCAGCACCCAGCGTGGTCAGGGTCAGCAGGCCAGCCATATAGAGGGTAGACGTTTTCATGTGGGCACTCTAACCCGCCGGGGATGACTGGGGCGCTCGAGCTGTCTCAAAGCGTCTTGGTTTGCTCCTCATCTCCAGAGTTCTCGAGGACAGTTGCCTACTTCAAGCGCAGCACCAGTGCGGTTCCCACCTGGGTTTTCTCGTGCTCGAGCGCCCCGCCGTGCGCCTCGAGAATGCGGCGGGCGATGTACAAGCCCAGCCCTCCGGTTCCGGCGGTGAACTGCTGACCCGCGATGGTCACGGGCTGCGCGTTGAACGGCTGAGCCAGTTCCTCGAGTGAATTTGGCAGGCCGGGGCCGTCGTCGAATACCCGAATCTCGTTTGCGGTGATGGCCACCCGCACCCGGCTTTTCGCGTAACGCAACGCGTTGTCAATCAGGTTGGTCAGCGCCCGCTCGAGCGCCCGACGGTCCGCCTCCGCCGTGGCGTCACCCACGGTCTCGAGCCGAATTTCTCCGGCCTTGTTCCGCAGCCGCTCCACCACCTCGCGCGCCAGCGGCCCCAGGCGCAGGGTTTCGCGCTCGAGCATCACCCCGTCGCGCTCGAACTTGTGCGCGTCCACCATCTGCTGCACCAGCGCGAGCAGGCGGCTGTTTTCCTCGATAATGTGGGTGGCGATGTTTTTGCGGTCCGCAAGCGGCAAGTCTATGTCGCGCACCGTCGAGAGCAGGTGATTGGAGGCGATGATGGGCGTTTTGAGGTCGTGCATCAAGGTGGCCATGAAGGCGCTGCGCCGCCCTTGCTCGAGCGAAACCTTCTCGAGCTGCGTGCTCACCGCCCGTCTCAGGGCCGCGATTTCCTGGGGGTCGTCGAAATCCTCCTCGAGCGCCACGCTTTTGCCGTCGGATAAGTCGCGCACCTCCTTCTCGAGGTGGGTCAGCGGCCTGAGCAGATTACGGGCCAGAAAGTAGCCCACCGACCCCGCCGCCAGCACGCCCACCACCGAGATGAGCAGCAGCGGAACGAGCAGTCCTCGAGCGTTCTCCACCGGAGCGCCCAGCGCCGGAACCGTGAGAAACAAGGCCAGAAACAAAATCGGGGCCAGCGCGATGGTGCCGATGGCGATAGTGAGCTGTCCCCGCAAACTGAGCCGAATCCGGCGCGGCCTTCCCGAGTCTGATTTACCCGCGCCAGATTGGCTTGAACTGAATCGGCTCGAGTGGGGGCGGCTCGAGCCAGGTCCACCCGAGTCGGTGAGTTCCGACGGCAGGTCTGCGCTCGAGTTGGGCATCGCTACAGTGTAGTAGGACTCGGGAGACAGGTGGGGTGAGAACCGCTGCTCGAGGAGGGAATCCCAATTCTATTTCCCGTTCTCGGGGCGTGGGCGCGGGAATTTTTCAGCTCAACATCTTGCTGTGAGACCTGTATGCTTGTTCTCATCCTTGACAAAATATGTGAAGCGCTTTATGTAAGGGTTCTGTAAGACACCTTAAGCTTAAATAAAGCTCGAGTGTGACCCTATGACCCAATCCATCCTGCAACTTCCGCCCGAACTCCAGTCTGCCGACCCTGCCGCCCAGTCACCTGCCCCCTACACGCAGGTTCAGGGCTGGCTCTCCTACACCCAGGCCGCCGAGATGCTGCAAATCAGCGTGGCCACCTTTTACCGTCTGGCTGCGGCGCACGGTTTCTGCTCGAGGCGTGAAGGCAAGGGCAAGGTGTGGCAGTACAGCGACCTGCTCGAGTTCAAGAAGACCAAAGTCGAGGTGAGAATGCCCATCCACCTGCCCGAGCGTGTGGGCCGCGCCTCGGAGACCGCCAAGCTCGAGTTTGCCCGTACCTACGGAGCCTTGCCCTTCGAGCGCCCCGACTTGGTGTTTGAGTGGTGCAACCTGCTGGCCCAGCACCGGGGCAGCGAAGCCGTCTGAGCTGGGTTCACTGCCGAGCTTCAAAATTACCTCGTCCCAATTCAGCCCGCTCCCACACTTCGGTGATTCAAAAAATTTTATTTCTCCAGATTCAGTCGCGCCGACTGTAATCGGTTACATCCCGCGCCACCCTGCACTCGAGCGCAACCCGGTTCAGTTCACCGACACGCCAGCGCGCACCCTTTAGACTCGAGCCATGAACGCGCCCACTATCCAAAAGCTTTACCTCGCCAAACCCAGGGGTTTTTGCGCCGGGGTGGTGATGGCCATCGAAGCCGTCGAGAAGGCCGCCCTCCAGCAGAGCACGCCGCTGACGGTGTACCACTCCATCGTTCACAACCACACCGTGGTCGAGCGGCTCGAGGCCAGTCACGGGGTGCATTTCGTGGAGTCGCTCGAGGGAATAGAGTCCTTGCCCGACGGGGGCGACACTGTTGTGTTCAGCGCCCACGGGGTCAGCCCCAGCGTGCGCGCTCGAGCGGCTCAGCTCGGACTGTTCACCATTGACGCGACCTGTCCGCTGGTGACCAAAGTTCACACTGAGGCCAAAAAGTACGCGCGCGAAGGCTACCACATCCTGCTCATCGGGGATTCGGCGCACCACCAGGAAGTGATTGGTACCTACGGCGAAGCGCCTGAATCTACCATTGTGGTAGGCGTGCTGGGTAAAACTGGAGAGGGGCTGGCCGACCCGTTCACCGTGACCGTGCCGGACCCTGACAAGCTGGTGGTGCTGACCCAGACGACCCTGAGCGTGGACGACACCCGTAAGACCGTGGACATCTTGAAGGCGCGCTTTCCAAGAATGGTGATTCCCCCCTCCGAGGATTTGTGCTACGCCACCAAGAACCGCCAGGACGCGGTAAAGAACATCGCGCCGCATGTGGACGCCTTTTTGGTGCTCACCAGCACCCACTCGAGCAACGGGATGAGATTGCTCGAGCTGGCCGCCTCGCTTACGGGTCGCGCTTACCGCCTCGAGACGGTAGCCGACCTGGAAAGTTTGAACTTGAGCGGAGTTTCGAGCGTGGGCATCACCAGCGCGGCCAGCACCCCCGACGATTTGGTGCAAGCGGTGGTGGCGCACTTTCAGGCCCTAAACCCCGCGCTCGAGATTGTCGAGGAAGGTGAGTGGGAGAACATCGAGTTCCGCGAAGCCAAGCGGGTTGCGCCGCCCCATGTGAATATGCAAGCTCGAGCGCTCTGAGGGCTACCCGTTTGTTCGAGCGGTCTTAATCAATTCGCAGGACACACCCCCTCGAGCGGCTCTCAAGCTAAACTCTGGACATGTCTCAGGACACTCGAGCCAACCCCGGAATTCGCCTCAGCCCTGCGGTTCGCGCGCTGCTGGCCGACCTCAAAAAGCTTTCGGGCAGCGAAGACGCGGCGCTGCTCGAGCAGGCTGTGACTCATTATTACCGGCACTTATTAGGTAAAAAAGCGCTGCGACACCGTTTAAATACTCTGCTCGAGCCGCAAACCCTAGTGTTACCCGAGGAAAGCCGCGAGGTGCTGAGCTGGCTCTCGGACGCGTTTGCTTCTGAACCCGTGCCGCTCGAGGGGGCTAAACCCACCGCTGCGCCACTCGAGTCCCACGCGCTGGATTCGCTGAATCTGGATTCCCTGAGCCTGAATTCGCTTAGCCTGGCTTCACTGCAAGCCCTTGTTCTGGACGCGCCCTCCAAAAGCCCCGATATTCTTACCGACGCGCAGGGCTGGGCCTTGCCCGAAAAACCCCGGCTCGAGTCGCGCCGCGCGGCCCTGAGCCTCACCCTGGGTCAACTGGCGCTCGAGAGCGGTCTGAGCGAGGAAACGCTGGAGGGACTGGAAAAGGGCGCACTCTTGTGGCTGAGTTTGCAAGAGCAGTGGGCGCTGGCGGCGGCGCTGGACTGGTCGCTCGAGCAGTTGCAGCAGGCGCTCGAGAAGAGTTTATTGTGAATCTATGAAGGCCACTTACGCTTTCGGCCTTGATTACACCGGGGAAAACCGGGTGCGACGCTTGGCTCTCGAGCTGGGCCAGGAGGTCCCCATCGGCTATGCGGCGACCCAGACTCCCCCTCACCTCTCGCTCAAAACCTCGCGCTCCTATCCAGATTTCGACGCACTCGAGCAGCATTTCGAGCGGTTCTCACGCACTCTTGCGGCTCAGACGTTCACTGTCTCTGAGCTTTGTCTGTGGCGGCTCGAGAACACCACAATCGCCTACTTGGATGTGCTCGAGCAGGAACCGCTGCAAGCCTTGCACCAGCGGCTGCATCTCGAGCTGAAAGCTTTGTTTGGCGATGTACACGCAGAATTGGACGGACCCCCGTTTCACTTTCACATCATGGTGGCAAACGGCCCTCTCTTAGAAGCGGGGTATGACCAACTCGAGCGCAGGAGAAAAATTCTGTGGACCCCATACACAGTGAACTGCACTGCTCTCCAGCTCATCGTGGCTCCCGACGACTACACATTTTTCTGCTACAAAACTCTCCGCTTGGCGTGAAATGAAAGAAGTCAGGAAGAGAATTTTCAGGTATTTTGCATCACAAGCTCTCTTACGGATGCGCCCGGCTCGAGCCTGAACGCCAGAGCGTATTTGCGGAAGCCAGCGACAAATTTAGAGCGTATGCTCGAGACATGTTTTTACTTGGTCAGCAGCTTCTCGGTATGGCGGTCTGGGACAAACCACAGTGCGGCCACCACCACGTACAGCAAAGCCGCTGCACTAGCGTTCCAGAAGGCCAGTGGAATGGCGCACAGGTACAGCACCAGCGAGACCCGACCTTTGATGTTTCCATCACTGGTAATGGCGCTGGCCAGCTTGGAGTCTGGGCCGTGCAGCGAAATCAAGCTAAAAACCAGCAATGTATAGGCCAGTGCGCTCATCACCATAATTACACCATAAATCGCCACTGGCAGGGAAGTGAAGTTATTTTCACCCATCCAGCCGCTCACAAATGGAATCAGAGACATCCAGAACAGCAGGTGCAGATTGGCCCACAGAACCCTTCCGTCAACCCGCTCAGCGGTCTTGAGAAAGTGGTGGTGGTTGTTCCAGTAGATGCCCACGAACAAGAAGCTGAGCACGTAGCTCAAGAAAACGGGCAACAACGGCCTCAATTCTTCCCAGCTCGAGCCGTGCGGGACTTTGAGTTCGAGCACCATGATAGTGATAATGATGGCGATAACCCCATCCGAAAAGGCTTCGAGTCTGTTTTTATCCATAGGGTGTCTCCCCTCGAGATGCTTTATAGCAGTTCTCGCTAAAATTGTAGCTTTTCCGCTTTGCGTCTCGAGCAAAACGGCACCTCGCGGGCGTCTTGGGATGAGCGGCACCTAGCGGGCCATCCCGCCTGCTCGCTCCAAAGCTTCCATTCCCGCGAGAACCACTGCCTTTTTCCAGCAACGAAGCTCACCATAAAGGTGCAGAAAACCACGCACCTTTATGGGAAAGGCTGTAAGTCCACTTTTTCGTGGCAATCCCAAGGTCTGGCTACGGGACTCGTTTGTAGGCTCTCATAGCGAAGAAGTAGGCGAGGATTGTTGCCCCCGTACACCAGGCGAGTGCGGTCCAGATGTCGCTACCCACGGGCTGACCGCCCAGGAGCGAGCGAAGTGAATTGACGATGGCGGTGACGGGTTGGTTTTCTGCGAAGGCGCGGACCAGGGTGGGCATGGTGGCGGTGGGAACGAACGCGGAGCTGATGAATGGCAGGAAAATCAACGGGTAGGAAAACGCCGAGGCACCTTCGATGGTTTTCGCCGTCAGACCGGGAATCACTGCCAGCCAGGTCAGGGCCAGGGTGAACAGGGCCAGGATGCCTGCCGCAGCGAGCCAAGCGGTCAGGTTTGCGCTGGACCGGAAGCCCATGACCAGGGCGACCAGGAGGATGA
>Ga0209100_1002276_pt1 | contig 12140 bp, 8 predicted proteins | sample lystaG_FD_185480 | JGI IMG/M metagenome (GOLD analysis project Ga0209100, IMG submission 185480) | Glacier valley bacterial and archeal communities from Borup Fiord, Nunavut, Canada, to study Microbial Dark Matter (Phase II) -... | ecosystem: Environmental > Aquatic > Freshwater > Ice > Glacier ...
TTACCGCTGCAACCAACGAAGATGAGTCCCGCTACAAAAAGAGTAACCAGTATGCGTACGGGCGTCATGTCGTTACTTCTCATCACAGCTTCCAATCAGGACTCGGTCAGGTGTCAAATAGTTATCGAATAGCCGAGGCGCGGCGGTACTCACGGCGTGGCGATCAGCTGGACTTTGATCGGCCCCACATAGCTTTGCGTATTCGGAATATCGACGCTTTCGTGGATCAGGGACGCCCAACAATCTTGTGGGTTGCGCGTTTTGATCAATCGATTCAACCGAACAGCGCCCCACACGGTTGCGCTTTGGCCGGGCAGCAAATAATAAAAAGTGTCGCCTTTGTCGTCGGTGACGGTTTGCAGTTCATCCGGCGCGCCGACCGCCCAACGCCAGGGCAGCGTCGTCTCGGAGGTATCGCACTGAAAGCCAACGCGCCATGCGCCGTCCCGTGTCACGAGTTCTTTATTGGTGAACACGGCGTCGGTCTGATAATCCTGATACACTGTGCCCGGCCACGGTCCGAGCGTGCGAATAGGCGTCTTGCCGTAATTATAGATGGTCATGCGGAAACTGAGTAAATCGCCTTGTGTCACGTTGAGCGTAGCCTGTGTCGCGCCGACGCCTTCCGGTGGCCGGACGCCCGCCCCGATGAACGGCTGCGTTGTATAACGGATGGTGCTCCCGGTGGTTTGCGGCTGAATCTCAACCTGTGGCAGCCCGCCGTCTTTGATGGTGACGTGTGAGGTGCGGTGAGTGCGCTGACCTTCGCGATCCTCAGCGATCGCCACCAATGTATAAGTGCCATTGGGCGGCGGCGTCACCTTGTTATCAACGCCGCCATCATAATCGAACGAGTGCGCGCCCATATCACCCGGCTGCCGTTCACCGATCCGTTCGGGCACATAATAGCGAATACCGTCCGCGCCTTCGAGATAGACCGTAAGCGTCGCTTTTTTGGCAAGGTAGGTGTTCACCGCAACCCGATCATTGACGCCATCCTGATTAGGCGTGAAGATCGCTGGTGTCACGCTGAAATCTTGAATTAAAGGCAAGGCAGTATCGGCAAAATCAACGCTCAGTGAACCGGATGCTTGCGCCGTTTCGCCGCTGTCGCTTTTCGCCGCGATGTTCCAGGTGTACTCACCATTCGGGATCAAACGCGCATCGATCGTATTGGTCGGGTCGTCGGATGGATCGCCGGGCAGCGCAAAACCATCTACGATTCCATTGAAATAGACCTGATAGGTATTGACTGGACGCGCTTCTGCCTTGCGAAAAACGTACACGGCGTTGTCATTTTTGCGCTGAAAACCAATGGTAATCGCGGCGTTGCGATTTAACGTATAACGGATCAATGCCGCACCGCTGTCTACCGTCAGGCGTTGTAAGCTGACACTCGTATCGGTCAACAGCGCGCGCGGCGGGGTTACCAGCAATGCCGCCAGTACGCCGACCACGATCACAGCGAGCGCGGCAGCCAGCACAGTGATTAGCACCGTCATCAGCGGCGAAATCCGCATTATCTGAGCCTCTTGGAGCTATCTACAAACGCAGTAAGTCTAGCGCACTTGATGCACAGTGGCAACCCACGTTCGGCTTACCGAAAAGGCTCATTGATCTTTCAAAGCGTGGCGGCTATGCTTAACCGTCGAGCATTATGAGTAGCCACTTTGTCAGATCATAAAACAGATATAGCGATCACGCCGCCGCTCAGTCCACAACGAGCGGCACAACCACAAAGTGCTGTCGGCTTGCGCAGCGTTCCAATTTGGACACTCACGCTTGTGGGCTATTTGGCAATTGTTGTGGCGTTATGGCTGCCATTTGGCCTCAGGACGACCGGCACTTATGAAGAATGGACGTTCATGCACGACTACAACATGAATCCGCTGTCCATGTTCTTCTGGTTTTCCAATCGCCCGCTATTTTTGCTGCCGTCCTTCATCGGCTATGGGCTGACCCCTGGCTCCTATGTGGGCTTGAATGTGGTGGAAGCCGCACTGATTTTTGGCAAAGGCTTTGCCGCGTTCCTGCTGCTCAAGCGACTGCTGCCAAAAAACTCGGCACTGGCGTTTGTGTTCGGCGCGCTGGTGATGGTTTATCCAGTCGGCGTCGGCTTTTTCTCACTGCGCACGACGGCTTCACACATGGGCGTTTTATGCTGCTTGCTGGCCGCCTATTTACTCATACGACTGTGGGAGCGTTTCCGGTGGATCACGCTGATCGGCGTGCTGCTCGTTCAATGGATCGGGCTTGCGACCTATGAAGCGGGGCTACCGCTCACTTTACTTACCCCTATTCTGTTGTTAGGGGTCGAAAAGCATCTCAGCCGACGCCTCATCCTGTACACCGTGCTGTGGCTGTCAGCACCGCTCTATGCCACTTACGCGTTTCTCAAGACACTGAGCGGTGGCACTTCCTATCAATCATCACTGTTTTCAGCGTCTGGTCTTAGTCCAGATATTGGCATGGCGATCAAACAACTTGTTTCGAGTGTGTGGCAAATGTACCTCAGGCATTTCCTGACAGGTTGGCTGGATGCTTTTTCGCTGCTCAAGGGAGGTATTGGTAACGAAACATCATTAACGATCGCCATGGTGCTGACGCTATTGGTGCTGCTGCCGATCCTGGCATACATGGCGCGCCGTGAAATGCCCATGCTGCATCGTGAAGGACGTACCAACGCCATAATGTTGATGATCGGGGCGGTGATTGCAGTCTTTTTCGGCTACATGATGTACATTCCTACCGATTGGCGCGACAGCTTCTTTCGCACTTACTTTTATTCAACATTAGGCGCAGCACTTTTCGTGACGCTGAGCATTTTTCTTGCCAGTCAGGCAGCCGGACGTTGGCGACAAGCGGTGTTTGTTATTTTAGCGCTGCCTTTGCTCAGCGTATCAATTTTGCGGTCACTGAACGAGCACGCTTTTTACTATGAAGAGTCGCAAAATCAGTTGCAGCTGCTGGCGCAGATCATCGATCAAGCGCCGCGTATTCAACCCAAATCACTCATGCTGGTAATCGACATACCGCCTTCACAGAGCCAGTCGTGGTCAGAATGTACGGTCATCAGCAATTGTTTGAATGATGCTCTGAAAAGCATTTATCCTGATCAGGATCAAGACTTTCAGGTGTTGTTTTGTGTCGATCAAAATCAGCCGCTCTATCATGATCAGGCGACTTGTAAATTTGATGCAAATACCGTGACGATCGCAGCGCCTATAGTGACAACTCAGCAAACCAACACCTACACGTATCCCTATAGTGCCGTCGCAATTTGGGAAAACTCAGCGGAACAAGGCGCGCGTCTGCTGTCGAACATCGATAAGTACCGGCCTGTTGGCGGAACTGAAGTTTACAATCCAGCTCGTCTGATCGATCATAACGCACCAATACCATCGCGCGTTTATACGATGTTCAGCAGTTGGCCGTTCAAACCTATTTTGCAAGCATCGCCATTGCAGGCGCTGAACATCGATTTTAAGACGCCGGTGCGCGGCATGGGATGGTCGGCAGCCGAGTCTGCGTTTGTCAAAGGCCATACGGAAACGCTTGTCTGGACAACATCGACAACGGCTACCCTCAATTATTGGCTATCGCCCACAGTCAGTTATCGAATCCGCTTCAGCACTTATCCGGGCTTGCTGCCAGACATACTGCCGAGTCTTCAAGTGACTGTAAATAAAATGCCGATCGCGCTCACATCGGCAGCGCAGCCCAACGGCGAAGTCGTCTTTGATGGGATTATCCCGCGTGCCGTGGTAGCGCTCAGCCTTGACAACACCGTGATTGCCTTTCATGTGACCCATATGACCAGCCCTAAATCGGTTGGCTTGAATGACGATACGCGATTACTTGGCCTTCACTTCCATTGGATTCAGGTCGATTCAGTGCCTGATCTGGTAATATCAAGTGATTTTTGCCACAAGTGCGTGGTACGCTCTATGCGTTTTCTAGTAAGCCCTGCCAAATAAGCCCTGCTGAATAAGCCCTGCCAAATAAGGATGTATGAATGATGAGTGACATTCCGAATATTGCGCCTTTCAATCGTGATGCTGAAGCGCGCGGTGGTTATCTGTATACCACGCAAATGAGCGTGGGCAGCCAGTTCGCCACGCAGCGGACTACCGACACGATCTTACAGCTCGGCAACTTTGCCGGTCGCCGCCTGCTGGATATGGGTTGTGGTGATGGCTTCTATACCTTTCGGCTTTGGGACCAAGGCCACCCGAAGGCGATTACGGGCGTTGACATGGCAGATAAAGCGATCGACGTTGCCAATCAACAGAAAGAGGCGCGCCCGATCCATTTCGAGGTTGGAAACGCGCACCACTTACCATTTCCCGATAACAGCTTCGATCTGGCGCTCATTCAAAGCATTCTGCATCACGATGACGACCCACCCGCCAGTATCCGTGAAGCGCTGCGGTTAGCGCCGGAAATCTTGATCCACGAGCCGAATGGAAGCAATTTGGGTTTGAAAGTGATTGAGAAGCTCTCGCCTTACCACCGTGAACATGGCGAACGCTCGTACTCACTCGCCCAAGTTTCGCATTGGATCGAGCAAGCGGGTGGGCGAGTGACTAATGCTCGGTATGCGGGGTTTGTACCGATGTTCTCACCCGCCTGGCTTGCCAAACCCGCGAAGCTGATCGAACCGTTAATTGAAGCAGTGCCAGTGCTCAAACAGATCGGGTGTGCCGTATATGTCGTGACTGCTGTGCGCCGTTAGTCAAAGCGCTTGCGCCATCTTTCAGGCTTTATCGAAACACACCGTAAAACCCCTGCCTTTAGGCATGGGGATATAATAAGGTGGGATTTGTTTTTTTTGAGTTGAACCGATACTATCTAATCATCATGTTGAACCTGGTTGAAACGCACAGAAACTACCAATATCGTTTGTACCGTTGCGACAAGAAAGATCGCAAGCTGCGGCACAAGCTATTTGTGGCATCGCTCATCTGGAATCACCTGGTTGCTTTACAGCGGCGTTACTATCGGCTGACAGGCCAATACATTGCATTGCTGACGATGAACAAGCATGTTCTGAAGCTGCGTCGAAGCAGTAAGTTCAAGTTGTGGAAAAAACTGCATTCGCAATGCTGTCAGGATGTATGCAAGCGTTTAGACGATGGCTACCAGCGTTTTTTCAAGAAGCTGGCGAAAGGCCGTCCCAAATTCAGGAAAGCGCGAAAATATAGCTCGTTCACGTTTCCACAATCGGGCTATACCGTGAAAGATAATACCGTTTCGATTGATGGCACCGTGTACAAATTTGTGAAACACCGTGAAATGGGCGGCATGGTCAAAACACTGACCATCAAGCGTGACAAGGTAGGGCGGTTGTGGTTGGTGTTCAGTGTCATCGAGAAAATAGTCGTGGGCGAGGCCAGCACGGGTGAAAGCGGCGGCTTCGACTTCGGCTTGAAAACGTTTCTGGTCGATGACAGCGCGAAACGCTACCCCAATCCGCTCTATTTCACGCAGGACCTTCGCAAAACACGGCAGTTGAACAAAGTGCTGTCGCGCAAGGTGCCGGGTTCAAAACACCACAAACGGGCACGCCGTGACTTGGCGAAGCATCATGCGCACATCGCCAACAAACGCCGTGATCATCAGTTCAAGTTGGCTCACGAACTTTGCGATGTCTATGATACTTTGTATTTTGAAGACCTGAATGTGCAGGGCATGAAGGCGCTTTGGGGACGCAAAGTGTCCGGATCTGGGCTTCGCCAGCTTTTTGACCATCCTGCGTTGGGTGGCTTTCAAGCGGGCGAAAACGGTGGTCAAGATCGATCGTTTCGCACCTTCCACGAAAACTTGTTCAGGCTGCGGAGCGCGCCACGATCTCACGTTGCGCGATAGAACTTTGTCCTGCGCCTGCGGTCTGGTGATCGACCGGGATCACAATGCCGCCATCAATATCAAAGTCTTCGGGGCATCGAAGACCTACCAGACCGTCGGTCAGCCGCAGGTTCGCCTGCGCAGTCGGGTTTGACGGTAGAAGCCCCTGCCTTTAGGCATGGGGAGTATGTCACGCTTCGGGTAATTCGGATAAGCGATAACCGAGGCCGCGCACGTTCATAATAAGATCAGGATTCTGACCAGCTTTTTCGAGCTTTCGCCGTAAATTGCTGATGTGTGGACGGATTACTTCGCGCGCCTCGGCTTCTTCTGCTACGTAATTACGCACTTCGCGCACCAGCTCGTAACAGGGCACTACGCGTCCACGATGCGCCGCCAGATACAGCAGCAGGTCGAACTCGGTAGGCGTCAGCGAGATCGGCTTGTCGCCAACGCTGATCTGATAGCGGCCTGGATAAATAGTCAAGGGGCCAAGGGACATGGTTGTCATAGGTACCGATGCCGAGCTGCTCGTGATCCCGTTAGCGGTAACGTGTCGGGCGACATAGGCTTGCTCACCCGTCAGCGCTTTGAGGTTGTTTTGAATAGCGTCCAGCAGTGAGCGCCGCCGCTGCATTTCACGCGCACGTTCCAGCCCACGCTGTACGCTCTGTCGAATGTCCTGACTGGTGCTCGGCTTGACCAGATAATCGTGCGCGCCCAGTCGCATCGCCTCGATGGCGGTGCCCAGGCTGGCATAACCCGTCATTAAAATCACGATCGAGTCAGGGGCGCGTTCTTTGATGCGTGCCAGCAGTTCAACGCCCGTCAAACCGGGCATTCGTACATCCGTCAATACGACATCGAAACTTTGACTGCTCATCAGTTCGAGCGCTTCTTCGCCGCTGGCTGCCATACTCACCTGATAACCGATTTTTTGCAGCGTCTTGCCGATCGAATAACGAATAGCGCCTTCATCATCGACGACGAGGATATGCGCCGAATCAGGGGTCTTAGCGAGCAGTTCATAATCCAAAATAAAATCCCCGTCAAGCCGATCAGATGATGCAGTTCATGAGGTTTGCATTAATAATACATGAAGAATTGAGACTTTGCAAACGATAAATCATTAACAAGCTAAAACTTCAGGCTGATCGGCTCACATAAATAATCCAGGTAGGACGGCTTTACGGGGGTTGGCTGCTATATGGTTCGCGAGCGACCACGCTATTCAGGATTGACCACTTTCTGCACGGGCTTATCTTTACTGATCAGAAAATGATCGAAATCACGCGCGACGTAGGTATTCGGGTGAATGGCCTGTGCTTCTGCGATCACGTCCCGTTCGCGATTGCGGCGCGAAACATGCGTCAAAATGAGGGTTTGAACGTTGGCATCACGTGCCAGCCGCGCCGATTGTGCCGCCGTCATATGCCCGAACTGACGCGCCATATCCGCTTCGGACTCCAGATAGGTCGCTTCGATCACCAGGGCGTGCGCGTTGGCAACGTATTCGATGATGTTGTCGGTACGTCCCACATCGCCAATATGCACCAATCGCGCGCCGGGCAAATCTGGACCGAGCACCGTTTCCGGGTCGATCAGGGTGCCATCCGCCAGCGTGATCGCTTCGCCGCGCACCAATCGCGCTCGCTCCGGGCCATTTGGCACGCCGAGCGCTTCCGCTTTTTCCACCAGAAACGGACGGCGTGCTTTCTCCTGAAAGATGAAACCGAAACAGCCGGGCCCGCGATGCGTCACTGGAAAGGCGCTCACCGTGAAATCTTTATCATCGAAAAACTGACCCGGCATCAGCTCGCTGAGGCTGAGCGGGATCGGCTGCGGCTCGTCACGCAGAACAACATTGAACAACAAATCGTGGATTCGCTCCAATGCCCACCGACCGCCGAATATCTGGATAGCTTCCGTGCTGTCCCAACGGATCAAGGTAGACATCAGCCCACCTAGCCCCAAAATATGATCGAGGTGGCCGTGCGTGATCAATACGCGATTAAGGTGCTTGAAGCCGAGTCCGCTCTTCAAAATCTGGCGCTGTGTGCCCTCGCCACAGTCCACCAGAAAGCGATACTCCTTTGCCAATACGATTTGCGCCGCCAATCCGCGATGTGCAGAAGGTGCCGACGCGGAGGTACCCAAAAAAACAATCTCGAACATATAAGCCTACTATTAGCTGTTCATCAGCCTTTGACGTTGATCGTATCCAGGAACAGCCGATCGCCGTGAGGCTGCCCCGCTTCATCATACACGGGGATACGCGCTTTGGTAAGGCTGTGATAAGCGCCTACCGATAGATAATACGCACCGTCCGCGAATGGATAGGGAAGCTGGATCGGGCTGCGTTGAATCACAATATCACGTGCGCGTAAGTAAGCCGGAATCACATCGAGCGTGTCATTTTGCAGGACTGGCTCAATATCCGGGTCGGCCAGGACGTGGGCAAACACGCGCAGATCGCTATCCTGCGGGCCATCTATGCGCCAATAAGTCGTCAGCCGGACAAATTCGCTCGGCTTGTACAGGTGTGGCGCGTCCAGACGATACCCCTCGAAGTGCAGCCAATCACCAACCCGCACGGGTAATTCCAGCGGAGCGCGCATATCCCCATCACCGGGTGCCCATTCGACATGGCTCAACGTCAGCTTGCCCACTGCATCAGCCAACGCATGTTCGATTTGTATTTCGATCAAGACGGTGTGTCGTGTACCGTTCAAACGAACGGGCTGCGCGGCTGGCGTCAACCATTCGCTGAGCAGCGACGGTGTGTGCTCGTTGGTATTATCGAAGATGATGCGCTGCGTTTGACCGCCGTTCGCCAGGATCAACGCTGAATTACAATTGCTGAAGCGCAGATTAATCGTTCGGCGGTGAGTCATCATACTGAGTAAAGCGACATCGGAAACGGGCTGCGCATCGCGACCAAACAGGTTGTCGGTACAAATTAAAGTTGGTTCGTCATCGTGCAGGCTGTCTAAGTAGGCCGCAACGTGACCAAGTTCGCTATGATATTGTTCATTAATCGCCGGATCGACTGCCCACTTGTTGAAAAATTCAACACTCAGCACACTCACCAGTCCGATCAATGTCAGACCGCCTAGTACGATCGATATGGTATGTGCGGTGGGCGTGATACGAGCAGTAGATACAGCGGTATCAATCGCACCGCGCAGCCAGGCGATGCTAATGCTCGCCCCAACGCCGATCAACAGGGCTGCCGCCGGAAATGCTAACACCAGCATAAAATCGCCACGCCCGACCCAAACAGCGGGCAGCGCGCCGACGATGAGTGTCAGCAGAATAAGCATCGCGCGGGACGTGCGCCACTGTTGAAGGATATGCCCTAACCCGATCAACAGCAGACCGCCGATTACGCTCAGTGCCAGCACGCTGAGTCCACCGCCGCCCGCTGTCAGTGAGATCAGCACATCGCGCGCATTGACGAGCAGCGCGCCCACTCGCATCGGACGTTGCAGCCACAACGCACCAAATCCACTCAGTGCGGGTGAGCGTAAAGTCGTCGTCAAATAGGGAATACCCAGGATCAAAACAACCAACAGGGCGTAGCCGCTAAATCCATAGGCACGGCGCGATACAGGCTGCCGCGTGAACCACAGGTAACCGATAAACACGACAACCAGCGGAAATAACATCAGGCCGATCCAGTGGACATACACGGCGATCGCTACCAGAAAGCCAAGGGCTGTAAATGCGGCAGTGCGTGGGGAACGCGATTGCACCTGTATCCGTTCATGCTGCACAATATAAAAAGCGTGAGTGAGCGCAAGCAAAGCCGCTAATGCAATCGGCAATAGGAGTGACTCCGGCAAAATAGCGCGCGACAACAACAACGGCCATAAACCGATCGCCAGACTCCCTGCGGCGACTAATCCTTCCAGCGTACCGAACAGGCGGCGGCCAAGCGCATAAGCCAGCGCCACACTCAGCAACCCGGCTAACATCGGCACTATTCGATAACATAGCAAGCCATCGCCTGAAAGCGCGGTGCTGAGCGCTTCTAACGCTGGAAACAGCACCTCGCGTCCTGTATAGTGTGCGTTATCTAACGCCCCGGCGTTGCCAATGTCGTAAAAAACGCTGACTTGTCCGGCACGCGCCGTTTCAGCCACCCGTAGATAGGTGATTTCTTCATCATTAAAGCCGATCGGCAGTCGTGAGAGCGCGTTGATGCGGACGAACGCAGCCAATAATAGCAGCAGCGTTATCAGTACAAGATCGATGCGACGTGTCAAAAAAATCTCCAGAGGATAAGCAAAAAAGAACCGCCTTCGTCATCAACAGCACGGCAGGCGGCTCTACAAGTGATTTATAGCACGCTTGATTTCAGGCGGTGATTTGTACCGTCAACGGACGCTCGACAGACGGCGGCTTGTTGGGTTCGGGATTATACGCCTTGTAGATGTCCATGCCAAATGCCAGCAGGAAAACCAACCCGATCGCCGGTCCGATAATCACGTCAATGAGCATGATCGAACTGCCGACTTGCAGCACAACTGTTGAGATCAGCGCAACCGGCCAATAGACTGCCCAATATACAAGGCCTGCTCGCAGCATTTGCTGCCGTGGCGCCAAGTTGTTGCGTGCGCGTAAGCGTATCAAGGCAATATCGAACGCTATAGCGGGGATGATGATGTACAGGTGACCCAAAATTGTCCGGTCGAATGTGATGGATAAAGTAAAGGCACCTAATACCAGCACGCCATGTGCCACCAAAATTATGGACGCTAAAATAGTGGCGGTCCATTTTTGTTTAGTCAACGATGCAATCAAAATGCTGGCGCACGACCCAATCAAATACATGAGCATTGGAAATACCCAGCCAGGACGATTCAAGCCTATCGCGCCACCGAATTCGTAATCGGACATAGCAAGAATTATCGGAGCCATCATCAAACAGGCTGCCAGACTGAATACACCAATGCGCAAAAAACGGTTTTGTTCTCCCGACTTACGACTGGTCGTCAGCAACCGAATAGTGGCAATCATCATACACATGCCCATCGTGAATATTAATATATGTGGAAGCGACCAGGGCGTGATGTCGATCCCATAAATCTGGTGCCATAATACATCGGAAGGCGTTGAAAATACGGCATAGCCGCTGGCAAGCGCAGCAACACCCAGTGCAGGTTCGCGCCGAGCATTGACGCGCATACTCCCTGGGCGGCGCAAAATTCCGATCAACACGCCTCCGGCCACCAACAGGTTAAGCAAAAGTGAGCCATAAATGAATTGATGCGGAAGCCACAAAAAATCGTTGCCGAAACCGCCGAGCCACAAGTGCCATAACGTGTCGAAAACACCACCCGAAACGAATAATATTGATGATATAACTAACACGCCGCCGACGCGCCACCGACGCCGCAATGCTGCATCGCTGTTATCAGGCTCAACGCGCTGCTTAAGCGGGCTGAAATACAGCCACCAGGTAATGCTGCCGAACACAAAAATGAGGGTTCCAACCATCAAAAACCCCCACACAACGGGTGGCCGACCTTCATGAGGGGTAAATAAATGCGTTACCTCTTCGCTCCAGATGCGGGTAGCAACTGCTAGCGCAAGGAGTCCGGCAATCTTTCCCAACATCAACAGCCGATTTTGCATTTTCGGTGTATCCATAACGGCAACCACGCTTTATACTGCTTCAGTTCTCTTAATCATACAGCCTTTTGCCGTTTTTTGTACACCTTTTCAGCGCAGAATTTCTAACAATTTTCAGCGAATATTGAGGCTTGAGAGATCGCTGGAAGCGTGTTATACTTTGTGCCGTTGCCTGAGCTAAACAGCGGCGAAACAGGCAGGCCAACGTAGCTCAATTGGCAGAGCACCATACTTGTAATATGGGGGTTATGAGTTCAATTCTCATCGTTGGCTTTCCGGTGGTGCAAGGCCATCGCGAATTAACAGCGTGAAGCAACGTCTCGTTAGCAGGTAGCACCTGCCCGGATAGCTCAGTTGGTAGAGCGTACCCTTGGTAAGGGTAAGGTCACGGGTTCAACTCCCGTTCCGGGCTTCTCCCTTGCACATCATCAGGTTTATTCCAAAGGGGAATCATGGGAAAAGACAAATTTGAGCGTAACAAGCCGCACGTTAACATCGGCACTATCGGCCACGTCGATCACGGCAAGACCAGCCTAACCGCTGCGATTACCAAAGTGCTGGCAATGCGTGGTGGCGCTCAGTATCGCGCCTACGACTCGATCGACAACGCGCCGGAAGAAAAAGCGCGCGGTATTACGATCTCGATCACACACGTT
>Ga0209100_1002281_pt1 | contig 12131 bp, 10 predicted proteins | sample lystaG_FD_185480 | JGI IMG/M metagenome (GOLD analysis project Ga0209100, IMG submission 185480) | Glacier valley bacterial and archeal communities from Borup Fiord, Nunavut, Canada, to study Microbial Dark Matter (Phase II) -... | ecosystem: Environmental > Aquatic > Freshwater > Ice > Glacier ...
CCGCTCGAGGGCTTTGTTCGCCACCAATGCCTGGGGGTCAAGCCTCAGAACCCGCAGCATCCTGTAGGTTGCCAGGGGGTGAACCACCACCGCCAGACGCTCCTTCCAGCGCACCGAGCGCAGGAAGCGGGCCAGCGCGGGTCGGGGCAGTTCGCTCGAGCGCAGGCTGAGCCAGCGCACCGTCGGGTCGCTCGACTGCGAAAGCCAGCTTAGGATGGAGCCTAGCGGGGCGTTCGGGTGTCGGGCGATTTCGGGGCGCAGGCTGCGGTGTTTCCACAGCTCGAGCAGGCGTTCACTCGGGGTTTCGGGGTCCCGGAGTTCGGTGATGACCGTGGGAAGCCCCGCACCGTTGGGGTGCGCGTCTGTGGCCTGCGCCAGTTCGGGGGACGCGCCCGGAATCAGCCGCTCGAGCGCCGTCCGTTCTCGAGGCCGCAGTTTCAGGACATCACCCAATGCCAGCAATAACCGCGCCTGCTCGGGTTTTACTGCCGTGAGCGCAAACGGAGTCTCGAGCGCGTGCAAAATCTGCGCTTCCGGGCCTTCAGCGCGGTTCGGAGGCTTGAAGCGGTCCTCGGAATCCTCGGCCTGATAGTAGGGCCTGAAGCGCTTGAGGAGCGGCAGCGGCGCGCTGGGGTTGGCAAACAAGGCTAGCCGCACGGCGGCATCGAAAGGTTGCACCAACCCCTCGAGCATCTCAGGGGGCGTACCGGGATGCTTGGCCAGCGCCCGACGGGTGGGGGCGGGCAGCGTGCCTGCGAAATCGGGGTCCTCGAGCGCCAGCAGACTCAGCAGCGGGTTCCCCAGAAACTCGGCGGGAAAGGCGCAGGCCAGTTTGAACAGCAGCTTCTCGGGCGTGCTGGGATTACCCGTCAGGGCGCGGCGAATCCCTTTCTCCGGGCGGTGAGCCAGTTCCTCGAGCAGTGCAGGCGGCGTCTGCGGATTCCGGGCCAGAGCGCGGGCATACTCGAGGTGCGTTCTGGCCAGCTCACGCAGGCGCTCGAGCGGACCTGTGGGGTCGCGGACCTCGGAAAAATAGGGCAGTCTGGGCATGGGGTGAGGTCAGCGTATTTGAAAAGGTCTTGATAAGGGCACAGCTATGTCAAGTGACTCACGACTGAAAATGTATGGGCTGCTTTGAACCAGAAAGAGTTCAAAATTCAAACTTTTTACGTCTCGAGCGCATAAAACGCCACCTTCCCCCCTCTGAAATCTGACGTCTGAAATCTGACGTGTCTTGGACAGAGCGGCACTGTCTTAGCCCAACTTCAGCACCTACCGGGCTGGGCCGCGTCTTGAGCACAACGGCACCTACCGGGCCTGCTCGCCTAACGGGCCTGTCCGCGTCTTGGACAGAGCGGCACCTAACGGGCCTGTCCGCCTGAAATCTGGTCTCTAAAACCCCTCGAGCTTTAAAAATCGCTCCATCTCGAACACACAGGCGTCGTCCTGGGGCAGTTCGCTCGAGCCAGTCAAAGTTTTGAGCTTGCCCTCATTCGAGAGGTAAAGCTGGCGGGCGCGGTGTGGACGGCCCTGCGCCTGATAGTCAAAGTGTACGAAAAGCGCGAACTGGTCCGGGCGCGGCACGATTTCGAGCTGTACCCCGGTCAGTTTTTGCTTCTCGAGATTTTTCTGCACGTTGAGCGCGGCCTTTTGAGCCTCCTCGAGCGTGATGAGCGGCGCGTAATCCACGCTCGAGCGGTCCTGGCCCATCACGCACAGGTCTTTGCTCGAGTGCCAGTTTCCGTCCTTCGCTTGGGTCCAGCCCTCGAGCAAGCGCAGCGAGTCACTGTCGGTCACAAAACCCTCGGGCGGCGGCACGGGCTGAAGTTGAGAAAGAAACTGTGCGCGGGCGGTGGATAAAGTAAAAAGCGACAGGGAGATTAAAACGATACGGGACCACATTTGGAACACCCTATCAAATCGGGCCTGAATGTGATGAGGTTGGCCTGATTTTTTAAGCCTCTAAGTACACTTGGTATAAACTGAACCATGACTAAAACCCAAACATCTGAAACCCAAACGTCTGAAACACAGTTGCTCGAGATGCTGCAAAACCTGCCGCTCGAGGAGCGCATCAAGCGCATTGGGCAGGGAAGACAGGACACTCTGGGTCACAAGTTGGGCATCCGGGTGACGCAGGTTTCACTCGAGCGCATCGAGGCTGTCATGGAGGTGGCAGGCAATCTACAACCCTTCGGACGGTTGCATGGCGGCGCAAACGTGGCTCTGGCCGAGGAGCTGGCCAGCCTGGGCAGCGTGCTCAACCTGGACCTACGGCGTGAGCTGGCGGTGGGGGTGGACATCAACGCCACCCATGTGCGTGGCGTGACCGCGCTCGAGGGCGAGGTGCGCGGCGTGGCCGTCCTGATTTACCGGGGCCGCTCGAGCCTGGTGTGGAATGTGGAAATTTTTAACGCTCAGGGCAAACTCACCTGCATGGCCCGCTGCACCTGTGCGGTGATTGCGCGGCCCGCAGCAGGTTGAGAAGGGGTCAGGGCGCTCGAGGAGGAGAGTAAGCGTGCGGTTCGCCCCCTCGAGGTCGCCCCGATTTTTCGCGCCTGCGGAACAGGGCCTGATGATGCCAGCTTCCCAATCGGGTGCCGAGTAAGGACCCCAGCAGGTCGGCCCACCAGTCGTCCAGACCGGCTTCGCGCCCCGGCACAAACGCCTGATGCACCTCGTCGAGCGCCCCGAACCACGCCGCAAGCACCCAGGCCAGATTGGGTCGCCCGGTGGCGCGGGCCAGCAGATAGCCCAGCACCAGGTATTCGGCAGCGTGGGCCAGCTTGTCCCACGGCGCGGGGATGGGAACGCCGAGTCCCTCGGGGCGGCTCGAGAGCCAGAACATCACCGACATGCACAGCAAAGAGAGAAGGTGCCACATTTAGAATGCCCAGAGTACAGGCAATGGGAAAGCGCTGCATGAAAACCCGCTCGAGCTGCTGGTTCATCGGTGCTCAGGGTGCTCTATCAGCTCGAGCAGGGTTCCACCGCTCCATTTGGGATGCAAAAAAGCTACCCTTGTTCCGGCCCGTCCAGGCTGCGGAACGTCGCTGATGAACTGCACTCCCTCAAGCCTCAGTCGGGCCATCTCGAGTTCGAGATTGTCCACCCGTAGGGCAAGGTGGTGCAGCCCTGGCCCACGGGTGGCCAGAAACCTGGCGATGGGACCCGTCTCCGAGGTTGGCTCGAGCAGCTCAATCAGGCTGTCGCCTACTTTAAACACCCGCACCCGCACCTCTTGACTGGGAACATTTTCGTCTGGCTCGAGCGGACTCAGGCCCAGCGCGGTGTAGGGGAGGCTGCCCTGCTCGAGCCTGGGGGTGGCGATGGCGATGTGGTCTAGAGAGAGGTGGACAAAAAGTGGAGAGGTCATTTTTGGGAGGTGTTCGTCAGAATCCAGCCGATACTGATAGGGTTTTCCAGGCCCAGACTGGCGTAATCCTGGCTCAGGCTGCGGTAGCTGTTGTTGACCGGTGGGCTGGAAACGTCCACTTGAACCAGGCTCGAGGTGTCGAGATAGTAAGCGTTACCCGTCGCCGGCGCGAAAGTCAGGTCGCGTACCGCGCCCTGGGTGTTGACTGTGGGGCTGCTCGAGCCATTAAAAAAGCGCAGGGTTCGGTTGAAATTGACGCTCAAATCTGGATTCCATAGCGCCACGCTCTTCAGGGCACTCGTCGAAACGCTCCACAGTGCTTTGTACGGTTCAGGCAGCAGTTTTCCACCTAATTTCCCACTGTCTTCGATGCGGTATACCCCATCTCGAGTGACCGCCAGCCCACCCACCGTGGCGGGTCCGGTGTCTGTATTCAGACTGGCGGTGCTTAGTGTATTGACCGCCACCACCTTCTCGGGAACATAGCCGATGGGCAGTGCGAGCGGTGTGGTGTTTAGCGCCAGGGTGTAGAGGTAAGAAGAGGTGGTATCTCCAATAATGTTCTTAACAAAAAAGAGCTGTTTGTCGGTTAGAACGTAGGGAAAAACCCCGTAACCCAGGCTCGAGGGACTTCCTGCCACGGTGATGGGCTGGTCATTGGGGATGGGATTATCCAGCAATACATCGGTGCCCCCTGAAAGCAGCGAATGAACCCACAACTTTTGTTGAGTCACGTTTTGAGGGTCGCCGCAAGAAACCAGCCCAGCCAGATAGGTTTCAGCGTCATTGACCCGAAAATTCTGAATGCTGCACGTCTGGTCAGCCAGCTTGGGAGCGGCCAGAGGTTCTCCAAATTTTTCTTCGTCGGTGTAAAACACAATCCGGTCAGTGAATCCTAGATAGAGTCTGTTTCCCCCCTGACTCGCCTGAAGCCCAATCGGAGTGGTCGTGAAAGGGCTACCCGTGCTGACCAGTTTGAGCTGTAAGCGGTCTGTCCCCGAAGTATCTTCAAAGTTGAGGCGACGGAAAACATAATTGTTGGCTCTTTTGTCGAGCACAATCAGTGAAATGGGTGAACCCGGCTCCCGGCTCCCGGTGAACACGGTGTCGCAGCTCGAGAGCAGCACACCCAGACTCAGCACACTCAAACCCATTACCGTCGTTTTCATTTGGTCTTCCCCTGTAAATTGTCAATAATCGGAAAATTCGGGTCGGAGGTTTTGTCCAGACCCACTTCAAACAGCGCTCGCTCCTTACCATCAGGCAGAGAGAGACCAATTTTGAAGCTGCCGTTTTTCAGGTCTATCTCGCTTCTAAGTGCCCAGCAGCAGCGGTCTATGACTAGGCGAATCACCGGGCGCAGCGGCTGAGGCTCGAGCACTGCCCCTCCCTTTTGCAGGATGAAGTCCTGAACGAGTTCGGTGGTGAGGTAGGCCCCAGGCCGTGGACCGCTTCCCAGAGCAAAGGTCAGGCTCAGGGGTTTGAAACTCAGGGTCTCGTAGGTGGAGTCGCTCTGGCGGGTTCGGTAGTAATTGAGGTTTCCCTGAAAGGCCACCCGGTCCGTGACCAGCACCAGATTTCCGCTCAGCGAGGCGCTCGAGAGTTCCCAGTCGGGTTGGTCCAGGCCCTTGGCTTTGAAGGTCACGTTGGCCCCCAAGCTCTGCACCCCGTCCAGGCGGCTGTAGCTGGCGGTGAACAGCGGCGTTGTCCAGTCGCCCCGATTCAGGTCGTAGGGACCTCCATAGCCTATTGTCAACGAACTAGTTCCCCCCTGGCCCTGTCCTTGCCCCTGAGTTGCGGTGAAATTCAGGTTGAGATTTCCCTTGTTTTCCAGCTTGTCGTCCTCAGGTTCGACCACGCCATCGTCTAGCTTGAAGTTGTGGCTCAGCTCGAGGCGGTTATTTCCAAGGCTCAGCGCCTGAATGCCGTTGACACTGGTGTTCTGAAAATCGAAATTCTCTCGAGCTTCGACCCTCAGGCGGCTCTCGAGCGGAGCGCCTACCTGAATACCGCTGAAACTGAAGGTTCCCTGAGTGGGAGTATCTAGGTTGAGGTCGCGTGACACAGTACCTTCGATGGAGCCAGCCCCTCCAAGGTCGGTATATCCGGCCCGCACCACCAGGGGGTCAAAGCGGTTTTTGGCCACCTGCCCCACCCCCACCTGATTGGGATTGGCTGCGGTCCAGCCGGTGTTCAAGCCTGCGCTGAGTCCGTATCTCAGATAGTTCGCACTTGCGGTCCAGCGCTCGAGGGTGCCGGGAAATTCGGCCTTAAAAAAGTTCCGCTCGAGCGTGCCACTCAGGGTCAGGGGAAGTTCGGGCACCAGCAGGCCCAGATTCAAACCCGCCGAGAACTGGGCATTGTTCTGCAAATCCGGCTTTTGCTCGTCGAGGTTGACCACTTGATTGGCCCGCACCGAGAACCACGGTTGGGGTTGTAAATCGAGCGAGGCGGTGAGCGTTTTATTGCTGCGGGCCGCACCGGGGGCGTCGAATAGAAAGGGACTTTCCCCTTCCTGACGCGAAAAATCGTAGCGGGTGCTCAGGCTTCCTACGGTGCCCAGCCGCTGGGTGACGCTGGCCCCGAAGGTGACATTGACGTTGCGCTCGAGTCGGGCTAATTCGTCGTTTTCTGGGGGTGCGCTCGTGCTGGTCGTCACCTGAAGTGGGTTTTGTGAGGTGTAAAAGCGCCCGGTGTAGACGTTGCTCAGCTCGAAGCTGGCGTCCGACCACAGCGCGGTGTTGTAGCGCAGATTGTAGTTAGCCTCGAAGCGCCCCGCCTCAACAGAGCGGTCCGACCCTTTAGCCTCGGCCCTGGCGGATGGATTGGCCGGATTGACCCTTCCGGTATACAGTCCAAAAGTCGTCTTGGCATCTACCGAAAAGCCCTCGATTCCAAAGGGTTTCTGCCAGGGATTGAAGTCCAGTTCCAGCTCTGGACGGTTCAGTTTGCTGGGAACCGGCTCGAGCAGCGTAGAACTCTGGTTATTGCGCGGCCCGTGGTCGTACTGGTCGTTGTAGCGCAGGGCCACGCTCAGGTCGGGCAGGGTGCTCGAGACGTTGAAATCGGTGGTGGTCAGTTCGCTGGTAAAGGGATTGGTGTTGAATCCACCTTTGCCATCGCTATCGACGCGCTTGATATTGAGGCCAAATTTTAAGCCGCTGGCACTGAGCAAATTCAGGGTTCCGTTCCAGTCCAGGTTGTAATCGTAGAGGTAGCGGCCCAGAAAGTCGCCGGTGAATTCGGGGGTCTTGGTGCCATTTTTGGTGAGTGTAAGCGGGAGCGGCGTGAGCAGCACCTGAAACTTGAGGCTGTCGGTTCCCCCGAATAAGCGGCCCAGTAAATCGAGCGAGGTGTGGTCCGCTCCGAAGCCCAGAAAGGGGTCGCGGTTCTGGTAAAAGCGCAGCTTGGAAAACCCGTAAGAGGCGTCGCCCAATACGTAAGGCAGGTCAAGCAGCGCGGTATATCCATCGGTGTCATCACGACCAATCTCGAGCCGGGGTTGGTGCTGCTTGTCGCCCAACCAGAACACCATCACCGGCAAAAAGAACACCGGTTCGTCGGCCAGCAGAATCTGCGCGTCGTAGGCGACCAGGCGGTCTCCAGGGTAGATGATGAGTTCGCGCGCCCGAAAGGCGTAGTCGTTGGGCGTCTCGCCACACTTGCCGCAGGGGGTAAAGTAGCCGCCCTGCACCCGAATCTGACCGGGGATGCGCTGAATCTCCCCACCAATCACGTCGAGCTGGGCGGTGGAGACCAGCACGTCTGCGCCCTCGACGCCCTCGGAGGAGAGGTCTACCACCAGATTGTCACCCTCGAGCGTCTGGGTGCTGCTGACCCCGTTCTTGTCGGTGGTGACGTTGATGTACTTGCCTTTACCCACAAGTGTCAGGGTGCGGCGAGTTTTGTTGAACTCTACACGGGTAGCGACCACGGTGCTGGCGTCCAGGCGCAGTTCCACTCTGGCCCCTGCAATGACGATGAATTCCTGGGTCTCGAGTTTGCCGTCTAAACCCGCTACGTCCACGTTGCGTAGCTCGAGGGTCTGGGCCTCGACAATTTTGACGGTTCTAGCCTCGGCACTCGAGAGTTGGGCGGCACAGAACAGGGAAAAGGCACCCAGCAAAACCACACTCAGCCGATGCAGCGCACTCTTTTTTGCTCGAGTGGGAGACGGCGAGCGCGTGCTTATTTGGGGAGAGCGCGTCTCAGGAGAACTCGAGCGAGACCTTCTAGCACAGCTTTGGCTGGCATAGGTTCGGGCAGAGACGGGAAAGCGCAGCGGTAGGCGAGAGGTCATAGGGAAATCTGGCCTACCTTACGGGCGGCAGCAGTGAGAAAGCTGCGCTCTGAATGGCAAAGGTTGAAGAGTTGGCTCGAGCACGCGCAGAAAAGGTCTCACAGAGCTTCATCATAGGTACTCGCCAGAGTTTTGCCTAGCACTGTGGCCCCTGGACAACATTCATGTTTGGCGGGACGAAGACGACTTGGTGATTTTTAGCTCGAGTCATCCTGCACCGCACCATTTGGCAAACCCAAGCCCCTCGAGTGAGTTGCTGAGCACGACTCTGGTATTGGGAGCCTGCCCAAAATCAAAAAACGCCCTTTCAAACGTCGTCCAGCTCACCACTCATCACTCACGGCCCAACACCCCCTTAAGACCGCTTTAAGACCCCCTTTTCTATCCTGTGCTCATAAGCGAAAGGAAGTTCAAGCCCCATCCTCGAGCACCTGAAACCCCCCGCTCGAGCCGCTTCAAGGAGAAAGACCATGAAAAAGACCCTGTTTAGCCTCGCCGCCGTCGTCTCTATTAGCCTCGCCCTCACGTCTTGCGGTGGAGGCCAAACCCCCGCCCCCGTTCCGCCCATAGCCGATACCACTGCGCCCAGCGTGGTTTCCGTGACCCCCTCGAGCGGAGCAAGCGGCGTGAGCAAGGACGCCAACGTGGTCGTCACCTTCTCGGAGCCGATGGACCAAGCCAGCGCTCAGTCTGCTTTCCAGTCCGCCGATTTGGGAGCTGTGACCTTTGCCTGGAGCGCCGACGGCACAGTCATGACCGTGAACCCCAACGCGGACTTGGCCTATACCTCGAGCGGTAAGAGCTACGGCTTCAAGGTGACGACCACCGCCAAAGACAAAGCCAACAACGCACTGGCGAGTGAAAACAGCTCGAGCTTCAAGACCTTTCGCCAGCTCTCGAGCACCATCACCAGTAGCGCCGCGCTCGATGGAAGAGCCAACAACTCGGATGAGGTCAATACCAGCGATGCCGACGCATGGGTAGGAGATGGAATTTCCAATCGACCTTACCGCACTTTCTTCAGCTTTGACCTCTCGAGCTTACCCGCTGGGACACAACCCGAGAATGTGCTTTCAGCCACCCTCAAAGCTTATCAGGGGTCGGTGACGGGCACACCCTATGCCGATTTGAATGCAGGGGTATGTTTGGGATCTCTGAGCGAAGGCGAGGGGGAGCTTTCAGCGCAGGCCCTGCCACAACCGCAACTCGTTCCTATCATTCCCATCACGCCCATCATCCCCATTTTCACCTGTGATTCCGCCCTGCTCGAGCATGTGAACTATGGTTCCAGTTTGACCGGAGCGGATTTTGAGACCCCGGTGCTGAGTACCATCGCCAATCTTTCCAACTCGAGCAGCGTGGGTATGAAGTCTGCGAGTGTGCTCACTGCGGTCAAAGACGACCTGAATAACCTCGCGGCACGCGGCAACCGTTCGCAGTACAGGGTCAGATTTCCAATAGGAACCGATGCTGATGGTAACGCCGACATAAGCCGTTTCAACACGGCTGACGCTGGCAGCAACAGGCCCACACTCGAGGTGACTTACCTGATTCCCTAAGCGGACAGCGATGAGCGACGAGCCATGAGAAAAGCCCCTCGAGTGCAGAACTCGAGGGGCTTGAACTCCGGGTTTATTGGCCTAACGCGCCCAGACCGGCTATGCCCCCGATAAACGCATTGCCAAAATCAGCGTTGCCGTCTTTGCTAATCTGCCACTTGCCCGAAATTTTCTTGAGCTTGACCACGGTATCGGTGGTGGTAGTTTTGTTTGAGCCGTCATTCATCGCTTTCTCGAACAGGTCAGACACCATGGCTTGCTGTTCTGCGGGGGTCTTGCCTTTAGCAGACAACAACACCGGCATCGCTTGGGTCATGACCTTGGTCATCATGGCCTTCATGTCGGTGTTGGTCAGGGTCAGAGCGACGGTGGCGTTATCGCCCTGAACGTCGGTTTTGCCAATTTTATACTCGAGCTTGGAAAAGAGCACCCCCATCAAATCGCGCTGTGCTTTGGGCATTTTATCAAAGCTCTCCACGATGCTCTGGCCGCCCGCGCCCTCGGCATACTGGGCCATTTTGTCGAACTGACCGCTCTTCATGCTGTCCAGGAAGCCTTTGACCGAAGCGTCTGCACCGCTGCCACCCCCGCTGCACGAAACTAAAGCACCTAAAAGAAGTCCTACCCAGACCATTTTATTCATAAAAGCCCTCCTATACCCTCGAGCAAAGGTCTCACAAGCTACCCTACGACGCGATTGTTCTCAATGGTTCATTCCCTTCTCGAGCACTTTCGCTTAAACTCCACCGGGCCGGATGTGACAAAATAAGGCTCGAGGAGATTTACATGCCGCAAGCCCTGGTGCGTGGACAGCGCCTGAAACTGTCCGACCTCGGCCTGACCGAGCGCTTCGAGCTGACCCTGAACGTGGTGGGGCCGAGCGTGGAACTCTACCTGATGGCCGCGTGGCTCGACGACTCAGAGAATGCAGTGGGCTGGGATTACACCGTGCTGGCGCAGGGCAACCGTGTGGCCTCCAACGGCTCGCTCGAGGTGCGCTCGAGCGGACATGGACACAGCAAAATCGGGGTCAATCTGGGCGGCAAGCCCGCCGGAGCCAGCAAACTGACCGTGGCCCTGACCTTCGAGGACCGCAACCTACAGTATGCCGAAAATGCTCGAGCCATCGAGAGCGGCAGTCTCGAGCTGGGCGCAGCCCGCTTCAGTTTCTCGCAGGCCGACTTTGGCCTCGAACGTACCCTCTTACTGGGTGAATTCTACCTGCGAGACGACCTGTGGCGTTTTCGGGTGCTGGGCGACGGCTTCATCGAGGGCGTGAACAAGCTGCTCGAGCACTGGAGTCTGCCGCCCAACTTGATTAGGCCGCCACAGTTAGGGGGTGAGCTGGATGCCCAGGCCGCTCGAGCCGGGGAATCCGGGTCCAGAATTGTGTTTCCCAGTCAGCCGCGCACACCCCTGAGTCTGCCCTCGAGCTGGCCGTCGGGCACCATGCCGCGCGTTCCCTCGGGCATCGCTAAGTCGGTGGGCTTTATTCTGGTCAAGGATAGTGGGGGCCAAACCGCCAGCGGAACCGGCTTTGTGGTCAGTCCGGCGGGCTATCTGCTCACCTGCGCCCATGTGCTCGAGGACGGGGAAAGCATGGTGTGCAGGCTCGAGGGCAGCAGTGAGTTTCGCCCGCTCGAGGTGATTGCTTACTCGGACGAACACGACCTGGCCATCGCTTACCTGTCCGACGGCTTGGGAGCGAGTGATTACCTGTTGCTCGAGCGCGAAACCCCCGAGTTGGGCGACGATTTGGGTCTGCTGGGCTACCCGCTCACCGACACGCTGGGCGAGGGCATCACCTACACCCAGGGCATCGTGAATGGCCTGCGCGAGAAAGACGGCATTCCGTACCTGCAAATTGACACCGGCGCGGCTCCCGGCATGAGCGGTGGCCCGATTTTCCGGCGCGGAAACGGCAAGGTGATTGGCTTAATCAGCGTGGTCTTCCGCACGGGCGGTGGAATGTTGCTCAATTTGGGTGTAGATATTCGCAACCTGTGGCGGCTGGGCTGGGCGCGGGAGTAAGGGGCGATGAGCAATGAGCCAAAGACTTATGTCAGGTAAGTTTTAGGGTGAAAATAATTTGATGTTTGGAGCGGGTATACTTTTGCCATGAACATGTTTGGCGACTCGAGCTTAGACGCGGAGCTAAGGGTTATCGCGCAAGTGGTGGGTCAAGCCAGTGGTGCCTGCGAGGTGCTGCTTTTTGGTAGTGTGGCACGGGGTGAAGGGGGGCCAGACAGCGACCTCGATTTGTTGTTGGTGCTCGAGGATGGTGCAGACCGCCGTACAGCCACGGTGCAGGCCCGCCGCGCGCTCGGGCGACAAAGGTTCGCGCTTGATTTGGTCGCGGTGACAGAGCGCGATTACCACGACCCCCATAACGTTTTTATCGAGGCCATTCGGCCAGAACTCAGGGGTCTGTATGCCTACGTCTGACCACAGTGATGCAACTGCGTGGATGAATCGTGCAGAGGAAGATTTTCGATTGGCTCAGCGAGGCGAAGCCGACCTCTTTGCGTCGGCAGCTTACCAATACTGTCAGGCGGCTGAAAAAGCGCTTAAAGCATTTTTCACTATCATTGCGCCACCTACGCTCCGCTGCGGCTGGCTCCATTTTCGTGAAAAACGCCTTCCTGTTGCTACTCCTGTTAGTCGGAAAGTATTTCGCCCCTGGCTCAATACTTCCGCAAAATGCTTTAAAGCTCTGCACTTGCACCTCAAGAAAGGTTTGGCTCCCAAGATGCACGACCTGAGCGCCTTAGAAACTGTTTGCAAAGGGGTCCAGGGGTAGAAAAGCGGATGAGAGAGGTGTATTTTAGCGGCTATGAGCCGCAAACGCTACCCCAGTGACCTGACCGACAAGCAATGGCGCATCTTCAGCCTCTAT
>Ga0209100_1002285_pt1 | contig 12125 bp, 8 predicted proteins | sample lystaG_FD_185480 | JGI IMG/M metagenome (GOLD analysis project Ga0209100, IMG submission 185480) | Glacier valley bacterial and archeal communities from Borup Fiord, Nunavut, Canada, to study Microbial Dark Matter (Phase II) -... | ecosystem: Environmental > Aquatic > Freshwater > Ice > Glacier ...
ACCAGCAATTGGTTGACGAGTTGCAGAAAGCTAATGCCGAAATCTGGTGCTGGACAGTGGACACTGTTGATGAAGCAATACGCATGAAAAATCTTGGTGTGAAAACAATCACCACCAACAGGCCGACATTTCTCAAAGAACAAATGATAACCCTCAAATAATGATGAATCGATTCATCCTTTTTAGTTTGTTGATATTCCTTTTTGCTTCGGGTTACGGACAAAAAAGATCAAAGGATCAGTTACCCGAAATGATGTTTGGCGATACTTCCCGAATTGGTGTGCCGTTTGCAAAAGATCCGTATGTGATTCGTTTTCAGGACAAATACCTGATGTATTATTCTATTCCGCCTTACAAGGATCAATCGAATCCGGTTCAGGGCTGGGGAGTTGGAATTGCCGAAAGCAGGGATCTGAACAATTGGAAGAAGATTGGTGAAATCACTCCTGACGGGGAATATGAAAAGAAAGGGCTTGCGGCTCCGTGTGCTTTGGTGATTGACAACCAGGTTAACCTTTTTTATCAGACTTATGGAAACGGAACCAAAGACGCTATATGTCATGCTGTTTCGAAAGATGGAATTCGTTTTACCAGGAATGAATCGAACCCGGTTTTCCATCCAACGGGTTCATGGAATTGCGGACGTGCGATTGATGCCGAAGTTTTCAAATTCAAAGATAAATACCTGCTTTTTTTTGCAACACGTGATGCCGATTTTAAGATACAGCTGCAAGGTGTGGCTTCCGCTCCATCCAATACTACTTTTAGCCGCGATCAATGGACACAATTGACCGATTCACCGATCATGAAACCGGAATATCCATGGGAAGGGGCTTGTATCGAAGCGGCGGCACTGGTTCAGCAGGGTGATTGGCTTTATATGTTTTACGCGGGTGCCTACAATAACAATCCGCAACAGATTGGTGTCGCCAAAAGCATTGATGGTATCATGTGGGAGAAACTTTCAAACAAACCTTTTCTTGCAAATGGCAATCCTGGCGAATGGAATTACAGCGAATCGGGACATCCGCATTTATTTAAAGATAAAGATCGACGAACTTACCTGTTTTACCAGGGAAATAACAACAATGGAAAAACCTGGTTTATTTCGAAGGTTGAGGTGAAATGGAACGAGGAGGGGCCTTATCTTGATCAGAATTAGTTTTCAAATAGCGGTGAATTAAACGTGCTTGCAAGGAAGTGATTTCGTTCTTTTTGTGCAAGGTGAAGCAGAAATGAATAATCAACATCATATTGAATTTAAATTAGCTTGTATTAAAACCATTCCAAAAATGAAAAAAACAGGATTCTTAATTGTACTTAGCATTTGCGTTTTGCAAACTTTTGCCCAGTGGAAACCGGCGGGTGATAAAATCAAAACTTCGTGGGCCGAAAAAATCGATGTGAAGAATGTTTTACCCGAATATCCACGACCAATCATGGAACGTGCTGAATGGTTCAACCTGAATGGATTGTGGGACTACGCCATTCTAAAAGCAGGATTAGCTGAACCTTCAAAATTTGATGGACAGATATTGGTTCCGTTCGCTGTAGAATCAAGTCTTTCAGGTGTTCAGAAAACTGTTGGCGACCAAAACGAAGTTTGGTACAAACGTAACTTTACGGTGCCTTCCAAATGGAAAAACGATAAAGTTCTGCTGCATTTTGGTGCTGTCGACTGGAAATCAGAAATTTGGTTGAACGATATCAAAATTGGTTCACATACAGGAGGGTACACGCCTTTTTCTTTCGATATCCGGCCATTCCTGAATAAAACCGGCGATCAGAAACTCGTTGTTCGTGTTTGGGATCCAACTGACAATGGATTTCAGCCACGTGGCAAACAGACCAGCAAACCTAACAGTATTTGGTACACCGCTGTTACCGGTATCTGGCAGACCGTTTGGATGGAGCCTGTTGCCGATAAATACATTGAAAATATCAGGTCGACTTCCAATATCGACAAAAGCCAGTTAACCGTAAACGTTGAATCGAATGGCACTACATCTGCTGATGTCGTTGAGGTGAAAGTTTATGACGGGAAAAATATTCTGTCCACCACGAAAGCATCATCTTGCCAAAAACTGGAGATTTCAATTCCTGATGCCAAACTTTGGAGCCCCGAAACTCCATTCCTCTATACAATGAAGATAAACCTGATCAGCAATGGTAAGGTTATTGATCAGGTTGATAGTTATTTCGCTATGCGTAAGATCTCTACCAAACGCGATAAAAACGGGATTGTTCGTCTGGAATTGAATAACAAAGCTTATTTTCAGTATGGTCCGCTTGATCAGGGATGGTGGCCTGATGGGTTGTACACGGCTCCAACGGATGAAGCGCTAAAATACGACATCCAGAAAACCAAGGATTTTGGATTTAATATGATACGCAAACATGTAAAAGTTGAATCTGCACGCTGGTATATGCATTGTGATCAACTCGGAATGCTGGTTTGGCAGGATATGCCGAGCGGCGATCATTCACCACAATGGCAAAGCCACAATTACTTCAATGGTAATGAATTGAAACGCAGCGCTGAATCGGAAGCCAATTACCGCAAGGAGTGGAAGGGAATTATGGATTTCGTTTATTCAAATCCATCTGTAGTTTGCTGGGTTCCGTTTAACGAAGCCTGGGGACAATTCAAAACTCCGGAGATTGTTGAGTGGACAAAATCATACGATCCAAGCCGTTTGGTAAATCCTGCAAGTGGTGGAAACCATTATCCCGTGGGTGATATGCTTGACCTGCATAACTATCCGGGTCCGGAAATGTATTTGTACGACGGTCAACGGCCAACTGTTTTGGGCGAATATGGTGGGATTGGTCTGGCACTCGAAGGCCATCTTTGGGCATCTGACAAAAACTGGGGCTACGTTCAGTTTAAGAACTCGAAGGAAGTAACCGATGAGTATGTCAAATATGCCGAATCATTGCTGAAGATGAGCAAGTCAGGCTTTTCCGCAGGAGTTTACACCCAAACGACTGATGTTGAAGGTGAAGTCAACGGGTTGATGACCTACGACCGAAAGGTGATTAAGATCGACGAACAACGTGTCAGAGAGATCAACAAAAAGATCTGTAACTCATTGAATGAGTAATATGCTTGAAAAAAGTTGTTTTTAACAACTCCATTTCAAGTACAAAAAAAATCACCAGTCCGGGTCAGGGCTGGTGATTCTTATTTATAAATTTTCTATTGTCATCTTAGTGAGTTGGAAACTCCGCAATCCTTAAGGTTGTACAACCGTATGGAATCAGAATAACTTCTTCTTCGTTACTTTCGACGTCACGTCTTGATGAAGATGGCGAAGGTAGTTTACCTGCTGATCTTCTTTCGATCTTCCAGATTGGTAGGCGGTTTGCTTTTATTTTAACTGAAACAGGGGCATTCTCCAGGTTCCATGGGTAAACGGCAACAGTATCTTTCACTTCAGCTTTCAGTGTGTTCTTTTCAATTTCACTTTTTTGAAGCGCGTAATTCCAGGATGATTTTGGCAACACTTCCCAATAGGTATCATCGTAACCTTTCTTGGTTACTTCGCGCCATTCTTCTTTAATTTTCAGCGCATAAACCAATGGTCCGCGTTCGATTCCCAGCGAATTCTCGTACCATTTGCTGTAACGGAAATCCATGGCCAGGTTGAGTTCAACGACATCACCGGCTGACCATTCGCGATCGATCACAACAATGTTATTGGTTGTATTTGATGCACTAACCTGCCCGTTTATCGTGATAGTCGGATTTTTACACCATTGTGGTATCCTCAAATGAAAAGGAAATTTCACCTTCTGGGCTGTTTGAACCGTGAACTTAACTTTTTCCCTGAACGGATAATCTGTTGTTTGGGATATCGTTACCTCTTCGCCGCCCGCAATTTTTGCAGTTACTTCCGAAGGACCGTAAACCAAGGCTGCGATGCCATTGTCGGCAGTAGCATACCACAAATTCTGCACAAATTTTGGCCATCCCTGGTGCATATTGGTGATACAGCATGGGTAACCAGTTGTTGTTCCAAAAACAACGCGTCCATTTTTATCATCGAAGAAATTGCGCTCTTCATCCGTACATTGCACCTGATTGACCTGCTGGAAATACTGTTTACGCGAATAGTCATCCGAAATCTGTGTCGGAAGCACATTGTAAGCAATCTTTTCGAGATAGTCGGCATAGTAAACATCACCCGTTATAGGTAAAATGCTTTCGAAGCAAAACATCATTTCGACAGCCGAGCAAAGTTCTGAACCTTGAGTAGGGTCATTTCCGTGCATCGTTTCATCACCACCATACATCCCATTCACAAAACCATGGGTATCTTTCAACGCAGACAACCCTTTTTTCACAGCATCGAGGTACTTCTGGTGTTGGTGTTGCTGATAGTAAATAACGGGCTCCTTTAATCCCTGTGCCACATTCACACAATGCAGGTCAGGCAGCGGATTTAAGCGTCGAATCACATCACCGGAATAGATTTCTGTCCAGTTAAAGGTTTGTTTGTGAATGATTTCAGCAAGGTCGAGCAGAAATTTATCTTTTGTGATATTGTACAGCCAATAAACGACTGCCAGGTTATCACCTCCTCTTTGGCTCCCCCAGAAAGTCCAGTGCCCGAGTTCATATTGTGGAAGCGTTTTCAACTGGTACCTGAAATATTTTGTCAATGCTTCAATGATGCGCTTGTCCTGGGTTGCCGTGTAATATTGCTGAAAAACTTTCAGCATTACCATCTTCGGCCACCAGTCTTCTCGCTTGTCCTGCTGTGTACCCGGAATGTTCTTATATCCGTCAGGTAGCGGTTTCGGTCCAAAATAGCCATCCTCACGCTGATTTTTAATGCTCCATTCAATCCATTTCTGAGCTTTTGCTTTCAATACAGGATCATTTAACTGGTAAGCAAGCGGAACCAAGCCGTCAATCCAGTAGGGGCCACGTTCCCAGCCATCACCTGTACCTCCGAGCCATCCGTTGTTATCACCACAAACAAGACTGTAAATACTATCCAAATGGCCCGATGCCCCATCCCGTTGCAATTCCAGCATCTTCAGCAACATTCCTTTTGGTTTGATGGTTCCCAGCGGCAACGCAGTGTATGGTTGAGCCACAAGCGGAAACTGGTTCGTCACGTAAAAGCTATTGCGTTTCTCTTTTGCAAAATCGCCAAAGGTCAAAAATGCAATCATGAAAAAGAGAAATGATTTTTTCATACTCCCACTACAAAACGTTTGAACGTTAATTCTTTTCATCAGTATAGTATTTTTCATTCGTTTAAGTTTTTTGAATCTATTGGTGATTCATCAACCGGTAATACAACAAAACTAAGCTTTTCACTCATATATTAATGTGATTTTGTTTGATTGATAAAGGCAAATATTGGTTTTTAAATTTCAGGATCGTGTGTCTTTAAAACGTTTTTGTTAGGGTGGCATTATATTTATGTATTTTTGTTACTGACTAATTCAGCAAAATATTCACATGCTCACTGGAAAATATAAGGCTCTTTATCAGCAACTTGTTGAGGCCATCGACCCCAAACGAATTTATCACGACCCACTTCATACACTTGCCTACGGCACGGATGCCAGTTTCTACAGGCTTATCCCCAAAATAGTTATCAAGGCAAAGGATGAGCAGGAGGTTTCGCTGATCTTAAGGGAAAGTTCCAAACTTTCGATCCCTGTTACGTTTCGTGCTGCCGGCACAAGTCTATCGGGCCAGGCAATTTCCGATTCGGTATTGGTCATAGCCGGGAATCACTGGAAGAAATTTCATATTTCAGATAATGGATTAAATATTAAGCTACAGCCTGGATTAACCGGGGAGCGTGTAAATGCATTGCTCGCCCCTTTTGGCCGGAAGATTGGCCCCGATCCGGCGTCGATAAATGCCGCGATGATCGGTGGCATTGCAGCCAATAATGCAAGTGGCATGTGTTGTGGGACCGCTGAAAACTCATATAAGACAGTCGACAGCATGCGGATCATATTCGCCGACGGAACGTTGCTTGATACTGCTGATCCTGAAAGTAAAGCGCACTTCAGCGAAACGCATCAGCAGCTGCTTCGGGATATTGCCGCATTGGTGACATTGGTCAAGGATAACGAACCACTTGCCAGCCGTATTTCCCGGAAATTCAAAATGAAAAATACAACGGGTTACAGTCTTAATGCGCTTGTCGATTTTTCAGATCCGTTTGATGTGATTGAACATTTGATGATCGGTTCGGAAGGGACACTGGGATTTATCGCCGGGATCACCTATAAAACGGTTGTGGAACATCCGTTCAGGGCAAGTGCACTGATGATTTTCCCCGATATTGAAAAAGCGTGCAACGCTGTGTCGCTGTTGAAATCAGCACCTGTTTCGGCTGTTGAAATTATGGATCGTGCCGGTTTAAGATCTGTTGAAGATCACGAAGGGATGCCGGTTTACCTCAAAACACTAAGTTCTACTGCCAGCGCCATTCTTGTTGAAACACGTGCGCTTCAGCAAACCGTACTCGATGAACAGATTTCTGTCATTCTAAATACGATACAATTTATCCCTGCTGAAATCCCCATCCATTTTACAGCGATACCGTCGGAATATGCGTTGCTTTGGAAAATCCGGAAAGGACTTTTTCCTTCAGTCGGGGCAATGCGCAAAACAGGTACTACAGTGATTATTGAAGATGTTGCTTTCCCCGTACAACGACTTGCGAAAGCGACGCACGACCTTCACCTGCTCTTCGAAAAATGGGGTTATCACGAGGCCGTAATATTTGGTCATGCCTTAGAAGGAAACCTTCATTTTGTCTTCACACAGGATTTTGGGTTAGAAAGCGAGATAAACCGTTACAGCAAATTCATGGCGGATGTAGCCGAACTCGTGGTGGCAAAATACGACGGATCACTGAAGGCCGAACACGGGACCGGGCGCAATATGGCGCCGTTTGTGGAGATGGAGTGGGGGAGAGAAGCCTTCGAACTGATGAAGCAGATCAAGAGTATTTTTGATCCCCAAAACCTCCTTAATCCGGGGGTGATTTTAAATGCTGATCCCGAAGCGCATCTGAAAAACCTTAAACCCATACCAGCCGCGAGCGAAAAGATTGATAAATGCATCGAATGTGGATTCTGTGAGCCAACGTGTGTCTCGGCTGAATTAACACTCACACCACGCCAGCGGATTGTGGTTTACCGCGAAATGGCAAGCCTGCACAGGAGTGGTCGTGAACCCCATATTTTAGCTTCGCTTACGAAGGATTTCAAATATGAAGGGAACGAAACCTGTGCGACGGATGGGTTGTGTGCCACAAGTTGTCCGGTGAAGATCGATACGGGTAAGCTTGTCAAATCGCTTCGGACGGAAGAGATTGGTTCGGGACAAAACCGGGCTGTCTGGATTGCCGACCGCATGAGTGGTGTTACTTCAGCTGCCAGAACAGCACTTTCGGTCGTTGGTTTTTTCCATTCAATATTGGGGACTTCAATAATGAACGGTATTTCGGGAGGAATGAGAACCTTGTCCGGAAAGCGGATTCCGCGATGGAATCAATTTATGCCTTTAGGTGCCAAAAAGATTGACGTAAATAGAATTCCGAAATCTGATAATCTGCGCAAAGTGGTTTATTTTCCTTCGTGCATCAATCGCGCGATGGGTGTTTCGAAAGAACATCGTACTGAAAAGCAGCTTTCGGAGAAAATGGTTCAGCTCTTAAATAAGGGTGGTTACGAGGTGATTTATCCCGAAAATCTGAATGCACTTTGTTGCGGGATGGCCTTTTCGAGCAAGGGCTATACGGAAGCGGGAACCAAAAAATCGAATGAGCTGGAGGCAGCGCTGATCAAGGCGAGTGAGAACGGAAAGTATCCGGTCCTTTGCGATATGAGTCCTTGCCTGTATACAATGAAAGAGAACATGGGGCCGACGCTCAAACTTTATGAGCCGGTTGAGTTTATCCTTGATTACCTATTTCCATATCTTGATATTACACCAATCAACGAGACCATCACCGTTTTCCCTGTTTGCAGTATGAAGAAAATGGGATTGGAAGATAAATTGGTTGAACTGGCCCAAAAGTGTGCTGCAAAAGTTGTGGTTCCCGAAACCAACTGCTGTGGTTTTGCCGGCGACCGTGGTTTCTCTTTCCCGGAACTTAACGAGCATGGATTAAGAAACCTGAAATCACAGTTGCCGGAAGGGATTAAGAATGGTTATTCAACAAGCCGTACCTGCGAAATCGGGCTGAGCCTGCATTCCGGAATTTCACATCAATCGATTGTATATTTGGTTGATCGGGTAAGCAGGGCGAAAAACAAGGATTAAAATAAGTTACAGAACTTTGACCGGGTGAATGTTCGGGTATTGAAAATTAAACTGGTCACTATTGATTACTTTTAAATTTTGATCACTAATACTAGTATCCCGATGGTTCTCGAGAAAGGTCAAATATATCATCTTTACAACCAAGGCAACAACCTGGAAAGGATTTTCTTTCAGAAGGCTAACTACTATTATTTTCTTAAAAAGATAGAAAATCATATCTGCCCTTTTGCCGATGTTTTAGCCTGGTGTCTGATGCCAAACCATTTTCATTTGATCATTGCAGTGAAAAATTTAGAGACAAATTACCCGGAGAATACAAGTCAAAAAATAACTGCAAATGAGGAGGTTTCAGCCATCAGGAATTTAAGGCCACCAAATCAGCATCAACTCAATAATTCAATTGCCACAATGCTCCGTTCTTATACCAGGGCAATTAATATTCAACAAGAACGCACAGGATCATTGTTCCGGGAAGATACAAAAGCAATTTGGCTCGGAAGTATTGAAGGGGAAAAGCTAAAATATCAAAACCGTTCCAAAGTTGGAGGAGTTGACCTGAATTTGGATGAATCATATTTACAAACGTGTTTCCAATATATTCACAATAATCCTGTTAAGGCAAGACTTGCTGAACAAATCACTGATTGGGAATTCTCTTCAGCACTGGATATTTCAGAAATTCGAAAGGGATCCTTTATCAACAAAGGACTAATCGATGAATTGGGTTTGCGGATGTAGAATGCGGGGGCTGGCAAGTGACCGGGTGACTGTCGTTATAAATTGAGCAAAGTCTGCAGGCGTTTGTTCCGTTGATTGATAAGTCACCCGGTCACTCCCCGGAATTACCTTGTCAGCACTCCCTCCATTAAAACCTTTTCATTTCCCATCAGCATCGAAGGTTTCGATTCAGGGTTCAGCCACTTCAACAATCTTTCCATATCGCTTTGGGTTACGACCACACAGCCGGCACTCGGATTTGGCTTTTCTCCTTCACTCAAATGAAGAAAAATAGCGCTTCCCCTACCTTTCACCACAGGATGCATATTGTACTCAATCGCCATACAATATTTGTATTCGTCGCTGCGTATTTTTAAGTTTTCGTACGATTTTGCCTTCGTATCTCCCTTGACGTGCCGGTTATAATCTACTGAAGCAGTGTCGTCAATCCATTTGTCTTCCGATGTCGTCTGAATATATGGCATCTTTGTGTTGACGACTTTATCGTAACAAAACAATTGTCCCAGGTGATAAAAACCGCTGGGCGACAGCTGATCGCCTTCGCGTTTTGCGCCGGGGGCAGCAAACCCTTTTCGTCCGATGCCCACTGCCACAAGGGTGAAAATCACCTTCCATTGTTTGTTTTTCTTTTCCATCGCGACCAAAACAGCCGCGTTCTGTTCAGGCGTTTCATTAAAAACAACGATTAATTGTTTGATGCCACCCAACAGACCTTCATTTATTTTCGCGATACGAAGCGCTTTCTCTGACTGATTAACCGGCGTTTGTCCTTTTGCAGATTCACCGAATGGACAAACGATCAGGCATTGAAATAACAGGATTTGCATAAATAGTCTCACGAAATGACGGTTTTACAAATTTTGAATTTTTACAGACCAAATATATCTTATTTTGATCGCTGATGCAGATTTTAATTACAAATATATTTTGATTGAAAACGTTTGAACGGGGCTATAGTTTGACTACTTGAAAGGTTAAATGTTTTATTCAGGAAAACGGAAGATCAATGACCTATAAGGGAAGTTATTATCAATTATACGGAAGATTCTTGATATAACAGGTAAGATATTCGCTGTAATACGGAAGTTAATTGTAGTCAACTACAAATATCTTCCGTATATCAAATAATTACTTCCTTACAGCAACATATATCCTCCTTATTCATTTAAATTACTTCCCTGTAAAGACAAAATATTTCCGTTAATATTTTTGATACATCTATTGTAAATTTCATCTTCTCTTCCTAATTTTACTATTGAAAAGGTATTCCAACACAGCCTTCAATGGTATTATTCACTTTAATTTCATCGCCATGAAAAAACCGGAAGAAGTAATACGCAACTTCAAAAAATCGGATGAAGAACTATTGCAGCAGTCGGATGTAAAATTGGCTTCATTCATTAAGAACAAGAGCCGGTTTGTTGAACGTTTTCCCCAGCTGGCCGACCCGTTTGCAACTGAATGGAAAGAAGCCACAAGCAATGCCCGGGAAATTCTTCCTGATTATGCGTCAGTTTCATATCAAGTTAACAGCACGGAGGCGTTGAATGCACAAATAGAGGAGGGGGCCAACCTCTACCAGTCACTGTTGTTGTATGTCAGGCTTGCTTTCAGCGACGATGCAACGGCTTTGAGCTTGTTCGGTCAGCCGCAATATGCCGCGGCAAGCCGAAGCGCCATCAAACTCCCCCTATTGCTCCGCACTGCATTTTTACAGGCGTCGAAACCCGAATTCAAAGACGCGTTAACCGGAAAAGGGATGAAATTGGCGGAGATTGACCAGCTTTTAACGATGGCAGATAGCATCGTCGACCTGGATATCGCACAGGATAATGCGATTAAACAGCGTAAACTGGATGCATTCAACCGGATTACAGCGCTTAATGCGATCTGGGAAAGGATAACGCTGGTTTGCTTTTGCGCCAAACTGGTCTTCCAGAAGGACGCAACCCGCTACAACTTGTTTCTGCTTAATGACGGAGACAATCCGGAGAAAAAACCTGAAGAATAGAATTATTCTTTATTCTCTAAAACCAACTGAAGCAATTTCCATTCTGAAATAAGGTCGTTATATACAGCATCAAGCTTTTCCAAATGATCTTCACTGATATCTGATTCGATTTCTTTAGCCAGTCCCGCAAGTTTAATAAAACACATATTCAACGAAGAACCTTTGATGGAATGGGCTGCTTTCTTAATATCCGCCAAATTTCGTTCACCGATTGCCTTTTCCAGCAACGAAAGATCAGCTGAAAATTGTATCGGAACAACTTCAAGTAATTCATCATAAATGGCCTGACTATTCCCGATATTTTCCATAAACATCGCTTTATCAAAATGAAGCGCGTCACTATTCGTAAGAATAATATCTGCAGGAATATCGGTTTTGCGATCAATCAGGTTGAGGTGTTTTTCCAATATTTTGCGCAAACCAACCTGGTCGATTGGTTTGGTCAGAAAATCGTCCATTCCTGCTTCAAGGCACTTTTCCTTTTCTCCCTTGATGGCTCCGGCCGTTAATGCAATAATTGGAATATGGTTTCCTTTCCCTTTTTCGTAGTTTCGTATTTTTACAGTTGCCTCAATTCCTGACATTTCAGGCATCTGAACATCCATCAATACCAGATCAGGATTTTTATCAATTGCTGTTTCATAAGCTTCGATTCCATTTTTGGCTTCCAGAATTGTCACGTTAGGAATCATCTGTTTAACGATGGTAGTTACCAGCACCATATTCAAAAAGACATCCTCAGCTACAAGAATAACCGGAGAAAAATCGTTTGTAAGAATTGCAGATGAAATAACTGACGTGTTTTCACGATCTTTTGCTGTCAATACCGGTTGACTGTGAATGTTCTTTAGGTATTGTAACAATTCCTGCGATTTTACAGGCTTCGTCAGGTTAAACCTTACGCCCAGCCTTTTACATTCATCATAGATCGCAATATCATCGGACGAGCTATGGAGCAAAATAACAGGTTGCTTTTCGGCCGACAGGTCCAGCTGACCCCTTATCATTTTGATGGTGTCGATACCATTGAGAAACGGCATGTGGTAATCGACGATTATAACGTCAAAT
>Ga0209100_1002287_pt1 | contig 12123 bp, 8 predicted proteins | sample lystaG_FD_185480 | JGI IMG/M metagenome (GOLD analysis project Ga0209100, IMG submission 185480) | Glacier valley bacterial and archeal communities from Borup Fiord, Nunavut, Canada, to study Microbial Dark Matter (Phase II) -... | ecosystem: Environmental > Aquatic > Freshwater > Ice > Glacier ...
AACGCTTAGTGATCAGGATGTGCCACCTGCCGTTCAAAAGATGATTGCCAACGACGAAAACGAAATCAACAGCGACGATGCCTCCAAACTGATTGGTTGCATCAATGCGTTGTCAAAACAAATACTGGGAGATGAAGGAATTCTCAAAGCCTGCGATCCTGAACCCATGCGCCGGGCTGTCGCTTTCTGCCAGAATATTGCAATTTCAAAAAAGATAACGAACACTTTCAATAACACCACCTCTGTCTATATCAATTCGTTGCCTGAAGCCAAGAAAGAGCAGATGGTATCAGTCGCTTCGGAGCACATCGATGGCACGATGTCGGCACCCAAACGCGATGAACTGCTGGGTTGGCTCAAAGAGGGAGGCGACACGCCCAATGAATGCCGTATTCTAACCAATGTGCGCTGTTTGAGCGAAGGGGTCGATGTTCCGACACTCGACGCCGTATTGTTTCTTTCTGCACGTAACTCGCAGGTGGATGTCGTACAATCGGTTGGCCGTGTAATGCGTAAATCTCCGGGTAAGAAATATGGTTATATCATTATTCCTGTGGTTGTTCCTTCGGATGTGGAAGCAGACAAGGCATTGAATGATAACGAACGTTACAAAGTAGTTTGGACCGTATTGAATGCGCTTCGTGCACACGACGACCGTTTCAATGCCACCGTAAACAAGATTGAACTCAACAAAAGCCGGCCAAAGCAAATATTGGTCGGAAGACCCGAATATACCTTTGAAGAAGGAATGCCGGTTGCCGCAGAACCACAGCCCGGATATGGTGCGAATCAGACAATTAATCAGCAAATGGCATTGCAATTCGAGCAATTGCAGAACATTGTTTTTGCGCGGATGGTGCAAAAGGTGGGCACGCGCAATTATTGGGAACAATGGGCGAAGAGTGTGGCCGATATTGCAGAACGACAGGGTGAACGCATTAACCGGCTGATTAAAGAGGATGTCACCCATCAAAAAGAATTTGCCAATTTCCTGGGAGGTTTGCGTAAAAACATCAACCCAAGTATTACAGAACAGGAAGCGGTTGAAATGCTTTCGCAGCATATAATTACCAAACCCGTTTTTGAGGCCTTGTTCGAGGGATATTCGTTTGTGAAAAACAATCCCATTTCGGTGTCGATGCAAACGATGCTCAACCTGCTCGAAGCCGAATCAATCGAAAAAGATACCGAAACTTTGCAGAAGTTCTACGAATCGGTGAAGATACGGGCCGCAGGTATCGACAATGCGGAAGGGAAACAGCGCATTATCATTGAGTTGTACGACAAGTTCTTTAAAACCGCGTTCCCCAAAATGGTTGAGAAACTGGGTATCGTTTATACGCCGGTTGAAGTGGTCGATTTTATTATCCATTCCGTAGACCATGTGTTGCAGAAGGAATTTGGCAGAACCATCTCCGACGAAAATATTCATGTGCTTGATCCATTTACGGGAACTGGGACTTTCATTACACGGTTATTGCAAAGTGGCCTGATCAAGCCCGAAGACCTGGAGCGCAAATACAAAAACGAAATACATGCCAACGAAATTGTATTGCTGGCGTATTATATTGCTGCCATCAATATCGAAAATGCCTATCACGATTTGGTGCAGACGCACAGCCATTTGCAAATGCACGGAGACGAAATTGCACCTCATGGCTACCAGCCATTTGATGGTATCTGTTTGACTGATACCTTTCAATTGGGTGAAAACAATGGCAACGAAAAGCTATTTTCGGAGATGTTTCCGCAAAACTCTGAACGTGTAGAAGCCCAAAAGAAAGCTCCATTACAAGTGATTATTGGTAATCCACCATATTCGGTTGGTCAAAAATCAGCAAACGATAAAGCACAAAATCAAAGCTACCCAATGTTAGATGCGAGGATTGCTTCCACTTATGTAAAAGAAAGTAATGCTACTTCTGTGAAAGATTTGTATAACTCTTATATCAAAGCATTTCGCTGGGCAACTGATAGACTTGATAAAACAAATGGTGGTATAATAGCATTTATTACAAATAGTGGTTGGTTAGAAGCAAATGATGCAGCGGGATTTAGGAATTGTATTCAAAAGGAGTTTTCTTCTATTTATGTAATTAATCTAAGAGGAGCCATAAGGGGAAGGTCTGGTGATTCAGTAAAGAAAGAAGGTCAAAACATTTTTGATATAATGACAGGTGTTGCAATCACTATTCTTGTTAAAAATAATTCTGAAATAAATATATCTAAGATTAAATATTTTGACATAGGTGAATATCTCACACGTAAGGAGAAATTTGAAATAATTAAAAAAGTTGGGACAGTAATTAATTCTGAAATAAAATGGCATATCGTTTCTTCCAATGAACAAGGAGATTGGTTGAATCATAGAAATGATATTTTTGAAACATTCTTTCCTATTGCTCCAGATAAAAAATTTGATTCCAGTGCCAAATCGCACTTTGTTGTAAATTCTCTTGGTATAAATACTAATCGTGATTCTTGGGTATATAATTGTTCAAGAAAAGTAGTAATGAAAAATATGGTTGAAATGATTGATTTTTATAATCAACAAGTTAATTCATATAAAGAACTACTGAAAAATAATACTAAATTGAAAGTTGAAGATTTTATTGAAAATGATCCTATGAAAATTAGTTGGTCAAGTAGTTTGATACCAAATTTAGCAAGGGGAAATTATGTAAAGTATGAACCAGAAAATATTTGTTTAGCTCTATATCGCCCATTTCATAAGAGGTTTTTATATTTTGGAGATAAAATGATTCATCGGCGAGGACAATTTGAAGATATTTTTCCAACCCACAAAATTCAAAATAGGATAATTATCACACCCGGATTAAGCGAAAGAAGAGGCTTTTCAGTCTTAATTTCTGATTCGCATACAGATTTGAATATTTTTGATGGTGGTTGCCAATGTTTTCCACTTTATTATTTCGAAACCCGTCAAAAACAAAGCCCTTCGTTATTTGATGAAGTAGGTGAAAGTGAATATATAAGAAGAGATGGAGTTTCGGATTTTATCTTTACCCAAGCACGGAAAGCTTATGGAAATATGGTAGGCAAAGAGGACATTTTCTATTATGTGTATGGTTTTCTGCATTGTCCCGAATACCGAATCCGGTTTGCCAATGACTTTAAAAAAATGTTGCCACGCATCCCTTTGGTTGATGACACGAAAGATTTCTGGTCATTCAGCAAAGCTGGCCGTAAACTGGCGGAGTTGCATATCAATTACGAAAGCGTTCCGGCATACAACGGTGTAAATGTTTCAGGCACCGAAAACGACAACTTTAAAGTTGAAAAGATGCGTTTCCCAAAGAAAGATCAAAAGGATACGATCTTTTACAACAGCAATATCACCATCAGCAACATACCTGCCGATGCTTACGAATATATTGTCAACGGCAAAAGCGCCATCGAATGGATCATGGAACGGTACCAAATCACCACGCACAAAGAGAGCGGCATCCGCAACGACCCCAACGACTGGGCCACCGAAGTTGGCAATCCAAGGTATATCCTCGATTTGCTGCTAAGCATTATCAATGTGAGTGTGCAAACGGTGCAGATTGTGAAGGGTTTGCCGGAGGTGAGGTTTGAATAATGAAACACTAACAACTTAAATATAAATGTTATGGGTGAAGAATCTGTCAGGTCCGGAAGAGATGGGGAGAAAATTGCCAATGAAATTTTAAACCTTATTGGTTGGCACAGTTTATCATGCAATATTGATATAGATTGTTCTTTCCCGAGCAAGCATAAAGCCGACAATAAGAATAAGTTTTATAGGCATGGGATTGATATATTGTATTCTTACGATAACCCTTTATATCATGATAATAGAGATGTTATTATTGGCTCAGTTAAACATTTTAAGGATACATATCCCTCAAACAAAAATAGTGAAGTCAAAAAACATATTGAAGAATTAAGTGTAAATCTTGATTGCGTACGAGCAAGTGATCAAATATTAAACTTAGTCGGGAATTCGACTTTAAAAACTCACTTTAAAGGGTTAATGTTCTGGTTGAATAGTTCCTACTTTGAAAAAGATTATAATTTGATTGAGGTTATGAATCGTGATATCGATTTTGGAACAAATCAAATTGAAGAAATATATATTATTGACAATAAAAAAGCAACTTTTCTTGTAAGCGCCATAAAAACTGCGGAAAGCTACATGAAAACTAGCAGCATAAAATTCCTTTATCAAAATACCGGAAAGAATATGGATAAAACTCAATTACTAATTTCAGGTGATATACTTCCAGTGCAATTAATAAATTCTGAAATAATACCAATAGTAAAAGAGGAAAATGGTAAAATATCATGTTTGATTTTTTGCTCAAATTCATACCGTAAAGAAAATCTTTCACGACTAATTTGGCTCTCACATAAATTGTGTGGTTTGACAAATGAAATTCGCATCTATTTCCCAGATTATGACAGTAATAAAGAATTTGAAGTGAATGGAGTCAAACAAACTTTTAAAGATGAAGCTTTAACTACAAAGATTACAGTTCATAGATGGTCACAGTTTGATTTCGTTTCTTTAAAGGAAACTCATAATAATCGGGATCTTTTTACTCCCGATAAACCAAAAAATGTTGAAGTAATTCATTCCACAAAAATAAGTGATGACATTGAGAAGATTCTTCCTTATGGGGATATGCTTTTACCTAAATTAAAGACTAGTATTCTATCAGATGTTAATTTGAGAGAATTTTTATTTCGTAAAGGAATCATTACTAATAAAAAATCAAAAGATGATTTACTTCCTATTTATTCTTGTTTACTATTAAGCCCTGAGGAACTTGACAGTTTAAAAGCAACGTATAAGGAAAAAGAAGATAACCCAAATGAAATAGAAAGAAAAGCCAATGTAAATTTAGGTGATAAGTCTCTATGGGAAACTTTTAATTCATCAATGTCTGCATTAAGCACATTAGAATCTATTGGAATGGCGAAAAACTGTATGTTAATTGGCAATCCACAGATTGTGAGAATTAACTCCGACTATAACCAAATTATCATAAAATACACGATCGAGAAAGAAAATACAAATAGGGATTTTCTTACAGGAAAAACACAACATAATGGAGAAATAAAAATTAGCTATATTGATAAGCAAATAATATTTATTGATAACCATACGTCTAGCGAAACTTATCAAATCAATAAAAAGTACTTTGAAAAACTGTTTAAATCTCTCAAAAAGAATAATTTAATAGAAGGCGAATTCAAATCAATTAGTTTTCTTGATTTTGATAATAATAGAAGAATTCAATTTTTATTAGGCTTCTTGAATTTCAGAGATTCAGATATAATCAATGTTAAAAAAATGACATTAGAGGATATGAAGTTTCGAGCAGATGAAACTCTATATGAAATGCCTAAGGATTTAGAATCGTTAAAAGGTAGAGTTTCGAACTTAAATTTGCATGGCAAAGAATTAGATGATACAATTTATTTGTCAAAAGAAGAATATAGAAAAGCTGAACTTATGGAAAAGCTGAAATTTGCAATATCTTATAATTATCTTAATCGTAGTGGTTTATGCTACTTGGAAATTTCCTTTTCCGGTGCTTTAGGGAAAGGCGAATATAATGATTCCGAACTCCGAATATCAGTTTCACCAAGTAATTATACATACGATAATCATTTTTCAAGTACTAAAATTAAGATATCACAAGAAATAAGCCGGATTAAAGAAGCCAATTATTTAAAGTTCCAAAATAAAAAAAACAATCATGGTTCAATTTGAAAATACAATACTTTCTAGTATTTCACTTCATCAAGTAAACTGTAAAATCTTAGACGAAGGTATAAAATTCTCGAAATCACCATTGAATATCAATATTGATTTAAATAATTTATTACTTAATTATTTCCTCTCTACTTTTAAATCCAATGAATTATTCAATTTCTTTCATGAAAGTGACCTTAACCTTAATGAGGTATTTACGTACGTAACGAAGATCTTCGATAATCCAGAAACACTTTTTGAGCAGTCGGTAAACCTTGCAAAACACCTTTACGAACAAAGCGTTCATCCAAAGATTAAGGGGGGTGAGTTTTACACGGTTTATTTTAAAGATTGTATTGTTGATGGCACAACTACGGATGCAGTTGGTTTATTTAAATCGGAGAACAAGGATACCTTTTTGAAAGTGTACCCTTCAGGCGACGGATTTGAGATAGAGAGCGAAAAAGGGGTGAACATCAATAAGCTGGATAAGGGTTGTTTGATTTTCAATATTGAGAAAGAAAGCGGATATGTGGTTGCGGTGGTTGATAATACCAACAAGGGAGCCGAAGCACAATATTGGATGGATGATTTTCTGCATGTACGGCCACGCAAAGATGAATATTACAACACGCAAAATATTCTCTCGCTTTGCAAAAACTTTGTCACTAAAGAACTTTCCCAACAAGGTGATGTTTCCAAAGCAGATCAGGTGGATTTTCTCAATAAATCGGTTCAATTTTTCAAGGAGAAAGAGAGTTTCGATATGGTTGAATTTGTCAATGAGGTAATTGAAAAACCGGCTTTGATTGAAAGTTTCAATAATTATAAGAAAGACTTTCAAAAAGATCGGGAAATTGATCTCTCCGATAATTTTGTAATCTCGGAATCGGCAGTAAAGAAACAAGCCCGTTCAATTAAAAGCATCATAAAACTGGATAAGAATTTCCACATCTATGTCCATGGTCACCGCGAATTAATTGAGCAAGGCGTTGATGAAGCGGGAAGGAAGTTTTATAAGATTTATTACAGCGAGGAATCGTAATTCTCAGATAAATGATGAAGGATATGTATGTGGAAAGATATAGAATAAAGGGTGTTAGTACCTAATAATTGGGCTGCCGGTGTAGGCCCAGGTATATCCTGAGTTTACAGTTGAGTATTTTCAATTTGTGTGTTTGCAAACGATGGTGATTGTAAAGGGAGTATTGGAGGTGAGGTGTGAATAATTATGATCTTTTTGATTTAAATAAAACCAGAAACAATGGAAGATGATAAAAAGTACTTAATTCTACAAAATGGATATTCAGTTGCTTTCAATGATAACGAATGTTTTGTAAATGGCGCAATAGTAACGAAGGATGATGGAGACAAACGATCCCCCAAAGAATTGGCATACGATTTAAAGAAAAAAAAATATTCTGATTTTTTTAAGAAGCATTATAAAAATCTTGTGTTTTTAACAGCAGCCGGAACATCACTAGACAATGGTCTATTACCAGGAATGACTCGGAATGAATTATGGAAACATTCAAAATCTGAAATAAAAGAATTGATAAAAGTGCTACTTCCATGTAGTAAAAAGTTAAAGGAAATTATAAGAACCAAAGATATTGAAGCCTTCTTAACTCATATTATGCTTTATGAGAAAATAAATGAAGATAAGAATAGCATAATCGTTTCTTTACGAAAGGAGCTCGAAATAAAAATAAAGGAAGCATGTAATCTGCCTTTAGATAAATCATCGGCTCCACACAAGACTTTTTTAGATAAAATCACTGCGAGAAAACCCAGCGATCCAAGAGTTCAGCTTTTTACGACAAATTATGATACACTTTTCGAACAAGCTGCCAATGAATCCGGATTTGTAATTATTGATGGATTTTCATTTACTCAACCTCGGAAGTTTTCGGGTAGATATTTTGATTATGATATTGTACACAGAGAACAAACAAGGGTAAAACAGGAGGAGAGTTTCGTGTCAAAAGTTATTCATTTATACAAATTGCATGGTTCTTTAAATTGGGAAAGAGATAAAAAAGATGAGAAAATTATTCAAAAAGACAATCCAGAAAACCCATTAATAATATATCCTGCTTCAGATAAATATGAAAGCTCCTATGAACAACCCTATTTTGAAATGATGTCCCGCTTTCAACAAGCATTGCGGAATGAGAACGTATTGCTTATTATAATTGGGTTTGGATTTCAAGATAAACATATTCAGAATGTGATAATTGAAGCTGTAGAGCAAAATCCAAGTTTTCAGTTAGTAATTGTCAATTATAATGGAAATGAGACTATCGAAACAACACATTTGGAACCATTCTTTATGGATATCGATCATTTTATTGTTAAACGAAATGTGACAATACTATTTGACTCATTTAAAGGATTTACAACATATTACCCAGAAAATCAGACTTATATTAAAGACATCAACAATGAGCCCATTCAGCCATAATTATTTTTTGGGATATATCAACGAAGTAACGCCACAATACGTTAAGGTGCATTTCCCTTCTTCTAATTTGCTAGATAAATTTTGTCATGAAGGAGTTAATTACTCTGGAGGAAATGTTGGTAATTTTGTTGTAATAGAAGGTGAAGAGTATGGTTTTTTAGCACGTATTATTGAATTAAATTTGCCTGATAGTGAAAGAAAGGAAATTAGCGAGAAGGCAATTCAACATGACGAGACATCATTTCATCCTTCAGGAAAAGCAGAACTGTTATTAAGCTTTAGTGTCTTTGAACCGCAAAGGACAGAGAAAACAGTTTCAAAATATCCTACCATTGGAGCAAAAGTATATGCATGTTCAGACGAGCAAATTGAAATATATGTAAAAGAATTTGGTAAAAAGGAAAATGAAATAGATAATGTTTATGCAGAAATTGGAAAACTCACTTCGAATGATGCAAAATGTAATGTCTCGCTAAATGCCTTGTTTGGAAGACATTGTGCGGTAGTTGGGACAACAGGTGGAGGTAAAAGTTGGACCGTAGCTAAGTTAATAGAATCTGTAATTCAAGAAACTGATAATAAGGTAATACTAATTGATGCAACTGGAGAATATAAAAATTTAAATGCAAAATCGTTGATTTTAGGAACTGATTCATACTTTCCTTATCGAAACTTGACAATTCCAGATTTATTCTTCTTGTTACGTCCAACAGGTCAATCGCAAAGGCCTGTATTATTAGAGGCAATTCGTTCTTTGAAAATGAGAAGATTATTAAATATTCAATATAGCGATGAAAGTAAACATATAGTTGAGAAAGCAGATAAGCCTAAACAAAATGTTGTTGATTTTTATCAAAAAAATATTCAAACTATTGAGGATAATAGCTGTAATTTTGATATTAATTTTCTTATTTTGCAAATTAGAGAGGAATGTATTTATCCAACTGGTTTTACTGACAGAAATTCTGATTCCTCAAAATGGGGTGGTTATGATCCAAAAACATACGATTATCAAACTTCTTTGATAAGTAGAGTAACAGATTTGATAAACAATGAAATATTTAACAAATTATTGGGATTTAAAGACGATCTAATTAATTGCAATTCAATTGTATATGATATTGGCAACTTTATTAATCCATTAAACACGAAAGACCAAGTATTGCGAATTAGTTTTGAAAATATCCCTTCTTCTTTTTCCGTAAAAGAAATCACCGCAAATGCTATTGGTTCCTATCTCCTGCATTCAGCGAGGAATGACAAAATGAAAAATTCACCAATTATTTTAGTTGTAGATGAGGCTCACCAATTTTTGAATAAAAATGTTAAAGATGAATTTTTTGAAAGCCAAACATTAGACGCTTTCGATTTAATTGCAAAAGAGGGCCGTAAATATGGTTTATTTCTTTGCTTAGCAACTCAAATGCCACGTGATATTCCTATTGGAACATTAAGTCAAATGGGAACTTTTATTGTTCATAGATTAATTAATGAACAAGATAAAAAAGCTATTGAAAATGCTGCTTCTTCAGCTAATAGAAGTGCATTATCCTTTTTACCGATATTAGGAGAGGGAGAAGCGTTATTAGTCGGAGTTGATTTCCCAATGCCATTACTAATAAAAATCAATGCTCCAAAAAATAAACCAGAGTCAAATACACCGAGATTGATCAGGAAAAGACCAAAATAATATTGTAGCATTGTTATTATTCAAAATACACAATAAAAAACAAGCCCGTTCAATTAAAAGCATCATCAAACTTGATAAGAATTTCCATATCTATGTCCATGGTCACCGCGAATTAATTGAGCAAGGAGTAGACGAAGCGGGAAGGAAGTTTTATAAGATTTATTACAGCGAGGAATCGTAAATAAACATTCACAAAATCTCCTTACGCATAAAATTGTGTTGAATTAATTGGTATTTAAAATAAAAGTAAAAAAATAGTTCACTTAAAAGTAAATAAGTATATATTTGCAAACTCTTTTTGAATGAGATATAGATTAGTAAAAATAAATAAACTTAGTGGATATGAGGCCTCTTTATATTCAATATATTTGGAAGACGAGCAAAGAACCTTGTTTGAAAGGTTCCTCGAAGAAAATAAAAATTCATTTAAAAGTGAACTTAAAAACATCCTTGCACGTTTAAATACTATCGGGCACTATACTGGTGCCAGTGAGCAGTTCTTCAAGTTGAGAGAAGGAAAACCGGGCGATGGGGTTTGTGCATTGTTCGATATCCCCAAATCCAATTTACGCTTGTATTGTATTCGTTACGGTTCTTTGGTTGTAATTTTGGGAGGAGGAGGATTTAAACCCAAAAGCATCAGAGCGCTACAGGAGGATCCAAAGCTTGAAGAGGAAAATTTTTTAATGCGTCAGATCTCCCGCGACATTCGAAAACGAATGGATGAAAAGGAGATTTCCTTCTCTGACGATGACATGGACTTTGAAGGTGATTTAAATTTTAATGATGAAGACGATGAGTAAAGCAGAAACATACAACAGCAAAATAATAGACGAATTATTCGATTCAATTTCCCCTGAAAAGGAGGAAAAAATCAGAAAACGAATGCTGCTTGCTGCCAGAATCGACAAAGGGATTAAGGCAAAAGGCTGGAAAAAGAAAGATCTTGCAGAGGCCTTAAATAAGCGACGTTCCGAGATAACCAGATGGTTATCCGGCACCCATAATTTCAATAGCGATACACTTTTTGATATTGAAAGGGTATTAAATATTGGTTTGGTTACCCTTAATGATGTACCAAAAGAACAGGTGATTAAGTTCCATTTGGTGGTCAGCGAAAAAGTCGAATCTGCAAATCCGATGTCCTATGCTGGCACACTGAATGATACTTCACTGATTGACTTATATTATGGGGAAAAATCACAGTTTTATGCAGTGAGTAGTAATTAATTGATATTAAAGGGTATGAAAGACACAATAAAGGAGCAACAACTTTCCTTTCAAATGAAAGGTATTGAATTATTGGATGTTAAACTTAACAATCCCAAACAACCATTGCCAGCTCAAACTACATTTCATTTCAATATTAGTCTTGAACATAAAATAAGTCATGAAAATAAATTGGTTATTGTTATTACAACTGTCAACATTATTCACGAAGATAACGAAACCAGGCTTGGATCTTTACAAGCCAGTTGTATATTTGAAATTGCGAATTTTGACGATTTTTTAATTGAAGGGTCTCAACAAGTTTCAATCCCTGATACCATTTTAGTGACATTAAACTCAGTTTCTATTTCAACAGTAAGGGGTATCATGTTTTCGCAATTTAAAGGCACCTTTTTACACACGGCAATTCTACCGGTTGTTGACCCAAAAGCATTTGTCAAAAACAACGCAGAATAAATCTTCTGCTTTTTCCAATCTATTCATAAATTACTCCCCCGCCCCTCTAGGCGGGGTTTCTTTTTTTAGCCACAGTCTGAAGGCTGAGAAAGTTTGCTGTTACACTCAAATTCGGTGCAAAGTTATTGATCGCCGCCCGGAAACGTCAAGGGGCTTTGGTTGCTGCGGAAGGATAATTTCGGAGCAGCAACCGCCGCCACTTCGTGTTCGGTCATTTTTTTATCCGTCACATCGCTTCGCTCAGTGACAGAATAAAAAAAGTGACATTCACCCATTGACAAGAATCCGCCCGGCTCAATCTGGTCTGCCCGAAATTTAACTGTAACGGCGGGCCAGATGCCAAAATAAAACCTAAGGGCATAGGTGAAACTCATGATTCCGGAATTTATAGCAGAAGTACAAATCTCTTATTCTTCGCACGTGAAGGCCAAAGACCGAATGAAAGTGACCGGTTCCATGGATGCTGCCAATGCATTCAGAGCTATCTGGCCAGCTTACGATCACATTGAATTCAGTTATATGCTGATGCTGAACCGA
>Ga0209100_1002289_pt1 | contig 12119 bp, 13 predicted proteins | sample lystaG_FD_185480 | JGI IMG/M metagenome (GOLD analysis project Ga0209100, IMG submission 185480) | Glacier valley bacterial and archeal communities from Borup Fiord, Nunavut, Canada, to study Microbial Dark Matter (Phase II) -... | ecosystem: Environmental > Aquatic > Freshwater > Ice > Glacier ...
CAGGTGTAGCAAAAAGCTGTATTGGAGTTTGACCTACCGGAATTGTTTTTATCACTTCCATAGTAGACATATCAATCACGGCAACACTATTATCTTCACTTAGTGATACAAACACATATTTACCATCAGTGGTAGGTGCTACCTGTACCGGTTTCTTTCCAACCTCAATCGTTTTGGTAACCGAATTCGTTGATACATCAATGATTGATACATTTTCGGAATCATTGTTTGCTACGATAATATATTTATTATCCGGTGTCATACGTAGTCCATGTGGCATATACCCTACCGGAATTTTTGCGTCTATATTATTAGTTTCTAAATTAATCACATATATATTCCCAACTTCTTTCATTCTTTCCATATCATCAGTTTCTTCATCTTCACTCTCCACCATTTCAGCTACGCTAACATACGCCAACTTCGAATCAGGAGAAAATATAATATGGCTGGGCCCTACTCCAACACTTATTGTGTTTGTAACTTCATTTGTTTCTATATCGATAGCTGACACTGTTTTACTCATTCCTTCAACAACATATACATATTTCCCATCCGGGGTAACTTGTACATTATGGGGACTTTGTCCAACCGGAATATTTGTAATGGTTTTCATTGTTTTCATATCGATTACTGATACAGTTGCGTCGTCTTCATTTGCAGTATATACATAATACTCCGCCATTTCACCTTCCTCATTGTCTGTATCATCCATATCTTCTTCCTCTATAATCGTTGGAGCCACTGTTGGAGTGACTTCTGGTTGAGTCGTCGGATTGGTATTATTATCTTCTTTTGGCGAGCACGACCACATTAAAAAAACAATCAAGATAAGACTGGTAATATACAATGTCTTTTTCATTATGAACCTCCATACTTTCTTTTATTATTACTTGTTACAAATTGATATTAAATTTTCAATAAATAGTACATTATATCTTTTTATGATATAATTTAATTACTTATAGTTTCTTTATAAAGTAAATTAATATACATCCAATATTACAAAAGAGGAAAAGATTAATCAAATTAGTCATCATCTACTAATTTTGGATATAAAAAATACCACCCATTTCATCTTTTGATTTAGGTGGTATCATAAAATTTGTATTAATATAATTTATCATTTTCATTATTTATAATTCAAATAAATCATTTGATTTGACTCTCCAACCTTCAGGCTTATATGTTCCTTGTAGCTTAATAGCTATTGGGATCGCTTTCTATTTTTCGTCGGATATTTTTAATGTGAGTATCTATCGTCCTGTCATACCCTACAAATTCGCTTCCCAAAGCAGTAACTATTAATTCATCTCTATGTAAATGCCTTGTTTGGATATTTAATTAAAGTTAAAAAATCTAACTCACACCATTTCCGATTTTTCAACGCACCAGTATATAACTAAATTTATCCCTGTGTGTAATATCTACTCACAGGGATATCAATTGTTTTTGTTATTAACAGATATTATTTATTACATACCCATACCCATCATTCCCATCATTTTATCCATTGACCCCATCTTATCATCCATCATTCCCATACCACTCTGGCTACCGCTATTCATACTCGCTCCACTATTTGAGCTTCCCTGCATGCCGTTAGCACTCTGCATATTTGTGTTGCTTTGCATATTCATGTTGCCTTGCATATTCACATTCCCTTGCGTACTCATACTATTCATGCCATTCATATTATTTTGCGTCATTCCATATTGGGATTGATTCATATAACCTTGGTTATAATTATATTGACTACTATTAAATTGTTGAGCTCCCCAAAGTATTACAAAACTTACTATTATTCCAGAAAACGATACTACTGCTAATTTTAGCCAAGGATTTCTATTCATAAATTACCTCTGTTATATTTTCGTTATTGTTATTGATTTCAGTTGCACAGTTCGGACAAACCTTCCACTCACTTACTAAGGGTTTACCACAGTTACTACATACTTTTTTAGCTTTATGATAGCTTGAAAATGAACCTTTGATTGTCGCTATTTCCTGCTCATTGAAAAGATAATTTTTTGCTAACATAAATAGTCCTACTAAGAATGTTACTATAAGCATTACTACAAAAAACTTAATAATAAAAATTAATAATACAGATAAAATCCCTGAACCACTTCCATAATTGATATTCATATGCTCTCCTCCATAATTTCCACTGATGTTTATTCCGATACTATTATAATTTGTCGGGAAAAAAATTTCCTTTGTTAGCCACAATAGGGCTATTCCAATAACTGATAACAAGATTACTTTTAATGCTGTCGCCTTTCTCATTTTACACCTCCCCTCTATTAATTTGTCTTGCATTACTATTATAGAGCAATTACTGTGCCAAAATGATTTTAGAGCATATACTTTGATTTTTATTGTAAAACACCTTACTATTAGCTCAAAAACAGTATTTTGATTAAATTTATATGTACATACCTTCAATCATTGTTCAAATTAATACAAGTTACTGCTGAAAAATGAACACTAGTATTTTAAATAAAAAAGCCCTCACATAAGGTTTAATTCACCTCTTGCGACAGCCCTTTGAATTTATTTTAACTTGAATTTTTCCATGCGATATATAAGCGCATGCCTTGATAATCCTAATAATTTAGCTGCATGTGTTTGGTTCCCTTTTGATAATTCTAATGCCTGCTTAACAAAACTCTCTTCTATTTCTTCTAAATTGATTCCTTCATCCGGCAACAGAAACTGATCTTTTTTATTGGCATAGGCTCCTTTTAATATTTCCTTTGGTAGTAAGGAAGGGTCAATACTATCACCCGAAGATAGTATAATCAGCCTCTCAATCAGATTCTCCAATTCCCTAATATTACCCGGGAAATCATAGCTCATCAATAATTGTAGGGTTTCTCTCTCCATCTGAAGCATTCCTTTATTAATTTCCCTACTATATTTATCTAAAAAAAAGTCGACCAGCAAAGGAATATCTTCTTTTCGATCTCGTAAGGGCGGTAATTGGATTGGTATCACCTTTAACCGGTACAACAGATCTTCTCGAAATTCACCTTTATCCACCATCTTATCTAAATCTCTGTTCGTAGCGGCAACAATTCTTACATCAGCTTTAATAACCTCAGAACCACCAACTCGCTCAAACTCTTTTTCTTGTAAAACTCTTAATATTTTTACTTGAAGAGGAAGACTGAGTTCTCCTATTTCATCCAAGAACAGTGTTCCACCTTGTGCTCTGTCAAATCTCCCGACTTTTCTGGCTGCGGCACCAGTAAATGCTCCTTTTTCATAACCAAATAATTCACTTTCGATTAACGTTTCTGGAATGGCTCCGCAATTAATCGTAATGAAGGGCTTGTCCTTTCTACCACTTTTATTGTGAATGGAAGCAGCAATTCCTTCTTTTCCGGTTCCGCTTTCCCCTATTACTAAAACCGATGCATTCGTATCTGCAACTTTATTCACCATTTCAAAGACATCTTGCATTTTCCGACTGTTACCAATTATTTTATCACTAAATCTCTGCCCTGCAGTTTCTTTCAAATAATCAATTTCCTTGTTCAGTTTGTCAATATTTAAAGCTTTAAATATCGTCAATTTCAAATCATCGATATCAAATGGCTTCGATACATAATCAACTGCTCCTAATTTCATTGCTTCTACAGCCGCATCAGTACTACCATGTGCAGTTATCATAATTACAGGTAGTTTAGAATTAATTGTTTTAATTCTTTTTAACACTTCCATTCCATCTAACTTTGGCATACGATAATCCAGAATTACCATATCCGGCTCTTCATCTAAAAACAAGTTAAATGCTTCCTCTCCATCGGATGCCTCAATAACAGTAAAATTCTCTTCTATCAGATTTTTTCCTAAGATCCATCTCATATTCTTTTCATCATCTGCTATCAGAATTTTCATATTCGTCCTCCGCTCTATATAAATAACCTTATTTTTTTTATTTTATTTATTGAACTGTATTGTAACACAAGTACCTACACCTTCCTCACTCCACACATCAATAATAGCAGAATGACGATTTAGTATTTGTTTTGTAATCGTGAGTCCAATACCGCTTCCTTCAATTTGATGTCTGCTTTTGTCTCCTCTATAAAGTCTTTCAAATATGAAGGGTAAATCAATCTTCTTTATACCAATTCCATTATCTTTAACAATAACAAAAATATGTTCTTTGTCACCACTTAATTCAACAGATATTATACCCCCATCCTTATTAAATTTTACTGCGTTGGATAGAATATTTATAATTACTTGACTTAACTTGTCTTTATCCCCAAGTAATTTATACTTCTCGTTAGGTTTAATATTTAATGTGAATTTAATATTTCTTTTTTCAGCTTGGATAGAAAAGTTATCATAAATATTCTTAATTAACTCCTCTAGGTTCACAGTTTCAAAATCAAGGTTAACATTTTCCTCTTCAATTTCCTTCAAAACATCTAAGTTGTTAAGTAATTTTCCGAATCGGATTACTTCGTCATTAAGATAACTTAACCTGTCTGGAGTGGCTGGAAATACGCCGTCGATCATAGCCTCCAAATTATTTTGAAAAATATTTAAAGGAGTACGTATTTCATGGGATATATCAGAAACCAACCGTTTCCTTAAATCATCTTGGTGATTAAGCCTTTCTCCTAATGTATTGATGCTATTTATCAGATTGTTTATTTCCTGAACACTACTTTTCGTTTCAGTCTTTGATTTATATTTGCCCTCTGATAACTTAACTGATGTCTCTGACACTGCTTGAATCGGATTCGAAAACTGTTTTGAAAAATACATGCTAATTAAAGATGCAAATGCTATTGTAATAATAACACTGATCGCTATGTTTTTATTAATCGAAACCTTAAAGTTAATATCCTGTTCCGAAACCAATACTGGATCATATTGTCCAATAATGATATAACCCACGAGCTCACCCTGATAATCAATATTAAACGTAGCTGTCCGATATTCGCTACCGGCATTTTCATTGCTCATATCGTTTATCTCATTCGTATCCATAGCCCATATTTCTTTTTTGTTTTGATCTAATAAGGTTATGCAATACTTACTCATATATCCTTCATGCTGTATTTCTTTTCCGGAATCCGCTGTCCAGTTTAAATCTCTTTTATATACTTCCTCAAAATACCGGACAATCCGATCGTTTCTTTTCTCTTGATTATCAGAGATATATTTATCAAAGGTACTGTTAACTGCTAAATTAACAAAAAATGTAGCTAGCAATACGGATAAAATGGTACAGAAAATCAGTATAAAGGATAATCTCCTTCTGATCGTATGCATCAATCATCACCCCCAAATTTATATCCAAACTTTTTTACAGTTAAGATATATTGAGGATTCCTTGAATCCTCCTCAATTTTTTTACGTATATTTTTAATATGAACATCAATCGTTCTATCTGAGCCTTCAAAGCTAATATCAAATACCTGTTCTATCAATTGTTCACGATTAACTACACGCCCTTTATTTTTTGCTATGGTATATAGGATATCAAACTCATTAGGTGTAAAAGGAATTTCATGTCCTTTTAGTTTAACTACTCTTTTGTTATAGTCAATTGTCAATAATCCATCCTTTGATGCATAAATGATTGGTTCAGAAGTATCAAACCTCCGAAATAATGCATTTACACGCGCAGTAAGTTCTCTTGGACTGCAGGGTTTTGTCAAATATTCATCTGCTCCTGCATTTAAACCTTCTATTTTATCCGTCAGTGTTACTTTAGCTGTGAGCATAAATATATAGACATCTGACATTTTCCTAAGTACCCTACACACCTCTTCTCCATCAATGTCCGGTAATAGTAAATCCAGTATAACCAGCTTAAAATCAATCTTACCAAATAACTCAATCCCCTTCAAACCACTGATTACGCAATACACCTGATACCCTTCTTTTTCTAGATAAGCCTTAATTACCTCAGAAACTTTTACCTCATCTTCTATGACTAATATATTTTTCAATATAAATACCTCCTAATATTAAATATTAAAATGAATTGGCATGCCGACGATAGAATTCATGCTTTACGAACATTATATTGTAATGAATTATTATAACAAATATCGCCATCGAACGATAAAATATATATTCGTCCTAGGCGATATTTATTATAACCCATAATTTATTTTATCGCAATTACATCATTGGCATCGGAGCTGCTGGCATCGGAGCTGCCGGCATCGGGGCGCTGCTACTTCCGCTACTATTCGAACTGCCGCTATTCATATTACTGCTTCCTGAAGTACCTTGTGATTGCATATTACTCATTGAATTATTAATCTGATTTTGCATTTGATTTAGTTGTTGTTGCATATTGTTTAACTGTTGCTGGATTGAATTTGCATCATAATACCCGGTATTTGTATTACTCTGCATATTGGTATTAGCCATACCCTGCATATTCATGTTTGCCTGTCCATTCATGCTTGTCTGTGTATACATTCCATTCGTACCATACTGCATATTCATGTTATTCACATTGTTCATCGAATTTGTATTAGGAAGCGCTGTTAGGATCGCTGCACTAATGATGATGCCTATAAAGGAGAATACTGCTAATTTAATAAAATTGTTATTTTTCATATGAAAACCTCCGATTATTTTATTGTTTTTTATATTGCTTAATTTTGAATTAATGTTTTCCTTCATCTTATCTTTATTTTTCATGATAGAATTAATCATAGCCCATACAGCTAATCCTGATCCCAAGAAGAGAAGAACTAATAAAATGAATGTATATAATTGTCCTACAGAACCTAAAATATCCATATCTAATCACCTACTTTGTCCAGACTATTGCTAATATAATTGACCCACCGAGCAGTAGTGGAAGAAGGCCAAATATAATCAGCGTCGTTATTATTCCCATGGTTTTTATTCCGGATGTCTCTGAATGATGTTCTGCACTATCCGTTAAATCTGATTGCGTATCCTCTTCAGTTTCTGGATTGTCTACCAAATCATATATCGTTATATTAGATAGATGCATGTCTTTCGCCATATTGCCCATACTCACATTCATCATAGTTGCTTTTTTACCTTGGGGAGCTAACCATAAGGCCATAAGAGAAATCACGATAAATCCCATGAATATTACTGTTAATCTCCAAAAATTCAACTTCTTTTTATCAAACATCATGTTTATCACCGTTTCTCTTTCTTAAATAAAAACCGGCAATGATACTAAAAATAATGATGAAGGGGAATGAACTGATGGTCCAAAACAGGATTACATTTAAGCTATTGTTTCCTTCGATACTCATCAGTACTCCCATAATTGAATTCTCCATCGCTCCCATCATTCCCGCCATATAACTCATGACCTCACTTTCCGACGGGCCTGGCTTTAATAACGATATAATTACTCCAGAGGCAAGGAAAAAGAAAAATGTTGCAAGAAACCAGACGAATACTTTAAACCAAGGTTTTTGTACCATACTCCCCCTCCTCTGCTCCTATTTCGCTTCACTCTTTGTCTTATTCTTAGGCCATAATAATATGTGGGTCTTTTTGTACATATGCCATACGACACTGGCAAGTGCTACATATGATATATATTCATGAATTAGAAGGGCAAAGGCTACCCCAGGTTTATAAATTTCCATACAAATCCAAATAATTGCACCGGTTATGATTAATAGAAGACTGGTTATAAAAGTAAAAAGTTGATATCCGCTTTTTCCAATAATAAACCATGGCAGGTTACGATCATCCTTTTTTATTTTTCTATTGATTTCGTACCCAACTGATATAAATGTGATTACTACAAAAGCTGCTGCATTAATTCTATGAACCATATCCGCAATTGTAAAATCATAGTTTAATAGCCATCCAAATTTTGCACTAACCATGGAAAAACCACTAATCGCAAGTAATGCCCATATGATGGCATAAATCCAATGTATCACAAAATCAAATCTTATTTTATTCATATGCCGGACCTCACTATCTTTTATATTATTTTATCTTCATTTATTTTATCACTACCGCAGTGCGGGCAACATTTCCAACTATCCTTTAACTGAGCATTACAATTAGGGCATATTGTAGTAGCATTATTATTATTGTTTTTCATTTCATTTTTACCATTCACGTCTAAAAAACTTATATGGTTTTGTTTTAAATACATATAAACACCATACCCCAAACCCAAAAATGAAAGGATGAGCAACAACTTTAATAATAAAGCGAATAAGGATTGCATTCCATAGGTCATATTTGTAAACAAATAATTAGAATTTCCTCCCGACATTTCTCCTGTAGAAGAACCGCTTCGAAATAGAGAAAGTAAAAATGTTAGAACTATTACTCCACCAATTATGATTAATGCATTTTTAACAATTGGGTCTTCCTTTAACCAAGCTAATTTATCGGTTGGTTCATTTCCCGTTCGTTTTCCTATTGCTCTGAAAATCCATACAATGATACCTATCAGTAAAGCTATGATAGCTAGCTTAATGAGTAATGCAATAATAACCTCTAAAGTATTACTCAGAGAGTATCCGGTACCCATACTCATTTCACTTTCTCCCATTCCACTACTTCCTGATCCAAACATAATATTAAAAGCAAAACCAAAGGCCAGAACACCCAGCAGAATAACAACTATTGTCTTAATTAGAGGGTCCTTTTTTATTGTTTCCCACATACTATTTCACTCCTTTCAAAAACATATTAATTCATGTATTACGAAATCTGCTCACTGCCTGGTTTCCCTGACTTAAATAGATTCATTATGCTACCAAGTAAGCCTATAATAAAAATTATTACAAAAGCGATCATAACAAACGTAATAATTGATGATATATTAATATTACCGAGCAAACCACCGGTTGTAGTGGCTGTCATATCCATTGTACTATCGCTATTATTACTATTTGCACTATCAATCAACTCTTGATTATAAGCATTCTGTGCTAAATTTCCAATCTGTACTGCCTGACTTAATAGATCATCATTTAACTTATTTAAGTCTACAACACCCTGTGCAATCATATAGATACTGTCATGCAACTGAGTCATTTTTCTTGAATCATGTACTACACCACTTGCGTCAACATATGGGTTAATATTAATCAAATCAACTGCTTCGTTGATATAGGTAAGTGCATCCGTAAGCTTATTCTTATTCTGTATTGTTGCATAATATCGATCCATATAATATGTAGATCCACTGGTTGTATCAATGCTTGCCTGTTCAACCTGTATTTCAACATTATCCTGAAGCTGACTAAGTAATTGCATACCCACAGATACCTTGAACAATCCCGAATGAAGTTTCTGCATCTTATCAGCATCATAGGTTTGTCCCATACTCATACTCTGCATCTGAGTCGTTTGGCCACTATCAGCTGTATAAACATTTACCGTTGTACTTCCTTGTGCTGTAGTATCGGTAGCATTTTGCTGACTATCATTCATCCCCGCCATTTCTGTGGATGCTTTCGTGTCTGGTTCCGTAGCATAAGGATCGAGAGTCATTTGCTTTAACGCTGTATCGATTGTGTTCAAAGCTTTATCAAGTGTTTCCTTATTTAGCATCACTTGATTAATCTGACCAATTTTGTTACTATTCACGGAAGCGGTTGTAGTATCATTATTCGTCGTAGAATCATTATTTGTGCTTGCAGTATCACTGGCTGTATCAGTATTTGATGCATCCGTACTATTTGTGTCGGGCATACTGTCAGAAGTCATACCAGACATTCCACCATTTCCATTTTTAATAATGTTATATCCCAGGTAACCAACTCCACCAAGAATGATAGTAATTAAAAAGAAAACTACTAATCCACCGAAAAAGCTTCCCTTCTTTTTCATTCTAAAACCTCCTTAAGATTTATATTTCGACTTAATAATATAATTACAATATGTAGATAGTGTAAAGAAAATAGTCTATTTTCAAAATAATTTAAGAATCTTTTCATGTCTACTAACAGATGCCCCTACAAATCATATAATAATTGTGATTGAATTTTTAGGAGCAAATTATGAATCATGCATTTTCTGATTGCACCCTTACTTTAAATACTACTAGAATATGTGCAAACAATCCTGTGGATTTTGCTATCAGCGTATCAAGAATGGGATTTACTTATATGAGACCGAATGCTGTTATTTTAGTTAATAAAAACGAGATTTTTGATTCAATTGCAGCAACTCCGCTCATACACTCTCCAATTAATGCTTCTCTTTTATATACTGATGGTAATAGTCTTAGCAGAAAAACATTAATAGAAATATATAGGCTATCTCCAATGGGATACAAAGGAATACATGTAATTCTAGTTGGTAATATTTCAAACAATGTTGTTATTGAGCTTGAACAATGTGGCTTTAAAACATATCATATAACTGGAATAAATCACTATGAAACGGCTTGTAAAATACCATACTTTAGGAAGGATTTTAAGAACATTATCATTATCTCAGGGGAAGATTTTTCAGAAGGTATTTCGGCTGCCTATTGGTCAGCACATCATGGAGACCCAATATTGTATACTCAAAGAAGCAACATTTCAGCTTGCACACTAAACACAATTAGGGAAATGCATGATATTAATATTTATATTATAGGTTCGACAAAAACCGTATCAGAAGCTGTTGAAAACACCTTATCTCAATTGCCGAATGTCAAAAGCATTGAAAGAATTGATGGTCAGACACCTTATGATATAGCCGTTAACTTTTCGAAATATAAAGACATTAAAGAAGACTTTGGCTGGGATAGGAACTCTAGGGAAGGTCATGCTTTCACTTTCGGAACAATAAACAATCCAATGGAAATTGTATCCGGTTCTTTATTTGCACATATGGGTAAGCACAGTCCCCTTCTTTTAATTGATAGGAGTATGGTTCCCCCTGTAGTCGAAAAATATATTTTGTCTGTTAAGCCTATGCCCCCGAAAGATATGCCTCGTCCTCCATTTATGCATGGATTTATTCTAGGCGATAACTCATTTATTCCGTATTACACTCAAGTGATGATAGAAAATATACTTACTATTGATCATGAAATGTAAATAAAAATGAAGATATTTAATTATGATACTTCTTAAAAATCGTATCACTGATGCGGTAACTGTTTACCCTACTCTTTCAATTTGATAATCAATGTGCCAGGTGTGACAAATGGAAAAAGCAGATAAACATCAGTTTGCTATCCATCAATAAATTCGGTATAGTTTTCATGTGTTATTCCGTTAGTCACGTAACTAATTATTCCATTTTTGCGGGTTCTTAGGAGTCCGCATTTTTGTTTTTGGGCAGATAAAGAGAGCTGTTGCTTAACTAAACTTACAGTTCAGTTTCACAACAGCCCCTTAAATTACCACATTAATGCTTATAGAGTAATCAAATATATATTACATATTAACCATGCTTTTACATTCACTAGCACATTGTGTACATGTATCAGCACAGGTTTGGCAATGTTGATCTTTAAACATATCGCATTCGGTTGCACATTTTTCACAAATTGTCGCACAGGTATTGCATACTTCCTTGATGTTTTCACTACTCCTCGACATATAGCTAGCTGTTGTAGCACAGATTTCAATACAATCCTGAAGTGTCTTAATGCATTTGACTCTGGCTTTTACGTCATCCTCTTGCAGGCACATTGTGAGGCATTCCTGACATATTTGGGCGCACTTAACGCATACATCAATACACGTCTGATGAGGGTTACCATTCTTCATGAGTGATAATGGTATTTTTTCCATTGTTGCAAACATAATTATTACCTCCTAGAAATTTAAATAATTATCAGCTACAAATTTATTATCCACCCTATTACTTTATTTATTCTCTTTTATATTTTTCTTTTAAAAACGGAATCGGTTTAAACTTTAAGACTGTCGAGGATAGGAAGAAAGGACATAGCACCTACTACTATAGAAACGATATTTCCATCTTAATCAATGAAGTTTCGCATCAACCAAAAGTTATATTCGATAGGTATTAATATATAACTCAAACTTCGCACATAGATTTTAGCTATGCTCCTTGAAAATTCAATACCTGGCAGTTATTCAGTTATCAAAGTTCAGTTCTTATGCTGCTTGAAGTTGCGTTTTTAGCAATACTGGAATTGCATT
>Ga0209100_1002291_pt1 | contig 12115 bp, 11 predicted proteins | sample lystaG_FD_185480 | JGI IMG/M metagenome (GOLD analysis project Ga0209100, IMG submission 185480) | Glacier valley bacterial and archeal communities from Borup Fiord, Nunavut, Canada, to study Microbial Dark Matter (Phase II) -... | ecosystem: Environmental > Aquatic > Freshwater > Ice > Glacier ...
TCGGTGGGGCAGGCCATTGACAACGCACAGGACGTGGTTCAGAACGTGAGCGGTTCGGAGATTTTTGCTTCTTCGCCCTCCTTCGATACTGGGAACACCCCTGCTCCAGCCCCCACTCGAGCGCAGCCCAGCGCCCCCGCCGCCATTCCCAGTTCGCTGGCTAAAGGCGCATATCGCGCCATCTCGAACAATGTGGAACTCAAAGATAACCCTATAGACGTGCTCCAGCGCGGCTCGAGCATCATCTTGCGCGGCGCGGTGGACTCACAGCACGAGTACAACCTGGCGCGGCAACTGGCGATGGTGGACGGGGTGAGCGCGGTGGACTCGAGCGACCTCAAAATCGTGCAGGACGTGAAAGCGATGGTGGCAGACCGCGATGAGAACCAAGACGTGATGTACACCGTCAAATCCGGCGACACCCTCTCGGCCATCGCCCAGCGCTACTACGGCGACGGGAACGAGTACATGAAAATTGCTCGAGCGAACGGGATAGACGACCCCGACCACATTCAGGCAGGTCAGCGGCTCAAGATTCCCGGCGCGTAATTCTCGAATTGAGCAAGGCTCTCCCGCTCGAGTGGGAGAGCCTTTTTTTGAATTTTCGAGTACATTATGAGATAATTTGTTTAGCCCACTCGCTAGGCGGAAAAATCGGGAGGTTCAGCCGCTCGCCTGCACTCAGCAGATGGCGGTCCCGCGTGACGATACCATCTGCACGACTGGTCATCAGCAGGTCGAGCAGATACCAGTCGTCCCGGTCTGAGCAGCTCGGCCAAGACGAGCGCTCGAGTCGAGCGAAATATTCACCGATGCGGTGCAACTCGGTGGCCAGCCCGAAGGCGATTGAGGGGGTAATGCGTCCCTCACCCAGAGCTAAAACCTGTGAATACTCGAGCACCCGTGTCAACTCGTCAAAGTGTTGCTCACACAGCACAAAAAGCAAATTGAAGCGCCGTGCCGCCTCGTACAGCTCGTAAGCGGGACCTTTGAGGCTGGTTACACTGCTAATCAAAACGTTGATGTCAGGAATAAGGCGTAGAACCCCACTCACCCCTGACCCCGCACTCTCCGCCCTCCAGGGAAGCGCAAAGCGATTTCTTCGGGCGTGATTTCGGGTCTCTCGACATCACTTTGACCTTGCTCCTCACCCCGCTGCCCCCGCGCCCAGAGCACGGCTTCGTCTATCAAGCGCTCCTGTTCGCTGAACTCTAGTTGAGCAAACAGGGCGCGTAGCGTCGCCACAGGGTCTTGGCGTTGCGTGGATGACGACCCCATGAGTTTGTCCAGCGCAGTGCGGGGAATACGCAAACGAACCCGTCCGGTAGGCGTTTTACCCAGATGAACCGCCTCGAGCTGACCCTGACGCACCTGACGACGCACGGTATCTTCGCTGACGTGCAGAAAGTGGGCGACTTCCTGCACGGTCAACAGGTCTCGAGGTTCGTGAGTAGGTGCAGTCATAATCTCGAGCAGTTTAACGCAAGAGCCGCAAAAGCTGCAAGAGCCGTATTACAAAGGGATAAACTCTAGGATAATCAAAGCACTGAAAACCCGCTCGAGCCACACCAAAAACCCTGAAGTGGGCTTTAGTGTGGCTCGAGCGGTGTGAAAAAAAACTCCTTGAGTACGACCACTCTCAACCCACCAGCACCCGCCCCAGCACAAACTTTAGATAGCGCCCCTCGGGAAAGGACACCGGAACCGGGTGGTCCGGGGCCTGCCCGTTCTCCTGCAAAATCTGTATCCGTACTTCAGACTCGAGCGCCGACTCGAGCAGAATCTCCTTGAAGTGTTCGCTCGAGATTTGCGAGGTGCAACTCGCGGAGGCTAGCATTCCGCCCTTTTCCACGCACCGTAGCGCCAGGGTGTTGAGCTTTTTGTACGCTCTGGCCGCCGCGTGGCGGTTTTCTTTGGTCCGGGCCAGACTGGGCGGGTCCAGAATCACCAAGTCGAACTTGCGGCCCTCGCGGGCGTAACGCTCGAGCAGTGCGAAACAGTCCTCGGCTAAAAACTCGTGCTCGAGCGGGTCGAAGCCGTTCAAGGAGAAGTTGCGCTTCGCGTCCTCAATCGCCAACGGCGCGATGTCCACACTGGTCACTCGAGCGGCCCCTCCTCGAGCGCAATACAGTGAAAACGCCCCGGTGTACGAGAATAAATTAAGAACCGTTTTGTTTTTAGAAAAGCGCTCGAGCAGGGCGCGATTGTCGCGGTGGTCCAGAAAAAGCCCGGTTTTCTGACCGTCGTACAGGTTGGCAATGATTTTGAGTTCGTTCTCGAGAACCGTTAGTTCCGGCGGGGGAAGCTCGCCCCAAAGCGGCTCGAGCACACCTTCAGTTCTTCTCACGATTCCCTTGAGTTTCAGGCTCGAGGTCAACCCTTTGACCACTTCGGGAATCAGTCGCTCGAGCGCGTCCGCGTAGGTCGCCAGCACCGCGTAGCGCTCGTACTTATCCACCGTGATTCCAGGCAGAAAATCGCCTTCACCGTTCAGCAGTCGGTAAGCGTTGGTCGCTTTGGGGTCGAACAGGCTGGCGCGCAGCTCGAGGGCTGTTTCCACCCGTTTTGTCACCATGCCCGCTCGAGGCTCTTCGGGGCCGAACATCCTGAGCGCGATGGGACTGGAAAAGTCGTACAGGCCGTAAGCCTCGGCGCGTCCCGCCTCCACCTTGACCCACTCGCCGCCCTCGAGCGTATTCTTGGGCAGGTGGTCGCGGTAAATCCAGGGATGGCCGCTCTGAACGGCCCCCTCGAGCTTGGGGTTCAGGGTGAGGGTGGGGTAGGACATGGCTCGAGTATAGGGTGGTGGAGACGTGAAAAATGGGTTCGCTCGAGTTGGGAACAGGGCGAGCGCTCGAGTCTTCCCAAAGGTGCTGTTCAGATTTGACGCGCTCGAGGTCAAGCTATCTTGCACCTTTGGGGGTTCAGAAGCCGAATTCAAAACAGCAAAACGGTTCCCCATCTTTCTCAGCTTATCTACCATAACCCGCTACAGCATTTCTTCACGGCGCTCCTGAAAAGTTTTCCGCGCCGTTTCAATCGCCTCGCGGTGCTGCTCGGCCCAGAGCCACACCCCGCAAAACGCTTCTCCCAGGCTGTGGCCCAGTTCGGTCAACTCGTACTCCACTCGAGGCGGAATCACCGGAAAAATGGTGCGTGACACGAGTCCGTCGGCTTCCATCTGGCGCACGGTCTTGGTCAACATCTTCTGGCTGATGCCGCCGACCAGCTCACCGAGCTTGGTGAAGCGCAGCCGACCCTGCTCGGTGAGGGTCTCGAGCACAATCATGGTCCACTTATCAGCCACCCGCCCGATGATTTCTCGAACCAGCGCGTCGAGTTCGGGGTCGCTGTGCTCATAGCCATTCCCTTGCCCGCACTCGAGCGGGGCCGACAACACCGCCGCACTGCTCGAGGGATGACCCAGTTCAGTGTTTTTGCCCATCACAACGTCACTCTCCTTTGGGTAAGTATAGAACTTTCAAGTGCTTACTTCCCATATGTTTGTTTCTATCCTACAATAAGGGAGCTTCGAGCGAGTCACAAGCTCGAGAAGTCCACAGGAGAACGACATGCAAATGACAGGCAACACCTTAATAGTTACAGGCGGCGGTTCGGGCATTGGACGCGCGCTGGCCGAGGCTTTTCACGCGCTGGGCAATCAAGTGATTATCACCGGACGCCGCCAGGAGGTGCTCGAGGAAACCGTGGCGGCCAACCCCGGCATGGTGTCGCGGGTCGTGGACCTCGAGAACGCCGGGGCGATTACGGAGTTTGCGGCCCAGGTGATTCTAGATTTTCCGGCCCTGAACGCGGTGATTCACAACGCGGGCATCATGCGGAACGAAAACCTTTCGAGCGGCGCGCTCGAGAATGCCGAGGCGACCATCGCTACCAACCTGCTCGGCCCCATCCGGCTGAACAGCGCCTTGCTGCCGCACCTGCTGCTCCAGCCTCGAGCCACCGTCATGACCGTCTCGAGCGGTCTGGCCTTCGTGCCGCTTGCGCTCACCCCGACTTACTGCGCCACCAAAGCCGCTATCCACTCCTACACCCAGTCGCTGCGTTACCAGCTCAAGGACACGCGGGTGCAGGTGCTCGAGCTGATTCCACCTTACGTGCAGACCGAACTTCAGGGTGAGCGGCAGGCGAACGACCCGCACGCTATGCCGCTGGCTGAGTTTATCGCAGAATCTATGCACATCTTGACCACTTCACCCGAAGCCTTTGAGATTCGGGTGGGACGGGTGGAAGCTCAGCGCAATGCCGAGCGCAGCGGAGATTACGACGCCTTCTTCAAAATTTTTAACGACGCCATGACCGCCGCTCGAGGCACGAACTGAAGCATTTTTAACTACCATTGCGCCACTAACCCTTCGTTTCAGTCGCTTCATTCTTTTGAAAAACGCCTTAAAAGTGTCCGCTCGAGTAAAGTCATCGTTCACTCGAGGGCTGAACCGTTTTAAAGCATTTTTCACTACCATTGCGCCACTTCCGCTACGCTCCAGTTGCTCCATTTTCGTGAAAAATGCTTTGTTGTTGCCACTCTCGTTGGTCGGAAGTATTAGGGAAAAGCGGCTCAATACTTCTGCAAAATGCTTTAAACCTGTGCAGGCTGCCTCAACACAAGGGAGTTCACATGAAGCTCAGCCATAAAACCATTCTCATCACCGGGGGAACCAGTGGTATTGGCCTCGAGTTGGCCAGACAATTGCTCGAGCGGGGTAATACTGTCATCGTAACGGGCCGAAATCAGGATAGTCTGGTGACCACCCAACGAATGCTTCAGGGCGTTCACACCTTCCAAAGCGACGTGAGCGACTCGAGTGCTATAGCGGCCCTGTATAAAAATGTCGTGGCATAGTTCCCGGCCCTTGACATCCTGGTCAATAACGCCGGAATCATGCGGAACCTGAGCCTTGTCCAAGACCGCACTCTGCACGATGTTACGCGTGAAATCGAAATCAACCTCAGCGGCCCGGTACGTATAATTCAGCAATTTCTGCCCCAGCTCAAAACTCGCCAGGAAGCCCTAATCGTCAACGTTTCATCTGGCCTGGCCTTTATCTCATATCCCGCCTCCCCGATTTATAGCGCCACCAAAGCCGCTCTGCACTCGTTCACCCAATCGTTGCGGGTGCAGTTGAGCGGCTCGAGTGTGACCGTGGTCGAACTGGCCCCGCCCAGCGTCGAGACTTCGCTATTTCGGGGTGAATTTGTGGCGGAAACGAAAGGGCAAAAGGCGATGGACGTGGTAGCCCTGGTTAAGCAAACTCTAGTCGCCATCGAGGCGGGAAAACTGGAAATTCGGCCCGGATTGAGCAACGTGCTGAGGGCCATGAGCCGAATCGCTCCCCAGTTTATGTTGCGGCAAATTGTACAGACCATGAAACCCAAGACCTGACCGGGAAGTGCCACTCAGGTTCCCCGGTTTTGCTTGGGTGTAGGTGTGACCTGCTCGAGCAATCTTCGCTCTGGTCCTGTACGCAACATGTAAGAAATTTTACGGGTTTGCACGAGCGCTTCGTTGGAAATCTCTGATGACTTCATCCAAAACGCGTCGGGCCTCCGCTGTCCTTAAAGGGTCGCTCTCGAGGTGTTGCTCCATAGTGATGAGCGCTTTCCACAGCGCCCAGCCGCGCCCTCTGGCCCAGGTGGCAGGCTCGAGCGGGAGAGCGGCCCGAAACGCCTCCCGGCTTTTCCCCGAAAAGAAGGTCCAGGCGATGACTAAATCGCAGGCCGGGTCGCCCACACCCGCGCAGCCGAAGTCAATCACCGCGCTGAGCTTTCCGCCTTGAACCAGCAAATTTTTCACCGCCACGTCGCCGTGAAACCAGACGGGCGGACTGTTCCAGGCGCTCGAGAGGGCCTTTTCCCACACCTCCGTGGCTGCTTGCGAATCAATTTCTCCCTCGAGCGCGTCAATAGCCTTGCCGGTATCTGCGTCGTAAAAGCTCAGCGGACCCCCGCGAAACGCGCTGTGCTGTCCCGGCGGGGGTCCGTCCGCAGCCTCAATCTTTTGTAGAGCGCTCAAGAACTGGCCCAAGTTGGTGGCGAAGTGCTCGAGGTTGTCAATTCGCTCGAGCGTTGCCGTTTCCCCCTCGAGCCAGCCGTAAACCGACCAGGGCCAGAGAAAACTCGCACTGGGAGCGCCCTTAGCCATTGGAACCGGGATGGGCAGCGGCAGGTGCGGTTCGAGGTGGGGCAACCAGCGGTGCTCTTTTTCCACCTGTGGAGCGTACCCTTCTGCACTGGGTAGGCGCACGCTCATGCTCTCCCCCAGGTGAAAGGTCCGGTTGTCCCAGCCGCCGGGTTCCACGGGCCGTATGGGAAGGTGCGCCCACTGAGGAAATTGCTCGGCAACCAGTTGGCGGACAAGTGCAGGAGTAATGTCCAATTTCGGGCCAGAGAACATCAAACTCCCCCCGCTCGAGCGAATCTGAGAAAAGATGTAGAGGATGCAAATCTCGAGAAGGACATGGAATCAGCATAGCCGCCCACTGGAATTGGACATCTGTCAAATGGCTTATAGGGAAAGTGCTCGAGCCAACATCTAATCATACACTCCGTTTCATCCCCCGCGCTCCCGCAAAAGCGCCATTCACCCTTACGCTCGAGGTGTTACAATACTGTGTTAATTTGCAGAACTTGAGCGCCGTAATTCGCGGTAGGCGTATACTCGAGTCGGGAAAAAGTGCGGGCGTGATGGGGAGGATGTCTTTTGAACAGCAACATCGTGGTGCGAGGGGCGCGGGAAAACAATCTCAAGAACATAGACGTGGAGATTCCGCGCAACCAGTTTGTGGTCATCACCGGGGTGTCCGGCTCGGGCAAGTCCACCCTGGCCTTTGACACCATCTACGCCGAGGGACAGCGGCGCTACGTGGAGAGTCTCAGCGCCTACGCCCGTCAGTTTCTGGGTCTGATGCAAAAGCCCGACGTGGACAGCATTGTGGGGCTTTCTCCGGCCATCAGCATTGACCAGAAAACCACGAGCCACAACCCGCGCAGTACGGTGGGCACCGTCACCGAGATTCACGATTACCTGCGCCTCCTGTACGCTCGAGTGGGAACGCCGTATTGCCCCTTGTGTGGCCGCAAAATCGAGCGTCAGAGCGCCAGTGAGATGACGGTCAAGCTGCTCGAGCAGTTCGAGGGCCGCCGCGCCATTTTAGCCGCGCCAGTGGTGCGTGGGCGGCGCGGCGAGTATAAGAAGCAGATTGGCGACCTCAAAAAAGAGGGTTTCGCTCGAGTGCGGGTGGACGGCACCCTGTACGACATCGACGAGGCCGAGAAGCTCAAGCTCGAGAAGTTTGAAAAGCACGACATAGACGTGGTGATTGACCGGGTGGTCATTAAGGAAGAAGACCGCTCGAGGCTGGCTGAATCCGTCGAACTAGGACTGCAAAAAGGTGACGGCCTGCTGCGGATTCTGTTTCCCGACGACGGCAGTGAAGAACTGTTCTCCGAGAAGTTCGCCTGCCCAGAGCACGGCAGCGTGCTCGAGGAACTCGAGCCGCGCTCGTTTTCGTTCAACTCGCCTTACGGGGCCTGCGGGGATTGCGCCGGTCTGGGGTCCAAGCTCGAGTTCGTGCCCGAACTTGTCATCGCCAACCCGATGCTGAGCATCGCCGAGGGCGCGATTGCGCCGTGGAGCAAGAAAGGGGTCTCGGGCGGGGTGTACTACTGGGACAAGCTGCGCGCCCTGTCCGAGCACCTGAACTTCGACCTCAAAACGCCCTGGAAAGAGCTATCTGCCGAGGTGCAAAAAGTCGTGCTGCGCGGCGCACCCGAACCCTTCGAGGTGGTGTTCAAGCGCGGCGGTAAGGAAACCATGCGCTTCCAAACCGAGTTCGAGGGGGTGATTCCCAACCTCGAGCGCCGCTACAAGGAGTCCGAGTCGGACTACATCCGCGAAAAGTTCGAGGAGATGATGGAACTCTCGAGCTGCCCGACCTGCGGTGGAACCCGTTTCAAACCCGAGATTCTGGCCGTGCGGGTGGGCGGGGTCAACATCGCCCAGAGCGCCCAGATGAGCGTGCTGGCCGCGCTGGACTTTTTTGAATTGCTCGAGCGCAACGCCGTCACCGAGTCTTTTATCCAGCCCTTCATTCAGGGTGCGATGGGCGGTACCAAGCGGGTGGCCGAGGCCAGGAAGCTCGAGGCCCAGCTCAGCGGCTTCAACGCGCAGGTCGCCCCACCCATTCTCAAGGCCATTCGCACCCGGCTCAAGTTCCTGGTGGACGTGGGTCTGGACTACCTCAGTTTGGACCGGACTGCCAACACCCTGTCTGGCGGCGAGGCCCAGCGCATCCGGCTGGCCACCCAGGTGGGCAGCGGCCTCACCGGGGTGCTGTACGTGCTCGACGAACCCTCAATCGGCCTGCACCCCAAGGACAACGGGCGACTCATCGAAACTCTCAAACACCTGCGCGACCTGGGCAATACCCTCCTCGTGGTCGAGCACGACGAGGAAACCATGATGGCCTCGGACTACCTGATAGACATCGGGCCGGGTGCCGGGATTCACGGCGGCGACGTGGTGGCGGTGGGCACCCCGCAGGAGGTGATGGCGCACGCCTCGAGCCTGACCGCCCGCTACCTGCGCGGCGACATCAAAATCGAGATGCCGCTCGAGCGCCGTAAAATCACCGGTAAAAAGCTGCGAATCAAAGGCGCGCGCGAGCACAACCTCAAAAATGTGAGCGTGGACATTCCACTCGGCGTGATGACGGTGGTCACCGGGCCGTCCGGGTCGGGCAAGTCCACCCTGATTCACGACATCCTGCACGCCACGCTGGCTCGAGAACTCAACGGCGCGCGCACCAGTCCGGGTAAGTACGATTCACTCACCGGACTCGAGAACCTAGATAAAGTCATCGAAATCGACCAAAACCCGATTGGGCGCACCCCGCGCAGCAACCCGGCGACCTACACCGGCGTGTTCACCGACATCCGCGATTTGTTCACCCGCACCATCGAGGCGCGGCGGCGCGGCTACCTGGCCGGGCGATTTTCGTTCAACGTCAAAGGGGGCCGCTGCGAAGCCTGCAAAGGCGACGGGGTGGTCAAAATCGAGATGAACTTCCTGCCCGACGTGTACGTGCCCTGCGAGGTGTGCAAAGGGGCGCGCTACAACCGTGAAACGCTCGAGGTCAAGTACAACCACAAGTCCATCGCCGACGTGCTGGACATGACCGTGGAAGCGGCGCTCGAGTTCTTCAAGAATATTCCGGCCATCGAAAAGAAGATGCAGCTCATGTTCGATGTGGGCCTGGGCTACATGAAGGTGGGGCAGCCGTCCACTACGCTCTCGGGTGGTGAGGCCCAGCGCATCAAGCTGGCCACCGAGTTGGCCAAAAGAGCCACCGGCAAGACTATCTACATTCTCGACGAACCCACTACGGGGCTGCACTTCGAGGACGTTCGCAAGCTCATGGAGGTGCTGACCCGCCTGGTGGAGGCCGGTAACACCCTCTTAATCATCGAGCATAATTTGGATGTGGTGAAAAACGCCGACTGGGTGATAGATTTGGGACCCGAAGGCGGCCTGCGCGGCGGTGAAATCGTGGCCATCGGCACCCCGGAAGAGGTCGCCATGCACCCCTCGAGCCACACCGGAGCTTACCTGGCTAGAGTGCCTGACATCAGGGCGCGAATTGGGCTGAACGGGAAAAATGGTCAGAAGGTCGTTTCAGATGTACTCGAGCCGTCGGATGTACCGCTCGAGCCACTGAATGGGAAAAAAGTGCCCTCGAGCAAGGGCAAGAAGAAGGTGGCGGTAGGAGTTTAAATCATAACTTAGCGACCCACTCCACGTAGTTTTGCATCTTGAATTTACGGTCCAGCCCACCGGAAACCATGTAGCGCAAATTGCCGAAGATGGGGCGCTCCCCCCAGGGGCGGTCGTGCTGCCCGAAGCACCACGCGATGCCTGTATAACTATTAGGATTGCGCCCATCGAGTTCGTACTTGTTGTTGAGGTACAGCAGCCACTCGAAAGCCTGACGGTGGCTCGAGGTCCACTCGATGACCTTTTTGCCCCAGTACATCCGCATGTAGTTGGCCATCTTGCCGGTTTTGACCATCTCGAGCTGGGCCGCGTTCCAGTAAGGGTCGTGGGTGCGGGCTTGCTCGAGCTGCTCGAGGGTGTAGATGAAAGGGCGCTCGTCGTCGGCGTGCTTTTCCATGCTTTTTTTAGCCCAGTTGGGCAAGCCCTCGAACTGGTCGTAGTGCGGGTTGAAGAAACAAAAGTTGAACGAGAGTTCGCGCCGCACGATGAGTTCCTCGAGAAAAGCGTCGGCGGCGGGGCCGATGCGGTCCTCGAGCGCAAGAGCGACCTCGAGCGGCGAGATGTGGCCGTAGTGCAGGTAGGGGGATAGGTTGCTCACGCTCGAGAGCGGTCCCCCACGCCCTTCTACGTAGGTCTCCAGACCCTCTCTGACAAATTTTTGCAGATATTTTGCAGCCTCGAGTTCACCGCCTCGGTACAGCGGGGAACGGGCTACACTCGAGTCGGGACCCAGACGCTCGAGCAGAGCCGGAATATCGGAGAGGTCGAGTGACTCGAGGGCTGGACCTGGATTCTCGAGCGGAGTTTCCTCGAGCGGCACCAGATAGTGCTTCCACAATTTATGAATGCGGGGCCGCAGGGTCCGCGCCCCGACCTCGGCTTTGTTCGAGACGGTTTCCACCGGAACCACCGCGTCACTTTCTACCTGTTCAAAAGGGCATTCGAGCGCGGCAGCCACCTGCTCACGCCACTGTCTCGAGACCCGCAGGTAAGCGCGGTCCGTCACCACCCGGCTGGCTTTTCGGGCCAACTCGAGAACCAAATCCGGTGGATGTCCCAGCCGCACGGTGAGGCTGATGTTGCGGCGCTCGAGGCCCTGCTGAGCGGCCTGAAGTCCCTCGAGCAAAAAGGTGTAACTTCTCAAATTAGCGTCGGGATAGTTCGGGGTGAGGCCGAAGAGGACCACCAGCGGCTGATTCAGGCGGTTGGCGTGTGCTATGGCGTGCTCGAGGGCGTGGTTGAAGCGGCTGCGAACCGAAGCCTGCATCCAGTACAGCACGTACTGTCCAGGCTGCTCGAGGTTGGAGTTCAGGTTTTGGATGCGCTCGGGTTGAATCATGACTCTAATTTTGGCGTATTCAGGGCAGAGATACCGTATAGGGGATTGCAGGTAAACGTACTCTGAAGGGCGTGCAGTGCTCGAGCGACATTCGGCAAACCCCACCTTATCCTGTACACTAGGGTGCTTGCCCAAAGCGGCACGCTCGAGGGGAGAAAAACCATCTTTCCCCCGGCTCGAGTCCCGAGAACAAAGGGACCGCTCGAGGAGGATTGATTCTTATAGTTCGCGCACATATCGTCACCTACGGCTGTCAGATGAACGAGTACGACAGCCACTTGGTACAAAGTCAACTCGTGGCTATGGGCGCGTCTATGGTGGATAACATGGACGCCGCCGATTTTATTTTGCTCAACACCTGCGCGGTGCGCGGCAAACCCGTGGAAAAGGTGAGGAGCGTGCTGGGCCAACTGCGGCTCGAGAAAAAGCGCCGTCCGCTCACCGTGGCCTTGATGGGCTGCCTCGCTCAGCTCGAGGAAGGGCAACAAATCGCCCGCAAGTTCGAGGTGGACATCCTGCTCGGTCCCGGCGCGATTCTGGATTTACCCCAGGCGCTCGAGAGCAACGAGCGCTTCTGGAGCCTGCACTTCCGCGACGAGCTGCACGACTATATTCCGCCGCCCCCGCAGGGCAAGCTTTCTGCCCACCTGACCATCATGCGGGGCTGTGACCACCGCTGCACCTACTGCATCGTGCCGACCACACGGGGTCCACAGGTCTCGAGGCACCCGGACCACATCCTCAAGGAACTCGATTCGCTGCTCGAGGCCGGGGTTCAGGAAGTGACCCTGCTCGGGCAAAACGTCAACAGTTACGGCATTGACCAGGGGGGCCGCATTTCGGGAATTCCCTCGTTTGCCGAACTGCTGCGGTTGGTCGGCTCGAGCGGCGTCAAGCGCATCAAGTTCACTACTTCCCACCCGATGAACTTCACCGAGGACGTCGTGATGGCGATGGCTGAAACGCCCGCCGTATGCGAGTTT
>Ga0209100_1002293_pt1 | contig 12112 bp, 8 predicted proteins | sample lystaG_FD_185480 | JGI IMG/M metagenome (GOLD analysis project Ga0209100, IMG submission 185480) | Glacier valley bacterial and archeal communities from Borup Fiord, Nunavut, Canada, to study Microbial Dark Matter (Phase II) -... | ecosystem: Environmental > Aquatic > Freshwater > Ice > Glacier ...
AGGTTGAACGATATCTTCAGAGCAATGGCTTTAAGCCTGTTAGAAAGAAATTTGTGCCGCTAGTGATTAATTTGTTTCCTTTATTCTTAGTAACTGAATGGCGAAGGTTGTAGTCAGGCTAGTGAGCGTAATGCATACTAAGCGCAATCTATGTTACTCTAGATTGCGCCAAAATAATGTGTAGGTGAGAATAGTGAAAAAGAACAGGGACTTCTCTTTATTGAATGAACTCTTCAAAGGTTCAGAGGGAGTCTTTTTAACACTTTCCTTGATAATTGGACTGATGTTTCTGATTGTTCTTCCGCCATTGCAAGCACCCGATGAAAATGCACATTTCTTTCGAGCCTATCAGCTAACTAATGGCAAAATTATCGCTGATGTATTAACAGAAATAAAAACAGACTATCGAGCCGGAGGAGCCTTGCCTTCGAGCGTGACCAAGACGGCAACCATCTGGTCTAATCGTATTGCGGCTCATCCGACTGAGAAAGTAAAAAAAGAACAATTCTTGGAAACTTGGGCAATGCCTTTGGAGGCGGAGAAAACGACTCGTGCGGTGTTTAATTCAGCACCTTATAGTCCTATCCCATATATTCCACAAATAATTGGAATTGCTTTTGGAAAGCTTTTCAATCTTCCTCCCCTCTGGCTCATTTACTTAGGCAGATTTGCGAATTTAGTCATTGCAACACTTATTACCTTTGTTTCGATCAAAGTTCTACCTATATATAAATGGGTTTTCTTCCTACTGGCGCTAACCCCAATGGCACTCTCTCAGAGAGCTTCTTTATCCGCAGACGCTGTACTGAATGGCGTTTCTTTTCTACTGATTGCCACAATTATCAACTGCACATTTAATTCTAAAAAAGTTAAAGTATCAGCTAAAGATGTTGCACTGATTTCATTGGGAAGTATCCTTGTATCTTTGTCCAAGATAGTCTATTTGCCGTTCGTGTTATTATTTCTCCTAATTCCAAAGCATAAGTTTAACACTCGAAGAAGTTACTGGTTATCTTTTCTGTTTTTAATTTTGTCTAATGTTTCGATTTGTTTCCTGTGGAACTTATCTGTGAAACATTTGGGATTGCCCGTCTTTAGCATAGCGGGTGCTTCGATTAAGGGACAAGTCGAGTATCTATACTCTCACCCACTGATGATTTTCAGCATCGCCTGGAACACGTTGCAAAATATCAGATTTATTTTGGATTCGTTCATTGGCATTCTTGGTTTTCTAGATACTCCCATTCCAACGATCACGATGCTCTCCTATCAAGTCATACTGGTGCTAGTTGCACTGGTCAGCAACCAGGCTGACATTGTCGTCTCACGGTCAAACAAGCTCACAGTTTTCTTTGTTCTTGGGGCTACAGTTACCCTAATTTACCTAATAATGTACTTGTTATGGACAGCAGTTGGTGGGACAGAGGTTTTAGGCGTTCAGGGTCGCTACTTTATACCAACTTCTCCGTTATTTTTCTTGCTGCTGTATAATCAGCGGTTTTCCTTCGATATTTCTGAGAAAAGCTTTCAGCGTTTGATCATTTATTACTCTGTTTTTGCTCTGCTAAGCAGTTTGATTGCAATGATAGCTCGCTACTATTATTAACAATTTCTTTCATCTACCATCGAATGATTCAACCTCGATCGTGCCTCGAAGCCTATGATTGCCCAATGAGAAAGCTAGATATGGTTGCCGTTGTAATTCCTTGCTATAAGGTGCAATCGTTCATTCTGCCGCTCATTGAGCAGATTGGGCAAGAAATCGATCTGATTTATGTGGTGGATGATGCTTGTCCACATTCAACAGGTCAATATGTGCAGGAACATTGCCAAGATCAACGGGTGAAAGTGATTTTTCATCATAAAAATCAGGGAGTAGGTGGCGCGGTTATCTCTGGTTATCACCAAGCCCTTCAAGATGATGCCAGTATTATCATTAAGATGGATGGAGATGGGCAAATGAACCCGTTTTTGATTCCTTTATTAATCAGCCCTATCGTTGGCGGCAAGGCGGATTATGTAAAGGGAAATCGATTTTTTGATTTGAATTTTTTGAGTACCATGCCCAAAATTCGGGTTTTTGGCAATGCAGCTTTATCGTTGATTAGTAAAGTTTGCACGGGCTACTGGAACATTATGGACCCAACAAATGGCTATACTGCAATTCATGCCAACATTCTTTATTTGATTCCCCTGCATAAACTAGACAAGCGTTATTTCTTTGAAAGCGACTTGCTGTTTCGTTTAAGCACAGTACGGGCAGTTGTATTGGATGTGCCAATGCGGGCAAAATACGATGATGAGATCAGCAGCCTAAGAATTGGTAAGGTCGTTTGGGAATTTCCTAATAAATATTTGACACGACTGTTGAAACGAATTTTTTACACCTACTTTTTGCGAGATTTTAACGTAGGTTCAGTAGAATTAGTCGTAGGACTATTCTTGATTACGCTCGGCGCTCTATACGGAGGATATAACTGGTACTATAGTCTGACCTCTAAAGTGATCGCCACCAGTGGTACGGTCATGATTGCCGCTTTACCGATTATCTTAGGGTTTCAGTTACTTCTGGCTGCTATTCACTATGATGTGATGAACGTTCCTAAAGAACCAATATATCGATTTTTGAAGGAACATATTGCTATAAATGTAAACAGCGATAGAACTGGTAATATACAAAACGAAGAAAATCGAATCAATCGAGAATAATTGTCTTACACAAAAGACGCAGGTACGCTAACCCGCTATTGATCCGGTAAACCCAAGCTTCTGCTTCACCTTTAGCCAAGCGGTTCTCATTTTCCAAAATTTACTGCTTTCCATTGCCAAAATCTGTTGCTGTAGCGCTTGCAGTTCTTGCAACTTCTCACATTCGACGGTAGACGCACCACTCTCACCTGATCGTGAAGCAACAAGGTCATCTATCTTGGTTTGATCAGGCATATCGGTTGCTCGCAAACTGACGAAAAATTCACAGCCTTCAGTTTCATAAAACTGCGCCACTTCAAATTCCAGCAGACCAACTTTCGTTAGCTCACTCAGCAGTTGGAAGAAAGAGGCTGGAGTAAACACCTGACAATGCACATCACAGTAGTCGCCAGTGACAAATGTGTTCTTAGTAATCATCCAAGCATCTTGTATGGAACGAACAGGAACTAACTTGGTTGTGTCTACTGCTCCGTTCCAAGCTACATTGCCTTTATAGGTGACTGCCTCGGAAAGCTCATCGAACATTTGACGAGGTGACGGTCTTTTGTTGTTGTACAGAAAAGCTTCGATAACATCAGCAGTTTTTGTGAGATGACGGTGATAATCAAAACATCGTCGCTTGTCTGGAATAGCAAGTGATAAAATTCCGCCAGGTTTGAGAATCGTCTTGATTTCATTCAACCAGCCAATGAAATCAGGAACATGCTCAATAACATGAGACGCGATCACATAGTCTACGGGAGCTTCCGCCTGGAGCAGTTCACCTAAGCCTTTCTCACCCCAAATATAGTCCACATCCACAATCTTGTTAATATCAACATGACTGGCAGGATCGGCGTATTTAATTTGCAATGCTTCCGTGGTGTCGTGATCTACATAGTGGATTTGCCCCATCTTGCGAGTCACGATCGGTCGATCAAGGGGTCCGATTTCAGCTCCAACTTGATGGGCAACATCAACGATACAATGCAGGAGTTTTTCGTTGCGAGTTGACATAATCTGAATTTAGATGTGGGCGGTACCCGGGATCGATCGTGATGTTTTCTACTGGTACTGCAAATACAGTACCCCTTGTCGAAATTTGGCTTGCTTTGGCAGAGCGTCCTCCATCGCTTCGAGTTTCAGATTAGTGGTACAAAGTATCGCATAGAGCAACGACACAGTGGACACATGGTTATGACTCTGCTCGGATATCTTAAGGCAGAAACTGACATCATTTAAACGCGATCGCGTTTATTTTCCTTGAATCCTCTGACTTTCTCGAATCCCTTAACCGACACGTTAAGCAACCCAGCAGTGACAGCGGTGTTTTGATTCACGAACCGAAGCCATACGGTGGCTCAATCAGGAAGTGCCTCTTGACGGTTAAAGCTTAGACAGAAATAATATCCAGGAACTACCAAACTGCCTACTTGTGCGAGTATAGTTTATGATTATAGAGTTTATGACTATAAAGCCTCAAATTTTCTGGCTCCAATAAAGATGGCACATAAAATGCCGAGGATTGTTAACACTAGTCTCTTCACGAAAAATTCAGCGGACTTTGAGACAACTACATTAATCAAAAAATGATGCCACATCAGTAGCTTCAGGAGTCAGAAAAAAGCAATGGTCAAAAAGTATGTCCGCTTGATAGAAAAAGGGACTCAACACATCAAAGCATTTGGGATGAGGAGTTTTATCAAAAAAACCTCTCGAAGGGTTTTGCTCAAGCTATTAAATAGAGTACCTGATGAACACAAAGTAGTTCCGCCCGTTATCAATTTTGAGCAGCAGGATTGGTATTATCGCCGTTTCCCAAATTTGAAACCTTTAAAGGTATTCACGGTTCCTTCTTCGGGAACTCGTCTTAATCTTGTGACAGACAGTATCAACGGAGGTAGTTTATACGGGGGTGTCGGCACGGCAATTATTTTCTGTACTCTGCTTGCCCAGCGATTGGGATGTCAACTTCGAGTGATTACAAGGACAGAAAAAGCACAGTCTCAGAATTTTTTTGAAATTTTAAAGAGTAACAAAATCCTTTACAAAGATGATGTAGAGTTCATATTGAACGACATCTTCTCAACCTCATCAGAGCTTGATGTCTCACAAGATGATCTGTTTGTGACCACTTCTTGGTGGACAACTCATGCAACGCTTCAATCTGTTTCAACTCAGCAAGTAATCTATCTCTTACAAGAAGACGAGAGAATGTTCTATCCTTACGGGGATGAGCATCTGTTGTGTTCAAGCGTACTGGTCCATCCTGAGATAAAGTTTGTTGTTAACACAGAGCTTCTATTTAATTACCTCGTTGATCAAGGTTTTGAAAACATTAGGAAGAATGGAGTTTGGTTTGAGCCTTCGTTTAGTAGCTATGAGGCTTGTTCTGCTTTAGAAGATTCACCGAAGCTCAAGAGAAAGTTCTTCTTCTACGCGCGACCTAATAACCTTAGAAATCTTTTTTATCTCGGCTTGGAAGCTATTGAAACGGCTGTTTCAATAGGAGTATTGAATCCTGACGAGTGGGATATCTTCTTTGTAGGCAAAGATTTGTCAGCATTAAAGTTGCCGGAAAAGTTGCGGATTCACTTGCTCGAAGGTCTAGGTTGGTCGGAGTATGTGAAATTTTTACGCTCAGTCGATGTTGGCTTATGTTTGATGTATACGCCACATCCTAGCTATCCACCTTTAGATTTAGCCGCTTCTGGTTCTATCGCGGTAACAAATCAATTTGGACCGAAGCAAGATCTATGGAAATATTCAAAGAACATCATTTGCAAGGAAGCAAATGTCAAAAGCTTGGTACAAGGAATCGCCGAAGGAATTGAACTTTCTACCAATCAACAGAAGCGAATGGAAAACTATGAAAATAACAAGATGCTCAAAAATTGGGAGTCATCTTTTAGCCACGTTTTGGAAACTTTAGAAGTGATACGGTAATGTTTATTTTAGAGCAAAAATATGTACCGTATTCAGACCCTTGGCTACTTCCTTATGAGAAAAGAATCAAAGCGCTTGCACTGAAGGGTAAACGTGTAGCCTATTTCTATGAGGTAGCAGATACCAGCACGTTTCGGTATCGTGTTTATAACATGGTTCAGACGATTCAGTCACTGAGTTCTGATATATCATCTTCCTACTTTTTCCTCAGCGATTTGAACAATCTACCCGAAATATTAGCCTTGGCAGATATCGTTGTAATCTGCCGAACTCGATATTCTCACCACATCAATCAGCTAATTACATCAGCAAGGGCTAGAAACATAAAGGTTTTCTTTGATGTCGATGACTTTGTTTTCAATCCATCTTACATACACCTTATTCTGAATACGTTGGATCAAGATGTATCTCATCCACAAGCTTGGGATCACTGGTTTGCCTATATTGGCAGATTAGGAGAAACTCTCAAGCTCTGCGATGCAGCAATTACAACAAATGAATTCTTAGCTGCTCAAATTCATAAAGTTACGGGAAAATCGGTTGGCGTTATTCCTAACTATTTAAATCGAGAGCAAATCGACCTTTCTGAACAATTCTTTAAATCGAAAGTTCAGTCTTCCTTTAAGAGAGACGATAATTTTTGTTTGGGTTACTTCAGCGGAACGCCGACCCACAATAAAGATTTCGGAATTATTTCTAATGCACTGGTTCAAGTTCTTAAGGCGAATCCCAGCGTTATCTTAAGAGTAGTTGGCTTTATTGATCTAAAAGGAGAGTTACAAAACTATCAGTCAAGGATAGAGCTTTTGCCTTTACAAGACTTTCTCAACCTCCAGCAAATCATTGCCTCAACAGAAATTAACCTAGTTCCTTTGCAAGATAATATCTTTACGAATTGCAAATCAGAACTCAAGTTTTTTGAGGCGGGTGTCGTCGGTACAGTGACGATCGCTTCTCCTACCTTTACCTACTCAAAAGCTGTTGTCGATGGAGTGAACGGATATTTATCCTGTGCTTATGAGTGGGTTGACGAAATCAGCCATGCGATCAATAACTTCACAACCTATCCAGAGATTGCATTTGCAGCTTACCAAGATTCGTTAAGAAATTATGCTTGGTATAATCAGCTCTCAAAAATCGAGAAGACGCTTTTTCAGTAAGCTAGCATCACCAGTATTGAGCATATATTTTTCTTGATATTTCAAGATAGCTTATATCAATACTCCAGCCACAATTTGAGCAGGTCTTAAGGCTCAAACCCTGATTTCGCCGTGGGCAGAATGGTTTTTCCAGTCTAAAGATTATTTACACAATAGACAGTGCCCTGAAACTCATAGAAAAAACATTTTTTTGAAAGACAGCCATACTTTTCTTATTTTCCAGAATTTACTACTTTCCATTGCAACAATCATCATCTGAGCCGCTTCCGCCTCTGCTTGAGATTGACAAAGTTGAGTTTGATTGATTTCTAATTCTGCTTGAGATTGGCGAAGGTGGGCTTGAGTCGTTTGTAGCTCTGCTTGAGTGTGGTGAAGTTTCTCTCTAACTACCGCTAATTCTGCTATATGGCGGTGCTCACGATTCTGACAAGTGAGGTAGGCTCGAAACAGCGTATCAACATTTTTAGTGTACAACTTTATGTGGTTATGAAAAATCTGAGTGTAACACTCAACAATCTGCTCAAACTGGATGCTACTGTTTCGCGAATTGGGTCGCTGACGATACAGATAAACTACTTCCGGCAAACGGACAATTTTGCGACCTAGCTCGATTAGATATAACCAGAAGTCATAATCTTCAAGTCCAGCGACCATATTACTTCGATACCCTCCAACTAACTCCCAGTCGGTTTTATGAAATAGAGCCGAATTAAAGATCACATTCTCTAGCAAAATGTTGGGAAATTGATAATCCGGAAGATGCCAAAAACCGCTTCTCTCACCAAAAAGCTCTGCCTGACCATATACAATACCAACTTCTGGCTGATGGTTAAGCACTTGAACAGCTTGCTCTAGATAAGCTTGGGTAATACAGTCATCTGCATCCAGTGGAAGAATATATTTCCCTCTAGCTTCTTGAATTCCTCGGTTGCGTGCAGCAGACACCCCTTGATTGTTAGTATGAATGACGCGAGTCTTTGGTTTGTCAAAGTCTTTAAGTCGTTCGATCGTGAGTTTATCAGTAGAGCCATCATTGATCACAATTATTTCAAAGCTTTGGAAGGTCTGTTTCAAAACACTATCGACAGCTTCATCAATGTATTGCCCCTGATCATAGCAGGGCACGATCACAGAAACGGTAGGGACAGGTTCTGAACCTTTGTGATTTAACATTTAAGAATGGGTAATAAAATGATGGAGAACAAGTTGTAGAAAGTACATAGTCTAGCCGTTCAGGAAGAATGACTTCATCGACCTCAAACGACACCAAAACTTCCAGGGTTTACTATTTTCTATTCTCTCAACTCGATATTGCAAGCTTTCTAGTTCTGCTTGTTTAAGCTGTAAAGTCTTTTGGGTAACTTGTAGAGCCTGGTTAAGTCGGATAATTTCTTCATTCTGCTCCGGCGTGGGAAGATATGCATCAGAACTAATATTGCCAGAGAGCGCAGAAAACCTAAACCAAGTATCTTTGTGACCAAAAAAAGTGTCGCCTACAGTCTGACAAAAACTTTCAATATGTAATTCGTCAACTTCTCCATACACACGATTCTCAATAAAATACCACAGTAATGCTGCCCAGCTTCGGAATTCTGGATACACAAAGGGCAACATATCTAGATATCGACGTAGCAGAGCGGAATTCCAACGAGGCTGCTGAATCCCTTCTGCCTCTAAACGCCAATTTGCCAGATCTAACATGAAATAGGCGTAGTTTCTTCCACCTGCAAGTTTCAAGTTTTGTTTCGCTTCTATCCCTTCATATACGCCTTGTTTTCCGTCAGGGTGGTGTCGATAGTCATGATTCTGATGAATAGCCATGATGCTATTGGTTGCATCAACCACAACCATTCCAGTTTCAAGCGCGTGGTAGAGCATCCAATTATCCCAACCTGGTCGTCCAACTGCAAAATTTGGCAACTGTGTGTAAGTGCCTTTTGGAAAGACAAAATAGTCCATTGCTTGCGGTCCTTCCAATCTTCCAGAAGTTTTAACTCGTTCTGTCAACTTGGTTTGCCAGCTTTCTCCTAAGTCTTCCAGAGACTCGATCACATCTAGGTTCCAACGCTGCCCTGACAGCATGAACCGATCGAATGAAACTTGATTAATCTTCTGGGAGAATTCTTTGGGCAATAAAATATCCGAGTTTGTATAAACAAATAAAGACCCATTTCCTATGGATTGGGCTATCTCAAACAGAGAGCTAACCAGGGGGGTGCCAGAATCACTGCAATCTACCGTTGGTATATGCTCCAAACCAAGTTCAAGAGCAATTTCTGCAACGCCCTCGTCGCTCCCCATTAAAATGATTTCAGGACGGGGATTGATCGCGATCCAGCTCAGGATAGCATTGCGTTGAATGGTCGCAATGTGTCCTCGGAACGCTTTAGGACATGCAAAAAGGGTAAGCATTGATTGGTTAATACAATGGAAGCAGTCGAAACGGAGTTAACAGAAATATACAAATTCTACGTGAACTAGCATACTTGATTTGATGACAAAACCAAGGTGGATGTCAGGTAGAAAAATCTTTTTTCAAGGTTGAAGGTTGCCAATGATCACCGGAAAGCCGATTGTATACAGGCACAAACATATGATGATGGCGATAGACAAAATCATACAGTCCTAGTTTTCGCAAGATACTCTTAACAACCCCCCGCCTTGCAGCCCGCCCTGTAGACAAGTATGCAAGTTCTGACTCTAAATGCAGATTAGAGTCCTCTATCTCTCGCATGAACGTTTTGGTCTGCTCTAACTCTTGCACAAGCTGCCAAAGACTACACGATGTTTGTTCATACATGGCTTGAAAATTAACTAAATGACGGATCGCTAAATCTCGTTGAACTGCATTATCGTGGCGTAATATAAGGTCTTTCGCAATCGCCACTGACTGAGAGTCAGCCGTTTGTAATCTTTGATTGACCGCTTTCACATCAATAACGGCAAACAAGTTGGCGTAGGAATAGAAGGGGCGGTGAGGTTCTGGTATTAACTGGAGGTTTGTTGCGTCAAAGCGACAAAGCGTGTATCCAAGTCTTTCAATGAGTGATCGCAATGCTTGGGTGCTGCTGCCAGCGGCTACTGCGTTTGCCTCCGTAAACTCAATCATCCACACGGGGAATTTTCCTGCAGCAATTGATTGCTGAGCGCCTGTCAGAACAAACGTTTCCCACCCTTCTACATCTAATTTTGCAAGGCTAATATGAGGAACTTGAAACTCACGCAAAATTGAATCGAGAGACCGTTGCATGACTTCGATTGTGTCAGTGCTAATTTCTGGATGATAGACTGCATCTGGCGCAAACGTACTAAAAGCAGATAGTCCAGGTTTTCCTAGAAGTAATCGAGCGACTCCATCTTTGTCTGACAGTCCGACATTTAGAGCCGTGAAATGGCAATATCCCAGATCCTCTAAATTTTGCTTATAAAGGCTAAAGCACAGTGGATTCGGGTCAAAACCAAGTATCCTACCACTATGGCTCATGCATTTTGCTGCGGTGGACGAGAACAATCCTGCATGAGCACCGCCGTCTAAAAAGGTATCGCCGGGGCGAAGATACAGCCAGAGGAACGCTTGCTCTAGACCTTCAAACTCGCCCTTCTCTAGAAGTTGACCTACATGATCATTTCTGGGCGTTTTTAGAACTCCCACATGAGGGACGCAAACTTCAAAATGCTCCGCTCCTGGTTTTGTTAGTGGATACCGGTTCACCCGAACAAACTCAAGATTCTCCTCTAACCCATCAGTCTGCTGAGATGCACGAATGAGTCTAAATCCACGATCGCTCAGATACTCCAGTATTTCCTCTTTGGTGCCGCTTCCCTCATACAGAGGCTGAAGTTGCACTTCCAACTGGATTTTGCTAATGGAGTGAAGGGCTTTTCCTGCCCCCTTAAGAACCTGAAGATCAAAACCCTGTGCATCAATCTTAAGAATATCAATCTCAGCAATTCTTTGAGCTTGAACAAAGGTATCGAGGCGTTGAACGGGAACATCGATAATCTGAATTGACTGTAATTGATCCTCATAGGATTTCCAGGCATCATTGCAGTGAACACGCAGTAAAGAAGATGTTTGATCGTTACGGTTCAGGTATAGTTGAGAGATACCATCAATCTCCCCAAATGCGGTACAGAAAACGTGCAGATTAGGTCGATTGAATGATTGCAATTTTTCAGCTAGCTGTGGATTTGGCTCAATCGCATAAACTACAACCGTTGGATCTTGACTATGAGGAAGTGAAAAAACCGACCCATTATGTGCTCCAACATCAATAACCAGCATCGACAGCGCCTCCATCTTTAGAGTATTTCTGAATGACTAAGGAGTAAATCTAAGATTTAATTTTCCTTAAGCCTGAGTGATTGAATGAGATATGTTCACTTCAGGAATTCTCATCATACCAAAAGTCAAATTTGTAGCACTAGACTCGACAGCCAACAGCAACTGCAGCCAATCCAACATTTCGTGATTGTCTTGAGTGCCATCAGCAATTGCAGGCTCCAAGACATAGCTTCCTCCTTGAATCTCTGGCCACTTCATACAAAATTCCACGTTTAGATAACAGCCAGACTTCATTTCAGGGAGTTTATAAGCGTATTGATAGGTGTTAAAACCAGTGGTCACCACTCTGAGTCGATCGTAAACAGCTACACCAATTAGCGGCATTTGAATTCGATCATGAGCTAAAACTCTAATCACAATCTTGACCCACTCTCCCGGACAGAGAAATCCCCCTTCAACCCCAGTGCTATCAAATACTTTAAAGCTGACAATTTCGGCTCGCCCAGTGCCAAATCGGTCAACCTGTGAAAAAACAAGATATGCTCTGCCAGCAAAAGGGTTAACTCTATTTTTTTGATTCTGCGTCTCAGCTTCCTGCGTTTCTTGTTTGATCGGAGACTGGGGAGAAGGATAACTGGCTTCTACTTCAGCTCGATGGTGGGCATTAATCTGCTCATACATCCAGGCTTGATATTTTCTAGAAATTTCAGGCGGCTCCCCTGTTAAAACTAGAGAGCCTGAATTAATCCACGCCACTTTTGAGCAAAGACGAGCCACTGCCCCCACATCGTGAGAGACGAACAAAATCGTTCCCCCTGAATCCTGAAAATCTTTGATTTTCGCCATACAACGATGCACAAAAATTCCATCGCCAACCGCTAACGCCTCATCCACAATTAGCACTTCTGGATCAACGTGTACTGCCACTGCAAATGCCAATCGCACAAACATCCCACTTGAATAAGTTTTTACAGGCTGGTTAATAAAATCCCCAATCTCTGCAAAGGCTGCAATGTCATCAAACTTAGCCTCA
>Ga0209100_1002295_pt1 | contig 12109 bp, 10 predicted proteins | sample lystaG_FD_185480 | JGI IMG/M metagenome (GOLD analysis project Ga0209100, IMG submission 185480) | Glacier valley bacterial and archeal communities from Borup Fiord, Nunavut, Canada, to study Microbial Dark Matter (Phase II) -... | ecosystem: Environmental > Aquatic > Freshwater > Ice > Glacier ...
TGAGCAGCTTGCCTGTGTTGCGCAAAACACCCAGGATTTGATCGACGCTATCGTTCGGCAAGCGCGATTTGAGCACTGCAAACGCACCCGTGACCTGTGGCGTCGCCATTGAAGTGCCGTTTTTATAGTCATAGCTGCTGCCCGGCACCGACGAATAGACCTGATAACCGGGCGCCAACAAACTCAGGTTTGGGTTGGCATCCGAGAAAAGAGCGATATTGTCCGAGTTATCCGTTGCACCGACGCTTACCGCCGTTGAAATGCAGCCGGGATACTCAATAGTCAGCGGATCGCTATCGTTGCCCGCTGCTATCACCGTGGCAACACCAATTCCGCGCAGCAAATCAATCGTATTTTTCAGCGTAGGATTGGTGCTATCACAAAAAGTGGCAGTGCGTATTGTGCTGTTGCCCAGGCTCATGTTGACGGCGGCAACGTGATAGCTGGCATTGTTGTTGTAAACGAAGTTCAGGCCGCTGATGATGTCCGAATCAAACGCGGTAATGCCAGTGATTCCAGCATAAGTCCCATCCGAAGTAGTGCCGCTGAACACCTGCACTGCAATGATATTGGCGTTAATAGCGACGCCTGCCGTGTTGGGGCCACCTGCGAAGTAGCCATTGCCCGCTGCAATGCCCGCTACATGCGTGCCGTGGCTACACACGTTAGCGCACGGTGCGGCAGCGCCTGCGCCTTGCTGCGAAGACTGCCCATTGGGACATATTGTGATGGTTCCATTAGAGCCGCTGGTAGTTGAAAAGCACGCTTCACCGACCACGCGACCCGTGAAGAACGGGTGATCCCTTTGTACGCCGCTGTCCAGAATGGCGACTGCTTGCCCGACGCCGCTGTAACCAGCGTTCCAGACATTTTGCACACCCATGACCGTATCATTAGTGGCGTCCGCGATTTTGAGCTGGTGATCTTCAACCACGCTGGTCACGTCCGGCGAGTTGAACAGCGCTTGCAACGCGCCTTTATCGACGGTGAGCGCCATGGCCGGAATCACCCAATCGGTGCGGTTGGCGGTCACCTGGTAGCTGCTCAAGCTGCTGAGCACGCGCTGGCGTGCCTGCTGAATGGCGGGCTGCTGCGCTTTGACGGTCGCTACGCTTGCGGTCGTTGAGAATGACGCCGCTACGCCAACGACGACGCGCACGCTGCCCTTTTGGGTGACCGTGGCGAGCAGTGCCGCATGAGCTGCTGCGGTATCAGCGGTTGTGTCCGCAGTGACCAGGTGCGATGCTGCCTGTGAAACGCTCGGCGCGGCGGTCAGCGCGAGCGCCAATATCACGGCTGAACACAAGATGCCGAGTGCAAGTTTGCGAAATGACAAACTGCGGAATAACGAATTAAATAAACGCATAAGACTTCCTCTTTGACTTACCGGACACAAATTGCGAATTTCGGGCGCATACTCAGACTACGCTTATCATATAATAATCCCGTTTTTGGCAATACGCAGATTTTTTACAATTTTCGATATGTTGCGGGCGAACCCCTAACCCTCTCCCTGTCCCCAATTACAAAATTCAGAGACAAATCTCACAAAACACGATTTTCCGAAACAGCTTGCAATGCGCGCCGTATCGCGCGTATAATCAGCGCGCTTTAACGATCAGACGGGGTGCCTTTTACGTGTTGCAGCGCCAAACCTACTCAGCTTCCTATTGGACCGATTCCTTCCGCGTCACCAATGCAGACATTGAACACATTTTTTCGATCTTCCTTGAAGAAGAAACGCCGCTCAGCAACCGCGAATTGGCCTTGCGCGTCATTGCTTTTCGGCTGAAACAAGAAGAGGATCGGCTGCGACGGCTGATCGAACGCGGCCAATTGTTCCAGCCTAAGAACAAGTACGCCGTCGGTCAGGAGCTGATCTTTCCGGCGTTCGATTATACGCTTGGCAAAGTGATCAGCGAACGCCCCGGCCAGAACGCTGATTATGGCGATTTCAGCGTGATCAAAATCGAGCTGGAAGATAAGCGTCAGGTGGAAGTTGCCGCTGGTTTGAGCAAACCGCACGCGCTGAACATTGACGCAGCAGGCGGCAGCGCACGCCCTAGCCCTGGCTCAGCCAACGCCGAAGAAATTTTTGCGCAGCATGGCGAGACGATCATCGACGAGATCGAAGCGCGGCTGGTCGATGAAAAAGACGCGGTGTACATGGCCGGACGCTGGTTTGTGCGCACGTTATTGGCGGATGTGGGCGTCGGTGATTTGCATTTAGCCGAGGCGATTCTGGACATCAACGAAGGCGGCCCGTTAACAGCAGCCGCGCTGCTCAACGATGTTGAGGTGGCAAAAGAAGCGCCGCAAGCCGTCCGCGAGTTTTCGCTGAACGTGGCGCTGAGTCAGGATGATCGGTTCGATGAAGTGGGGCCGACCGGGCAGGTCTTGTGGTTTTTGCGCCGCCTTGAACCGCCAGAGGTCAACAAAGCGCCCGATCGTCTGGCCTATCAGCCGACGGACTACGCGCGCGACTTGTTAAGTAACGAGCTGCACGCTTTGGAAGCCGATCTGGACGACGAATTTTCCGATCTGCCGCCGCCCACCAAAGCCGCTCAGGAAGCCACCCTCACGCTGATTTATCCGCACCGCCGTTTGGGGACGCTGCCGCTCACCTCCCGTGTGCAAGCCTTGTTCCCGACTGCTTTGGAAGCGCAGCGCGTACGAGTAACGCTGGTAGACGGCCAGACCGGGGCGGAATTCGCGGGTTGGATTGCGCGCGAACGGCGCTATGTGTTCGGGCTGGACAGCTTTTATCGGACGCACAAACTGCCGATCGGCGCGTACGTGACGATCAAGCGTACCGATGATCCGGCGCAGCTGATCATTGATTTCGAGTCGCATCGCCCGCACACGGAATATATCCGGCTGGCCGTGCCCGCCAATAACAAATTGACGTTCGCCAACTTCAAACGCTCGATCGGCGCGGGCTATGACGAACTGATGATCCTGGGCGCGGAAGACCTGGAAGGCGTCGATGCAATCTGGTCAACTACCGGACGCGATAAACGCCGCAGCCTGTTCGATATTATGCGCGATCTGGTGCCCGAACTGGCGAAGCTCAATCCGCAGAACGCCGTCCATGCCAAGACGCTGTACAGCGCCGTCAACGTGATCCGGCGCAGCCCGCCCGGCCCAATCTTTGCACAGCTTGTCGCCCGACCCGAATTTGAGCATGTCGGCGGCCCGTACTGGCGGCTGTCCAGCAGCTAACCCGCCGCTGCTCAGTCGTTTAACCGTCACCTTTAAGGAACTGAAGTCCGTGACCAACCTCGGCAAACCATCGAATACACGCGTCAAACCGACCGTGGACACTAAATTTCATATTGATTACACCTGGTGGGATCGGGAAGGGCGCGAACTGCGTACCTACCTGATCAGCCATTTGTTACCCGATCAGCGCCTTCATTTTGACGAGACGAGCGCCAATGAATTAGTCGATTTTATCGATCCTGATACCGCCGAAGTGCGCCGTATCGATGCACTGACGCAAGCCCTGCAAATGGCCGCGCACGATCCGCAGTACATCAACGATCGCACAATGTTGATTGATGCCGTGTTTCGCATTTTTCTGGCGAATGGCAATAAGCCGCTCAGCCCGACGGAATTGGCTGAACGGCTGCATAATCGCAATGCGCAAACGATCGTTAAAACGTTAGCCGGTCGCGAAGTGTATAAGGGGCTGCGTCCGGTCGATTAACCGCGTCCGCGCAGCAGCAAGATCAGCAAGGTCAGCGCTGAAAAAGCGTAGCCAACATTTCCTAGCCCCTGTTCATGATTGATGTAGAGCAGTGTACTGACGAGCGCCAGCGTCGCGAACACCATGCCCACTACCAATTGTCCGCTGGCCGACTCGATGCGCGTGATTTGCTGGCGCGTATTAGCATCGAGCGTCATTTGCACGCTCAATTCGCCCCGTTCAGCGCGCGTCAGAACACTGTCCGCGAGCGTTGGCAAGTGCGCTACCCGACCCGCATAGGTACGCGCCACGCCCAAAAAGGTGCCGACTACTGCCAACGCCGCGTTATTAGTGCCCAATGCATTCTTCGTGCGGTCGCTGCTGGTGGACAGCATTTTGGAAGTGAACGGTTGAATGGCCTTCCACGGATCGAAGTGCGGATCGAGGCCAGTACACATGCCGCTCAAAATACCGATCGCGCGGCTCAGATAGATGAAATCCTGCGGCATTTGAAAAGGCATCGTCAGCAATAAGTCGCTGAACTGCTGACCGACTTCGAGCATTTCCTCATAGGGCAAGCTCTGCATTTCCTGCATATTCAAGCCCCAGATTTTATCGAATACCATGCGCGTCGCTTCTTCGATACGTTTGGTGTCCGCACCAGGCAGCAGCACGCCGAGCTTCTGATACGCGCGCACCAGCCCCGCCGCGTCTTGCGTCACAATGGCGATGATCGTCTCGCGCAAACCGTCATTGACGAGCGGCGTCAGGCGACCTACCATGCCAAAATCGATGAAGATCAGATAAAACGGGCGGTTGCGTGATTTGCCGTTCGTCTTGCCATTCGTACTAGCCGCTTTGTCTTTATCTTCAGGCAGCGGATAAATGAAGATATTGCCAGGATGCGGATCGGCATGGAAAAATTGGAAGTCGAAAATCTGGCGCATGTACGTATCCAGCAGGCGTTCGGCAACTTCGGCGCGGCTGATGCCAGCCCGATCGAGTGCGGCGTAATCGTTCAGCTTGATGCTCGTCACATCTTCGATCGTCAGGACAAACGCGCTGGAATGTTCCAGGTAGATCGCCGGAATGTATACGCCCATATCGTCCGCGAACATGCTGGCAAATTTCAGAGCGTGATCGGCTTCGGCCTTGTAGTCCAGTTCTTGCCACAGCACGCGGCTGAATTCGTCCAACAGGGCGGGCATATTGGCGCGTTTGCGGATCAAACTCCAATACATCGCCAGCCGCGCCACCACGCTCAACGCTGATAAATCGGTGTGCACCACGTCGTTCAGATTCGGGCGCTGAACTTTGACGACCACCCGATCGCCATTATGCAGCTGCGCCCGGTGAACCTGTCCGAATGAAGCCGCTGCGACCGGCTCCGGGTTGAACCACAAATAGCGCGCTTCTAATGGCCCCAATTCGCGTTCGACCGTCTTTTTGATGTAGTCAAAAGGCACGACCGGCACGTTGTCTTGCAAGCCGATCAGCTCGTCGGTGATCTCCGGTGGCAGGATGTCTACGCGGCTGGAGATGAACTGGCCGAGCTTGATCATCACGCCGCCCATCTCAACTGCCAGATTGCGAAATTGGCGTGACGCATTGCGCGATCGTTTGGAGCGACCACGCGCCACGAACGTTTCGCCCATGATGCGCCGAATGCCGATCTCCCAAATGAGCAGACGCCCGAACAACGTCACAAAGAAGATCACGATCTTGATATAGCGCAGACGATTCAAGTGATAGGTGCGGTGCGCTGTATCCGGGGCAGCGGAGCGTGCAGTGACCGGGCGAGCTTGTCCGGTTGGCGCGGATCGCGTGGCAGGTGGCGTCATGACCAGCAGTTCACCCGCCGAGGTGATGCCCGGAACATCGATCAGTACATCCGGCGCGAGCGGTTCGGCGGTCACAGCGGGCGTATTAATCACATCCGGCGCAAGCTCGACCGCTTCGATCGGCGGCATGGGTGCCAGATCGACTCCAAACGCTTTTACGCTGCGCCGTGCGGTGTTCGTGTCTGACAAGTTAGCGCTGCTTGACAAGTTGTTTGGCGGCAAAGTGGATGTTGAGCGTGGACTCTTCAAATTTTGCATTCCCGATTTCCAGATTCCAAAGCGCATAGGGTAAAACGATATTGCGCCGATACGGCCCTACGCGCAGCGTCAATTCATCGGCGGAACGGTACAAGTCCATGTCGTTCTTATCGGCAAAGGGCAGCGGCACTTTGAGGATGTAGCCGCCTTCGCTGGACTCGACAATATTGTGAGTGTGACCTTCAAACATCACCTTCGACGGATCGATGTCTTTATACACCGCGTCGGCCAGACGATGCAGCGTATCAATGCCGTTCACATCGCGGTCGAACATCGGCGCGCGCAGCAGTGGCAGCTCGCCAAACGCTTCATGGATCAGCGCGATGTTCTTCTTCTGCAAATCTTTCCAACCTGCAAAGTACGGATCGGTCACTTCGTCGGGCAAAATCCGATTGCAGATCACGGCGTCGGTCGCGTAGCCGTACAGATTCAGATAGGTATACGTGCGCTGCGTCTCTTTGATCACCATCTTCTCAGGGTTGACAACTAACCGTAAACTGCTCATTTTTGGATCGGTCAGCAGTTGCCGCACGGTGTCCAATGTTTTGAATAAGCCTTCAATGGTGGCGAACGCTTCTTCATCGGGCAGATCAGCGCCCATCAGCGGGCGGGCGAGCGGGCGCAAAATTTTGGCCGCGCCTTTGGTCAGCGTGATGATCCGCTCGAACCACCAGCGCGACACATCCGGCAGGCTCAGCAAGCGCAGCGTTTCAGCGGTGGGCGCGGCGTCTACGATCAGCACATCGAAGTTGCCTTCTTCCACATATTTGTTGATCCACAACAAGTGCGCGCCTTCTTCGAGTCCCGGCAAGATCGTCACTTCTTCGGCTACAATATCTTTGACGCCGCGTTTGGTGAACAGGGCAACCATGTACTGCTGAAATTTGCCCCAGTATTTATCCATCGAGTAGCGCGCATCGACTTCTTGCGCCCACAGATTATCACGCAGTTGGATCGCTTCCGGGCCGATTGGCACATCCAGCGAGTCACCCAGGCTGTGCGCGGTGTCGGTGCTGATCACGATCGTTCGCAAGCCCATTTCGGCACAGCGAAGCGCGGTGGCTGCCGATAAGCTGGTTTTGCCGACGCCACCTTTGCCGGTATGTACAATAATACGCATGTTGCTTTGCTTCCTTGCTCAGAGTATAGCAGTCCGCGCAGTTGGTTGACCACGCCCTGCCGTTATTGTTAGTGCATTACTGGAAAGCAATACGCGCCGACGTGCTCCGAAGTTGCTGACGCGAACAGGTAGCATTGTCCCGTTAAAGGAGATGACCGAGCAGGTTGTTTGTATTGTACAAGGAATGTTCTATCATTATCCAGCTTTTATTTATCAAGTATTGTTTTTTGTAGATGAAGTGTAAAAATTCTCAACTAAAACCTGTATAAAACATATGCGCTGATGGTGCATTTGTTGCTAAAATTATTACATAGCCTGGTGAAATATCTCACAGAAGAACGAACCGTTGGAGTTTTCATTAAATGATCGGTGTAAGCTACTATCAATCGCTGTTCGCAATGGTCAAAGAGCAGGACGCCAAGCGCATGTCCGTCAACCATCGTAAAACTATGTCGTGGCTTAGTCGGGCGATAGAATTAACAGCGCTTAAGGCTAATGGGACGGTACGCATTTTCAGCGGCTTTCAAAGTATGCAGTTTTTCTTGCCAGTACGCGCGCGCTATGAACAACTGGCGGAACAAGGCGCGCAAGTTTTCGTGTACGGTTACCCGGACATTGTACCGCCGATGGACAGCCGGATTACTTACGTGCAGCTCGATAAAGAAGACCCACTCGTGAAAGAATGGTTCATCGTCGTCAACAGCCCTGATTTTTCCAATGCGCTGCTGACCGAAGATGAATCCGGCTTGAATACGCCGCACGAGCGCCGCCGCTTCAAAGGCTTGCTGAGCTATGATCGCGACATAGTTCAAGGGCTTGACGATGCGCTTTCCAGTCAAATTAGAGTTCCGCATGTCCAACCAAGCGCAATGTCTGCCCTTGAACGTCAGATGATGATGCTCATGGTTGAAAATCTGCAAGATGCCAGCCGCCGCATGATGCATGATGCGACGGTCACGCGTGAATTAGGCGCGATCACTAATCAGTATATCAGCCCCGCGCTTAATGCAAGGCTTTCGCCCGCGAGCACAGTTGCAACCGATTCGCTCACTTTTTCTACAAAAAGTCGGCTGCATATGAATCAAACTGTGTGAAATTGGCAACCCGTTGAACTTCAGTCGGCAGATCGTAAATGCCATTAGGCCACGGCAGCGCTGTAACCGTCCAGACGGGCGGCGCGCCGTATTGAAAACTGGCGATCGAAAAGAAATCCAATGGCGACCAGGCTTGTAGACCAGCAGCCGCCAACATTTGCGCATTTGGATACGTCGGACTGCTGCCAAAGCCCATCTTTTTGCCTTGCGCGAGATGATAACGCACTAACCGTTCGCTGAAAAACAGCAGCGGATTGAATGGATTAGAATTAGCAAATGGCTGCGCTCGCTTGAAATCCGACAGCAGACGGCGGCCTGATGGATGTGGCAGCTTGGGATCACCGCTGAGTAAGTGAACTTCCATGTGCAGGTGATCGTTGGCGGTTTCGCCAAAGGGTCGCCCGCTTACGCCAATCTGCTGCCCGGCCTTGACCACATCATGCCGCTTGACGACTGTGTTATCGGACAAATGGCCGTATGCAACCAACACATTGGACAACATGCGCCGCCCTTGCGCATCCTTGATCGACTCCGGCAAATAGCACCACAAAATAATTGATTTATCGTTTGCGTTGCCTAAAAACTGCCAATCCTGCTGAGTGCCAACAATAACACCATCACTCACTGCCAACAGCGGCGTACCGAGTGGGACAATGTGATCCAACCCGTTGTGCATCCCGTCTACGTGGCTGTAGTAGGCGCGCCAATTTGATAGCGAAAACGTGTTGGGGCCAAAACCATTGACGGGCATCCGGCTTAAGGCAGGGTAGCCAAGCTGCGTCGGTGATACATTGAAAGGATTGGGCAAGCCGAGCTTTTGCTGCTGCGCCCAAAAATCTTTGTAACCTTGCGGCGGCGCAAACTCAGTACTGCTGAGCGTAGCAATATAGCTGTCCAGGTCGCTCGGATCGGCAGTGTGAACAGGCGCGCTGCCCTGATACGCACTGAGCCAGGCCGCCACGTAGCCTTCTTTACCATCAGGCGTGCGGACGTGAATCCAGAACCCTTGATCTTGCGTAGTGCCGATTTTTGAGGCGACGCTCGCGTCACTTTCCAGCGGGATCAACACTTGCGCAGCTTGTACGGTTTCGATCTTATTATCCGGGCTGGCAACGATGGCGGGCGAACTGCGCACGTTCAGCGATGCGCCGCTCGGCACGAGTAATTTGGTGATGCCGACTCCGGTAGGGGGGGCCGGTGCAGTAGGCGGCGCGATGGGCGTAGTATCAATCGGCGTTGCAGGCGGCACAGGCGGCGTGGGTGTTACGGGTGGAGTGGTCACGACGGGCGGACTAGGCGGTGTGGTTACCACGGGTGGAGCAGGTGGCACGGTCACGACGGGCGAAGTAGGCGGTGCGGCGGGCGTCAGCGGCTGAACGTCCACATATTGCGCCGCCACATAACCGTTGGTCGAGTCGGGCGCGGTGACATGCAGCCAATCGGCGGTCAAGTCCAAAATTGTGATCGCGGTGCCTTTCGGCAGCGTTTGTAAAATGGTACCTTGCGCACTGGGCGCGCTGCGCAAATTAAGATTAACTTTAGTGATGCCTGTATTCACGGCTGATCTCCTGCTGAGTGCGGTAAGCATATGCTCATTATCATCTAAAACGCAGAAAATGCACGTGCTTATTCGTAATGGTTAGCCCTATTATGTTCTATGTGTGATCAGCGGGCGGGCGCTGATGCATGGACAACGCTATATGTGCGGAGGCTGCCGGATCAAAATAGGTATTGCCGCTGTCCAGCAGCTCAAAGCATTTGGGTACCCGCGTACTGTGCCCACCGTGCATCGCTTCCGGTAAATGATCGCGGGCAAAAAACTGCGCATCGAGTGATTCAATCCCCGGCGCGGGCGTGAGATCATCACATTGGACTTGAAACACCACGTTGATCAGGTGAACTTTGGCGGTCGATCCCCACAAACGGCCATCGAACATGCCGAGCAAACGTTTAACTTCACCGCGCATTCCGGCTTCTTCCCACAGTTCTTTGAGCGCCGACTCCGGCAAAGTCATCCCGATTTCGGCCAGACCGCCGGGCATTGCCCACTTCTGATTATCTTTGCGCCGAATGAGCAAGATTTCCTCGCGCGCATTGAGCACCAGTGCGTCCACCCCGATCGCGGGCGAAACGTGCAGGAGGCTGGCATCGTCGAAGATCGTTTTGATTTCGGCGGGCGTATGATCCTCATCGGCCAATGCTGCAACTTCGATCGCCAACTCGCCAATACGATCGGCGCGTTCGACCTCATACACATTGAGCGCATAATGCTTGCCGACGCCTGCCATGCCGCGCATTTCATCGGCGATCAGGAAAAGTTTTTGCTTGAGATCGCTCATGTCTGACTCGTTTCGGGTGGATTACGCTGTGAAAGATTACTGTGTGGTGGATTATTCTGTGCGGCGACGAGCTGCTCAAACCAGATCAACGGTGACTGATCCTTGCTGTCCGTCTCGTTATCGGCGTGATAGAAACGTAAATACAAAGGCAGTAAATCGCCTAGCCGTGCGATCAGCGTTTTGGCACGCGCTTCGGCTTTCGGCCAATTGTGGCGGTAATACCCGATCGACCAACTGTTATATGCTTCGTCATGCAATTCGATAATCTCCAACAGCGCAGGCGTTTGCAGATAGCTTTCAGCAAAGCGGCGCGCGATCATCCCGTGATGGTTTTCACCCGTTTTGGGCTGCGTCTCGTCAACATGATATTTGAAGGTGTCGTGTATCAGCGTGATCAGCCGTAAGTTACGCCGATCGTCTGGATCGAGCGCGTGCCGATCGACGTTCGCCAGCACCTCCGCGATGTGGTATGCAACTTTGCCTTCACGATGACCAAAGCGCGGCACCCCCCACCAGACGCCTTGCTGCCACGCTGCATCAGCACCAATTTGACGTTCTAACTCAGTTTCTAAGGTAAATGGCAGCGTTTCCGTGGACAACTCTTTTGGGGGTTCCATAGCGCAGCTCAGCCCTTTTTTGCCGGACGTTTTTTGGGCGCGGGCAAGGTCATGACGTATTCGGCGCTCTTTTTCAGCCAGGGCGCAACCTGATCATCCTGACCGATCCAGGCGGTAGGCAATTTCACATACTGCTTGCTGGCAGGCTCTTCCTTTGAATAGCGCAAATATTCTGCGCCGTCATGCTCCAACAGTGCGCGCTGATCAGCAGGTGACAGCTTGACCGCTAAGCCAACGTTCGACAGTGAGACAAATACGCGACCTTGCGTGTAGCCCATGATCCCGCCAAACATCGGCTTAAAGGTCAAATCGAGGTTCAGCGGACGCGCGGCAGCTTCAAGCGCTGTCTGCAATACTTTCGGATCGTGCTCCGCCACGGTCAATCACTCCTCACAAATTTACATCGCGCGCTTATTATAGCACCGCCTCAATTTGTATGGCCTGTTCAGTCATTGGCGGAATGTTCCAAAGTCAATTTCCCCCTGCCCTGTCCCATCCCGACCTTCCCCAACGGTGGGAAAGGAGCATTCCCCCATGAAGAGGGAAGGGGCGTCAGACTGGATGAAAGTCCCTCCCTCCTTGTGGGGGAGGGAAGCCATCCGTTTCGGAGGTTAATCCGCTGTACGTTTAAAATCAAGCGTGCCCCAAGCCGTAGAAACATGAAATGAGGTGAGCATATCTCAATTGGCTTCCGGAAGTCTCCGGAAAATGAAACCTCGGGTCAATGCAGCGGGGTCTATTCAGGTGGACCGTCACACTTATTATGTCGGTCAGGCGCTTGCCAGAGCGCTGGTATTGGTGCATCTGGACGCCTCATACGCACGTTTTTACATCAGCTTCAACGGTGCAGTCATGCACATGTTGTCCACTAAAGCTTTACACCCTAACCAGATGACATTATTTGACCACGTCGAAGTGCTCAAGACCGAAGCGCGTTTCATTGAGCAATATCGGCTGACCCATTGGCAGCAAATAGGCGACATCGCCTAGAGCCTGTCATGCACTTTGGTATAATAAGGGGATGAGTAGAAAACCTTATGCCAGTGATGTAATGGTGAAGGCATATAAAGCTGGCGTAGTGTATACTTAAAGCATGAAACAACGACAATTTAGCCTCAGTGCAGAGGCGATCCAACAGTTCGAGAAGCGTGA
>Ga0209100_1002297_pt1 | contig 12091 bp, 12 predicted proteins | sample lystaG_FD_185480 | JGI IMG/M metagenome (GOLD analysis project Ga0209100, IMG submission 185480) | Glacier valley bacterial and archeal communities from Borup Fiord, Nunavut, Canada, to study Microbial Dark Matter (Phase II) -... | ecosystem: Environmental > Aquatic > Freshwater > Ice > Glacier ...
CGGCCATTTCCCAAATTGGTATCACGGGAAACAACTTTACAAGAAGGGTGATAATGATAATTGCAAGGAGGATCGCTCCAACAGTTATTGCTGATTCAATTACAGTCGGATGATAAACCATCCAGGCGTCAGGAACAAACTGCTTGGGTAAATACGGATTTTCCTGCGTAGGGACAACAATAATTAATCTTTTAAACCAGGCTGCTACCAGCACAACTATTGAAATAATCATAATTGGAAATGGCTTCCTGAAAAAACTGAAAAGTAACAGGATTATTGGGAGAACAAGACCCAATAACTGAACACTCCAAAACATCAGGGCGTATTCGCCTACAAAAATATCATGAAGGTGAATCGCATCAGCGGTTTTCATTTTATAGGCAGGCACCAGGAATTCGTTGATATTAAAATAGAGATAAACAAGAGAAACCAAAACCAGGAGTTTACCCATCTTATCGAAATGATAGAGTGTAAGGTACTTGTCAAGCTTATAATTCGTTCGTACAAAATACATCATAATCACAACAGCAGCAGAGCCAGCTACAAAAGCACCTGTTAGAAAATAAGGCCCAAAAATCGTACTATCCCAGCCTGGACGAGGAGTTACTGCTAACAGCCAGGATGTTACAGTATGTATTGCAAATGCGGTCGGAATGATAACGATCAATAAAATACGGACCGATTTCAAAAGTATTTTATATTGCTGCGGTGTATGATTCCAGTTTACAGACAAAATTTCATAAGTTGACTGAAGCCATTTGGGGGTATGTCCTATCCTGCCCTTACTGATTGCCAGATCGGGAATAAGTGGCAGAAAATACAATAAGGTACTTAGAACTAAATAGGTTGTAACAACTGTTACATCCCAAAGGATAGGCGATTGTATACGACCATACATAAATACATATGGTAAACGCTCGGGCCGTCCCATATCTGAAACGATCACAAGACCGGCAATGGCTGCAAAAGCGACAGCAATGATTTCGGCGATACGGGCGATTGGTTTTACCCATTTATAGCCCATTAATCCCAGAACAGAACTGATCAGCATCCCAACAAGGCTGGTGGCGACAAAGAAAATAAAGTTGGCAATGTACATTCCCCAACTCACATAATCGCGCAGACCCGTCACGATCAACCCTTTATCCCACTGAATATAATACGCATATAAACATGCTGAAAGAGAGATGAGAAGAAATCCCATCCAGACCAAAAATCCTTTCGAAATTCCAACAGGTCTTAAAATATCAGTTGCAATTGAATCGAGTCTTTTATCGAACAAAAAACCTGTATTCACTTCTGATGCCATAGTTTTGGTTATTATTTTGAAAAATCAATGTATTATATTTTTTCCTGGTTTTGATCCCTGTCATCTTTGAACTCGAACAACCTGTTTTTAGGTGGCAGATAGAAAACCCTTGGTTTTGTTCCCAACTCGGGCATCAAATGATAACCACCGTTCACACGGAGCAGTTCACTAAGCCGGTAGGTTTCTTTGGTAGTCCCATTTGTAACTGCATCCTGATTTTCATCACCAAAATAATAAACACCATTGGGGCAAGCGGATACACAGTAAGGCAATTTACCTTCACGAAGCCGGTCTGAACTAAAGAGACATTTGGTGATGGTTCCCTTCTTTTGAGGCACATTAAGTTCTACATTGTACGGCTTCCCTTTATCTGCCTCTGCCATTAACGGCTCTTCCCAATGGAATAAACGGGCGGAATAGGGGCAGGCTGCAATACAAAAGCGACAACCAATACACCGCTCATTATCAATCAATACAATCCCATCCTGCCGTTTAAACGTTGCGTTCACCGGGCAAACAGACACACAAGGCGGATTATCGCAATGTTGACATGGCTTAGGCATATAATAGGGAGCAGTTTCAGGAGATTCCTGCATTACCAACGTATTGATATGATATTCATAAGGACGCAAATGGTGTGCACCCTGACAGGCCGTAATACACTTCCGGGCATTGCGGCATTTCGAAAGATCGATCACCATTACAAACCGGTGTCCTTTTAATCCTTCACGTCCCAGCCTTTGCAATTCTGTGAGATCCAGTTTGACATCCTTGATCTGATCGCGTGGAACTTCCACAAGGCGATTATCGGCAGTTAGTACCTTTACAAAATCGTGATTAGGTTTTGAAACCTCGTATTCGTGTCCTGAATAGATCGCTGCACCGCCAGCAGCAGCGACAGCACCAATCAATCCGAAATTTTTGAAAAATTTACGCCTCGAATTTGTATTTTCCCCGGCGTTGTTAGTGCTATCGTGGTTAATATTAGTGCTATTACTCATAAATAGTATTTGACCTGTTAGTTTAAAGCTTGAAGTGAAGACTATCAAGCGGAATTGATTTTATACTGGCAACTACATAGCCCGATGTTGCAATCTTCTCTTTCATCTGAAGAGTATCCACAATTCCCGGTATAAATTCAACAAAGGCTTTACCGTTCTTGAAATTAGCTTTAACCTGTTTTACGCCTTTCAGGCTGAGAATGCCTGACTGAATGGTCTGTTCGCAACCAGTACATGTCATCCCCTGAATTGCCAATTCAACAGCAACCGTTTTTGCATTTTCCGAAACAGCTGATACTAATTTAGCTGAACTTTTTTTATTGGTGGCATTGTTACAGCTGAATGCGAAAAATAGGCAAATGATAATAAGAAATTTCATTTAAATAAGTATTTAATAATTAATTATATGCAGATTTAAGGCAATTGAATCAAGATCAGAAAAATAAACAATTGTCGATAATAATATGTCTTTTTACCGATGTATTGACTCGCCTAAATCTACAATATTATTGAACAAATTGAAATAGGAAATGTTCATCGTGTAAAAGAAAGTTAATTTCGTCGCGGGATGAAGAAAATAGTACAATTCTACATAAATGGCTTTAAAGAAATGACTCTTGGGAGGACATTGTGGGCAATTATCCTGATCAAACTGGTCATTCTCTTTTTCGTGCTGAAGCTTTTCTTCTTTCCTAATCTATTAAAAAGGAACTTTAGTAATGACAAGGAGAGAGGAGATCATGTCATTGAAAATTTTACAAAATCTAAATAATGTACTATGAACGAAATTGTTGATCTGTCCCTGATCGATTGGTCGAGGGGTCAGTTTGCCCTTACTGCATTGTATCATTGGCTATTTGTGCCCCTTACGTTAGGAATCACATTTATCCTGGCGATCATGGAGACCATTTATTACAAAACAGGAGACCCGGAATGGAAGAAAATAACGCGGTTTTGGATGAAAGTCTTTGGTATTAACTTTGCCATAGGAGTAGCAACCGGAATTATTCTTGAATTTCAATTTGGAACCAACTGGTCTTATTATTCCTGGTTTGTTGGAGACATTTTCGGCGCTCCTCTTGCCATCGAAGGGATTATGGCTTTTTTTATGGAATCAACCTTTATTGCCGTCATGTTTTTCGGATGGGATAAGGTAAGTAAACGGTTTCACCTGGTTTCGACCTGGCTTACAGCAATTGGTGCAAATTTGTCTGCCTTATGGATTCTGGTCGCGAATGCATGGATGCAAAATCCTGTCGGGATGCAGTTTAATCCCGATACGGCCCGAAATGAGATGGTCAATTTTTGGGACGTATTTCTTTCGCCAATGGCCATCAATAAATTTCTCCATACAATCTCGTCTGGTTTTGTTCTTGCAGGCGTTTTTATAATTGGGGTTTCAGCCTGGTTTCTGTTAAAGAAAAGAGAAGTGCCATTTGCCAAAAAAAGTATTCTTGTCGCGGCAATATTTGGTTTTTTAAGTTCCTTGTTTTTAGTCACGACAGGCGACGGTTCTGCCAGACTGGTTGCTGAAAAACAACCAATGAAACTGGCTGCAATGGAAGGACTTTACACGGGAAAGAATGGAGTCGGACTTGTCGCTTTCGGAATTTTCTCTCCAACAAAGACCGATCCGGAGAACGAGAAACTTCACGATTTTATATTCAAAATCGAAATTCCCAATGCCCTATCTTACATGATTCACCGCGATGCCAATGCGTTTGTTCCAGGCGTGAAAGATTTGCTAAACGGAAACGAAGCAGTCGGTATTATCTCCGCTACTGACAAAATTTCACGAGGTAAAATGGCAATCGAAACGCTTCGCAACTATAAAAACGCACTTTCGGAGGGACGCAAAGATGAAGCATTGCAGCTGAGGGAGAAATTCATGTCGAAGGATTTTCAGGATAATTATTTCAAATATTTTGGTTATGGCTTTTTGAAAAATGCCAACGATATAATTCCAAGCATCCCGCTGGTATTTTATAGTTTCCATATCATGGTAATTTTGGGCAGTTGGTTTTTGCTCTTTTTTATATTATCCATATATTTAATTGTAAACGATGATATTACAAAACGACGACTGTTCCTGAAGATAACTATTTTCACGATTCCGCTGGTTTACATCGCGCAAATGGCCGGTTGGACAGTTGCTGAGGTCGGACGCCAGCCCTGGGTTGTTCAGGATTTGTTGCCGACCATGGCTGCCGTTTCAAATATCGACGCGGGTGCCGTAATCGTCACCTTTTGGCTTTTTGCATTGATTTTCACACTCTTGCTTATTGCTGAAATTAAAATAATGATTGCCCAAATTAAAATTGGACCTAAAGAAGGAGGACACTGATCATGCTTGAACAATTAAGCCATTTAACCCTCCAGCATTACTGGTGGGCCATTATATCACTTCTTGGTGCACTGCTGGTTTTTCTGTTGTTTGTTCAGGGCGGCCAGTCGCTGATTTACGAGATGGGTAAGACCAGGAATGAAAGAACCATGATTCTGAATGCGCTCGGACGCAAATGGGAATTTACATTTACGACCCTCGTTACTTTTGGCGGTGCTTTTTTTGCCTCTTTCCCGTTGTTCTATTCAACGAGTTTCGGTGGTGCCTATTGGGCATGGATGGCACTGCTGTTTTGCTTTATCATACAAGCCGTATCCTATGAGTACCGGAGCAAGCCAAAAAATTTCCTGGGGCAAAAAACATTCGATGCTTTTCTGTTTGCTAACGGATTATTGGGACCCATTTTGATAGGAGTTGTTGTTGGAACCTTTTTTAGCGGTTCCGAATTTTCGATCAGTAATCTGAATGCTTCAACATGGCAGCATCCTGCCAGAGGACTCGAAGCGGTTTTGAATACCAATAATGTAGCACTTGGTTTGGCAGTCTTCTTTCTTGCAAGAATTCTGGCACTCCTTTATTTTATGAATTCAATCGACAATGAAATTTTGTTTGGTCGTTCAAAGAAGTTCTTGATTTACAATACGGTTCCTTTCCTGATCTTCTTCCTCTTTTTTGTGATACGGCTTGTTTTAAAAGATGGTTATGCCTACAATCCTGAAACAATGGTGGTTTCAATGGAGCCTTTTAAATATTTCACAAATCTGGTTCAGATGCCGGTTGTAATGATTCTTTTCCTTGTTGGTGTTCTGGCCGTTTTATGGGGAATCATATCATCGGTGATAAAGGATAATACCAAAGGAATCTGGTGGGCTGGTGGAGGAACTGTTTTGGTGGTTTTCTCCCTCATGCTGATTGCGGGTTACAATAATACCTGCTATTATCCTTCAAATTACAATCTACAGTCATCATTGAATATTGTAAATAGTTCATCCTCAAAATTTACCTTGAAAACGATGAGCTATGTATCGTTGGCAGTTCCCTTTGTTGTCGCCTATATCTGGTATGCCTGGAAAGCGATCAATGTAAAGAAAATCACAGTAGGTGAAGTGACAGGTAAAACCGAAGGGCATATTTATTAACTTATAATACAGTAAAATATGGATTATTTCATTCAGATATTATGGTTGCTTTGTTGGCCGATACTGATTTATATCAGCTATTTATCAGTCACCTGGGCCGTGAAACGGTATGAAAAAGAGTTGGAAGAATAAGTCTCTGAATAAGTTAAAAGATAAAAATGTCCGATATTTTTCGCATTCCAAAATTCTTTGCCATTTTGGAATGCGTAGAACTGATTTTATTTGTTTTCAATAGCTTAATATCGGTTTTTTCAGGCATCGTTTTGAGCTTAATTACCGTGCAAGAAATGGAAGAATTCAGGAATATTAAAACGAATGCGCCGAAAAAGAAAGAACCACCTCCAGAAACAGTACTTTTGCATGAATTAAAAGGTGCAAACCTAAATCAAGATTTTCCTTTGCAACTATTTTTAAATTGAAATTTTAAATTCAAAGTTAAAATCGTTTTTAAACTGAAATTCATGCAGGTAACAGTAAACAGGAAAAAGTTTATATTTTCACCCGATTCTTCCCGGGTAATCGCCCGTTTTTTATACATGAGTGATGAAAGGTCCGCAGATATAATCAGAAATGTATTGGCGATGCCTCCAAATGAAGTAAATATAGCCATGAGCCAGTTGCTCAGAGGGTATTCCAGACGTCACCGGAATATTTCACGCATATTTGAGAGGTATTTTGACCGGCTGGCACCTATTTTCGATAAGATTGAAGTTAATCAGGAGGATCTCAGCGCATCGCAGAAAGCACTGATTGGTTCTTATTTTACAATGGAATACTCCATCGAATCAGCTGCGTTTTTTAATCCTTCTGTTGTGGCAGATCCTGATCAGTCAGAAATAAGATCGGATGAAATAAGGGTGATTTTTAGTTTTCGGGCAACCGGCGAAGGGCACATCTCATCAATTGTTTTCCGTTCAGGGATACTTGACAAGAATAACAACCTGAGTATCGAACCCGTCGGTAAAATGCTGGCTGAAGCGGATGTAATCAAACGGCACGTTTACGATAAGAAGTCTTTTCAGTTGAAGTTGGAGGAGATGAAAGACACCATAAATGTTATTTCTCCGGTGATCATTGATAAACTGGATGAAATGCAAGACCAGGAAAACAGTATTTCACCTGCTGTTGTAGATAAACCAGTTGAGGTGCAAGCTCCGGAAATTACTGTTTCTCCTGCATTCATCTTAGATAAACTTGGGGACAATTTTACCTATGGTGAGTTAATGAAGAACCTTGAAATTGCGAGAAAAGATCCTGATATTGATGAAGATCATTTAAAGGTAATCAATCAGATGATGTGGTTGGCTTCTTCACATTATGAGATTCACTTTTCGATTGATTCAGCGATCTCTGAAAGAGTTATTTTCCCGATCTCTGCTACAGAACAAAGAGGTATTGAAGATGCCCGGTTCGTGAAATTCACCGATGATAAAGGGGAAGTGACTTATTATGCCACCTATACTGCATACGATGGTATGGCTACTTTACCTAAACTGATCAGTACCAAAGATTTTTACGATTTCAAAATATTGCCAATTAATGGCGAGATTGCACAGAACAAAGGAATGGCCTTATTTCCGCGAAAGATAAAAGGAAAATATGCTATGTTGTGCCGGATTGATGGCGTTAATAACTACCTTGCTTATTCTGACAGCATTAATATCTGGCGCACAGCCAAAATTATTCAGCGACCTAAATACCCATGGGAACTGGTTCAAATAGGCAATTCAGGTTCGCCTATTGAAACAAAAGAAGGATGGCTGGTCATTACACATGCAGTTGGTTCGATGCGGGAATATACGCTGGGAGCCTCGTTGTATGAACTTGAGAACCCGGAGAAAGAGATCGGAAGGCTGAGCAGTCCGTTAATAGTTCCGAATGAATCAGAACGGGAAGGATACGTTCCTAATGTTATTTATTCATGCGGTTCGATGATTCATGGCGAAGACCTGGTAATCCCATATGCGATGTCTGATCATGCCTCGACATATGCAACCGTTAATCTCAAAGAATTGCTTGATGTATTGAAAAACTCAGTTAGAAAGGATAAGAAGTGAGAGGTTGAGCTGTTTACGACCTTTGTGAAAACAGGGACAATAAATGCTTTAAAAAGCTTTGGTGATTTTATGGTTTTTTAACGAAAATTATTTCGATAGATTACAAATAGCCATTATCTTTGTTGTACATTTTTTTCATAAGTTTAGGTTTAGTTAGGTTAGTTAGTTTGGTTAGTTTTAGTAAAAGGATGGAGCCGCCCGGTTTCATCCTTTTCAATTATATGTCAGGCATGGTTCAATCCTTTTAAAGATTAATAATCAGATTCTGTCAGAAATATATAAAATATATGAATATCAGAAAGATACTTTAGATTTATTTAATACTACTTTGTATTTTGTTTTCAGACATTTCAAAATAAAAGTAATATTCATTACCCAACCAATAACTCTCTCGTTAGGGACTGTATTAATGAAAGCCACCGACTTATCGGAAACTGGTTCTGGGCAAGTCCGTTCCGAACGACCAAAAATTGTTCTTGATATACGAACAACACGCTGACATTATTGTGAAAGTTGGACACGATGTACTATTTTGTCACAAGGTAAATCTGTCCACAGAAAAGTGTAACCTGATTATTGATTGTGAAATACCTATGGGGAATCCGTCTGATGTAATTTTATTCAAACCTATTATGCGCTTGAGCATAGGGAGGAGACTTCGAAAATGAATGGTTTGATTTTGAACCTGAAAACACCAAATGCTGAGCAGGTGCCGCTAGCCTATATCGGGACAAACAGCGACCTTGATGGTGCCAAATATGAACCGGTCAAGGATAAAAATAAATGTGCTTAGTAAAGGAGGCAGTTACCAATGCACGCGTCCGTAGTACGCGCATAGCGAACATAGATGATGGAAAGGATGCACCTGCTCTTTAAAGATATTATATTGCATCACAAAAGAATAGCCCGGGCTTAAAATGACAGGGCTATTCTTTTGCCACCCGCAGAGTGGCGATAACTTGGTGGTACTGTGTTTATTTCTTTACCATCCCCATTACCCAACCAATAATCGCTCCGGCAATAGACAGGTAAACAGTGTAAGCAATAATGTCCACAATAATTACGGTTGAATTTGCATACATTGTGGTCATTGAATAATAACCGAAATCTATGGATGCAGAGAGCAGAAGTCCTATGATTCCTGCGGTTTTTGCACCAGCCATGAATCCCGTTGTGTTTGACCAGTTAAATATCGTTGCCAGCAGGAATCCAAAAGCAAGATTGGATAAAATCATCGACCACCAAATCATGTCCTGCATTGGTCTGTTCATGCATTGATTGTAGTGGGCTGTCGAGTAATCCATTAACAACATTCCATAAATCACCCATCCCAACAGGAATAGTGTAACGCCTCCGGTAATTCCTCCGACCAAAATTTTGTTTGTTCTCATTTTGTTGAATTTAGAATTTTCCATACTCATATGGCTTATTGGCTTCGCCCCGTTTTTTTAAGTGGTATCTGGTCTCCACTAATGATTTCCGGCTACGATAGTAGGCGGAATAAAGTTTCATTTTCTTCAATGATTTGTGTCTGGTGGAGCTAAAGCAACTAAAATAACCTGCTTTAAAGTCTGTATGACTTGAATAATAATGGTTTGTGGATTTTAATCCGGCAAGATCAAATATTTCGAAAAAAAACGGATGTTTTCCTTCGAAATATTTGGAGCGAATAAAAAAAGGTCTATCTTTGCAACACTTTTGAACGAAGCAGTTAATGTTAAGTTAAAAGTAAAAAGGGAGCTTAGCTCAGTTGGTTCAGAGCATCTGCCTTACAAGCAGAGGGTCGATGGTTCGAACCCATCAGTTCCCACACTAAAAGCCAGATAATTACATGTGTAATTATCTGGCTTTTTTCATTTTTTGTATGCAATTTGGATCTGAAGTATTTTAAGACAGCTTAACTGTGATTTCCGACTTTCCTGTTTGTTGAAGTCTGCTTTTGTACAATGATCCAATCCACAACCTTATTGATGAGTCATCTGTTCTACATGCTTTAATGGATAGGCTTGCAATGATTCGTTTCTTTGATTCAGAATACCTCATCCTAAAAACACCATCAATGATTAAAACACCCTTATCCGTCCTCGAATTGGCGACAGACATATCTCATCCAACAAAGATGCTGGTGACATGGCATTTATTATTTCAAGTTATTTAGAAATAAATGAGCAACGAGCTGTAAAAGAAAACTATGACTTGTATGATGATGATAATTTTTCAACCTTCTTTGCGGGAGCGACTTTGTTAGGGCAGAATATGAAAAAAATCCTTTGGCCAAATTATGAAATTCTATATGAATTTTTCAGTATTCTCCGAACTGTATTAATGGAGAAGGAGGATAGCCGATTGATTAACCTGATGATGGAAACTTAAAAAAGCATTCGTATAAAAAAGGATATCTCTAACTCCAAGACAGCCTCCTCCAATTTTTCATAAATCAGAAATCCAAAGATTTGTTACTAACTTGTTTGATGGTTATTGATCAACTGTTCGAAGACTTTTAGATTATAATAATGGAAGAAAATATCGACCTGATAGTTTGGACCCAGACTATTTACAAATGAGCGATATAACTCTTCCTTATAACTGTTCATCACGTCAAAAAGGAGAAATATCTTCAATTTACTACGGATAGAAGTCGACGAGACATAAAATCCCTTCCCGTGTCTTGGACTGATTAATCCCCTTGATTTCAATTCATTATAGGCAATGACCACGGTATCGCGCGATACATCGAAATTGTCGCAAATATCATTGATGGATGGCAATTTATCGTCTAACAACAATCGTTTGGCACGAATATGCCGGATAATCTCGTTAACCAGTTGTTCGTACTTGGGAATACTCGACTCGCTGTCTATTTTAATTTTAAGGGCCATCAAATAATTATTATTGCGGTTACAAATATCCTAAAGTTTAAGGGAACCATCAATAAAACTGATCGAAAAAGGGTTCAATGAAAGATTATTTCTCAAATTGAATTTTTCACCGGTCACATTATTCAGCCATAAAGGATTACTTACGGCTAATGCGAATGAATTAATACCAAGACTTTTTACATTCCAGTCGCCCTGACAACCCAAAATTTCAACTATCTGGTGCGAAGCAGTGAAATTCACGATTATTGCCCTGATATCCGAACCGTCTCTAAGTACAATGCTATCAACAAATAAGGGTTGGGAACTTTGAGATTTCATCACCTGAAAACCCTTGTTTGCCAAGATAAACTTAAAAATATGGAAAACCGGGAAAACCATTCTGGCGACAGAAGGATACTCAACCGGCCAGCGTGAACCGGTTTCACCTTGAAAAAGCCCTCTTTCACCGACTGTTTCAAAATAGGTACAACCGTTTAAACCCGATTCCGAAAGGTATTTCAAACTTATTGCACTCCAGCCAGCTCCAAAAAGCGACATCAACCGGGCATCGGCCTGATGAGGAAGTGAGTCTCCACCAATTGGATGTTCAAAATTCTCCAGATTGGCATTAAACCTCCGTTGGATATTCACCGGCGACACCCAAATTTCTTTACCATTTGCAAATTGGGCAGCACTTTTGACTGTATATTCCTGCGCCTTTAAATTCTCGACCAGTGTCTGATTATCTTTCGCATGTTCCTGTGGATGTATTGAATAGGATATAAAATCAGCACAATCAGAAATTGGCCTGTTTCTATTCAGTTGGGCAAAATTAGCGTTCGTTCCGCAACCAATTTTTACTCCGGCAATCCTCGATCTGAACAATGGTGCAATTGAATCTGTCAAGGAATCGGGTGTTGATTGAATTGTCTGATGAAACAGAAGCACTTTCCCAATTTTAATATCACAAGCTAAAACCCAATCAATAAACATATTCGCTTGCTGGTAAGCATGTTCACTAAGAAAAATGGCAAACATTAACGGGTAATTTAGCATTTGTGCTTCCTCAATCGCTATCGCTGCTTTTACTTTCCAATCATCCTCAAAAAGATAAAGATCGATCCTATAATGATCAAATGGCAACGCTTTAAGTATTGATATTTCATCTGCAGACATTTTTTGCGGTCGGGTCGATTGACCTATTCCGATCTGTGGTAAAGGTTTTAACTGGTCAAGAAAAAGAACAATTTGATGGACCGGTTTTATCTCAGATCCCAGAATATTTTCAGATCCGACCTTTAAAATAATCTTCTGCCTGATCTTTTCCCCTTTTTGTACCGTCACGGGATATGGCAGGTTCAGCGGTGTGCAATAGGTTTTATA
>Ga0209100_1002302_pt1 | contig 12087 bp, 14 predicted proteins | sample lystaG_FD_185480 | JGI IMG/M metagenome (GOLD analysis project Ga0209100, IMG submission 185480) | Glacier valley bacterial and archeal communities from Borup Fiord, Nunavut, Canada, to study Microbial Dark Matter (Phase II) -... | ecosystem: Environmental > Aquatic > Freshwater > Ice > Glacier ...
GTCTATGAGCAGGCTTTCCAGAGTTTAGAAATTAGCTATGCGTGTACGATCGGGCTTGTGATGTTTATGATAATTCTCGCTCTCTCGGTGCTGCGATTAGGCGTACAGCGATGGGAGCAGAGAGCTTGAAATCGCAGAATCCCGACTTTTTGAAGCAGTCAGGATTCTGTCTGAGACTTATTTAGCCGTCATGACATCCAGTGCCCAATTTTGGATCAACTCATTGATCTGATCAGGAACTTCATCGTGAGGACAATGCCCCGCATCGAGATAATATTCTGTCAGTTGCGGATGATAACTGCGGAATTTTGCGCCTCGTTCTCGTGCATCAATCCAGGGATCGCCTTCACCCCAGAGCATTAAAAGCGGCTTCGTCAGTTGATTGAGCAGTACATCTACCTTTTCGCCTTGGGGTGTGCGAAAGACTGACGCAAACACTTTCTCAGCCCCGACATCACAAGACGGACGATAAATCTCGTCTACAAGCTGGTCTGTGATCGCACTTTGATCGAGATAAACCTTCTCTAACGTCTTGCGAATCACCGATTTTTGCTTAATGTATTGAAACAGCAAAAAGCTCGCCCAATCTTGCCGAAATAGTCCACTTACGATCTCTCCCATCACTTTGCGAATGGGGTCTGGCTTGGTCGTGCCCTGAAGATCGGTAAACGGACCTGCGCTGTTGATCAAAATCAGTCCCGCTGCCGATTCTGGACGCTGAGAAGCGACGCACAGTGCAACATATCCTCCTAAAGAATTTCCGGCTATAACGGCGGGTCGCCCGATCACCTCGGTGATGAATTCGTTAATCTGGTCGCGCCAGAGATCGCCGCTATAGCTCCAGTCAGGCTTGCCCGATCGCCCAAACCCCAAAAGGTCGATCGCCCAAACCTCAAACTCTTGGCTCAAGCTGATAATGTTTTTTCGCCAGTGATCAGTCGATGCCCCAAACCCGTGAATTAAGAGCAGGGGTGGACGCTGCGGATGCCGTCCCGCTTTGACGTAGTAGATGGACTGTTGCCGCCAACTCCAATATTGACCTGGCACAGAAGTCACTGTGGGCGCTACCTGCATGATGTGAAGATAAAAGTCATTTTTATTATTGTAGAGCTTGCAGAGGATGGACTGTAGATGGGCAAGGAGCAATCCGTAGAAATCCGGCGTTGCTGAATGCAGATATGAAATGCCCCCCTCACGAAGTGGGGCAAGCCCTCGCCAACCCTTCTCCCTGGGAACAGAATTCCTGTCCCCTCTCCTTTTGGGAGAGGGCTAGGGTGAGGGTAGAACCTGTGCTTCATGGATCGATTCAGCAACGTCGAAAATCCTACCTCGATCGCTCCTTGCCAATCTCACGAGTTAAGCCGCGTTCTCTAGAACCCGTTCACGCTGCGGAGTCAAAGATGCCTCCATCTCAACGGGTGCGCCTTCTTCAACCATCGATGCCATCTGACCGCCCTTTTGGACGAAATTTGTCACCATCGCAAGCATCGCATTGACCTTGCGAGTGCGCCATTCGTCGATCGCTTGCTCAGTTGCTGCGAGTCCTAAATGTCTCTCCATCGCGTCGTGCAGATAAGCGGCGTGACCCGTCTCATCTTGAGCAATGCTAGCCATACCTTTCTTGAGATTGGCGCTATGAGATTCATCCTCTGGCAGCGTATTCGCCATGCGAAGAAAATCCTTACTAGCATCTAATTCGAGAATATAAGTACTGGCAAAAAACACGGACCACTCCATGTTTTCAGGCTTGAGTTGCTCTTGAGAATAGCCTTCAAAATAAGAATCAAAAAACGGACTCCGCTTCCGCTCATCGGGTTTGCCATCGACCATTTTTTGAGGCAGCTTTTTGAAATCAATGACTTGCTTGTTCAGTTGCTTCAACGCATGACCAAAGATTTGACCGTGCCGCTTCTCATCAGAGGCGTGTCGATCGAGCCGTTCAGCCAGCCAAACATTTCCTTCGGCTTGGGCACGATCGCGCAACGCTTCGAGAAATGGCACCGAGCCAGACTCAGCTAGTTGAAACGCAGCCAAAACATTAGGTCGGGTTTGCAAATCTCTCAAACTGCGGGCTGAGATAAACGCTGCCGCTCCAGACCCTGCCAAATGCATGATTTGAGTCAAAAAATTCATAAAGTTTCGTCAAGAATCGATTAAGTGCGATCGTAACGCGCTTTCTACGAGAAGGAAGGGTAAGAAAAAAGAGAATCCTGAATTCGTCCTTTATTATTTTTCCCTCACACGTCATGAAGATGATTCTATACACTGAAGTGAGGTGAAAAGCGAAATCGTTTTGGGGGTTCTGGTGCGCCTGTTTACGACCGTTGCAGCCGTGCGCTGCTATCTAGATCTCTGTAGAGGAAGCCGACCTCATTCAGATGATTCTGTCAGCCCAGGCTATTTAGAAGTCGGACTTGTGCCGACGATGGGTGCCCTACACGCGGGGCATCTCAGTTTGATTCGACGCGCCAGACAAGACAACAAGATTGTGGTCGTCACCATTTTCGTCAACCCCTTACAGTTTGGACCCAACGAAGACTATCAGCGATATCCTCGGACGTTAGAGCGCGATCGAGCACTCTGCGAACAGGCAGGAGTCGATGCCCTATTTGCGCCATCGGTGAGCGAGCTAGGAGTCGATCGTCCGCACCCAATTCAGGTAATGCCTCCTGCGTCGATGATTTCTGGGCTGTGTGGTGCCTTTAGACCTGGACACTTTGATGGAGTGGCAACGATCGTCACCAAACTCTTAAACTTGATTCAGCCCGATCGCGCTTATTTTGGACGTAAAGATGCTCAACAGTTAGCGATCATTCAGCGTTTAGTGACCGATTTGAATCTACCCGTCGAAGTTGTGCCCTGCGCGATCGTGCGAGAGCCAAGCGGTTTGGCGTTGAGTTCGCGCAATCAATACTTGAGTGTCGAGGAGCGTCAGCAAGCGACAGCTCTCCATCAAGGACTTTCGCAAGCCGAGAAAGCTTTTCGATCGGGAGAGCGCTTGAGTGCTAACTTGATTCAGGCAGTAAAGACAGAACTGGAGAAGGTGCCAGCCATGAAGACCGAATATGTTGAGTTAGTCCATCCGATCACCCTTGCGCCATTAGAAGTGATTGAAGACGCGGGGCTGCTGGCGGTGGCTGCCCGCATCAGTTCCACTCGGTTAATCGACAATGGATTGCTTCGCACTCGCAAGCCGATTTTGGCGATCGACGGTCCGGCGGGTGCCGGAAAATCGACCGTTGCCCGTCGAGTTGCCGAAAAATTGAATCTGTTTTATCTCGATACTGGGGCGATGTATCGGGCGTTGACGTGGCTGGTTTTAGAATCTGGAGTCGCCGTTGATGATGAACCCGCGATCGCAGAATTGGTGAGCCAATGTCACATTGAGTTTCAAGATCACGAATCCAATCAAGGCTCAAAGCATATTTTCATCAACGATCGCGATGTCACTCAAGAGATCCGCGATGTGGACGTGACGGCAAATGTCTCAGCAATCTCTGCTCATGCGATCGTGCGAAAAGTCTTAGTCAAACAGCAACAGCGCTATGGCAGCAGGGGCGGCATCGTGATCGAAGGTCGTGATATTGGAACGTGCGTCTTTCCCGATGCTGAACTGAAGATCTTTTTAACGGCTTCGGTGCAAGAACGAGCGCGACGCAGACAGCAAGATCTCAAAAATCAGGGCAAAGCTGAAGTCAGTTTAGACGAGCTAGAACAATCGATTTTTGAGCGCGATCGCAAAGACAGCACTCGCGTTATCTCTCCGCTTAGAAAAGCCGATGATGCGATCGAGCTTCAAACCGATCATCTCAGCATTGATGATGTCGTGAGAGCGATCGTTCGGCTCTATCAAGAAAAGACCGATCGGGCTTCTCTTTGACGAAACTGTTAGCTGATTTGCTCCAGTAGCACTTCATTGATCACCGTTTGATAGCCAATCCCTCGTTTCTTTGCCTCTTCTTTCGCCCAGGCTAGAATTTTAGGGTGGAGTCGAATGGAAATCGGCTCGTACTTTTCCTCTTCCTCTTTGGTGGGGCGACCTCGTTTCTTCAGTTTGATCTCGAATTGGTCGGCGATTGCCGCTCTAAATTCTTGGCTTTCTTCTGATGTGACTCGCCTTGCTCTTTCAAATGGAACCTCAGATTCCTGACTCATATCGCTGGCACTCCCTTTTTGTAGCCTTTCTTGCACTAATGATCCTGATCTGTTTAGCTCGCATCGTGAAAACAACGACAACAATCGAGCCGTTCTCTACTTCTCCGATCGCCCATTCTCTCGCCTCCCCCTGAGAATGGTTAGCGTCTTCTGTAAACTGAAGATAAGGATCAGCGAAAACGGTTACAGCTTCCTCAAACGTGATGCCATGCGCTAGAACGTTTAACTCAGCTTTGGTGTCGTCCCACTCAAATCGTATTTAAAGTATATACCAAAATTATCGCCTGAGTTATTCTACACTGCTGTCTGAGTTGCAAAGGATGAGACCCCTAAGATATCTATAACCATGACCACCGATTCTCCTCGCTTCAAGCCCGTTTTATTTCCCAAACAGGCGCTCCTCGCAAAAAGTTTTCACTGGGTGAATGTGGTGAGTTTATTCATCATGTTGGGCAGTGGATTGCAAATCTACAATGCGAATCCGGTATTTGGTGGACGACAAGGAATTCATCTGCCGCCTATTTTTATCGGCGGTTGGCTGGCTGGAGGGCGAGACTGGCACTTTGGCAGCATGTGGATTTTCTCGCTCAACCTTTTGTGGTACGGAGTCTACATTCTGGCTAGCCGCCGCTGGAAGCATCGATTTGTCGGGCAACCTGATCTTAAAGCGCTGCAAGTGGGCAAGAACCCCAAACGTAAAGCTTACTCTTGGCATCGAATTGTTTACACCGCGATCGTTCCAGTGTTGCTTTTAGCAATCTTGAGCGGCATCGGGATGTATAAACCCGCCCAGTTTTATTGGATTGTCGATTTATTTGGCGATTGGCAAGCGCTGCGAATTGTTCACTTTATGACGGTGCCGATCGTGGTTGGGTTCACGATCGTCCATTCACTGCTCGCCCTCAAAGTCGGTGGCTCTCGTCTACTCGAATCCATGTTTTGGTAATGCCGTTCATGCAGTCTTTTAATCGCCGTCAATTTCTTCAAATGGCAGGGTTATCTAGCACGCTGCTGCTTAGTGGCTGCGGCTCAGATCTGTTTGCTGGCGTAGTCGGACAGGTGACTGAACCGCTCAATCAACGTCTTGACGAACTTCTGCTCAATCCGCAAAAACCTGTGCCAGAGATGCCGATTAGCTCGATCGAGCCAGACAAACTGATTGTGAATACGTTCGACTTTACTCCAGTCATCGATCCCAAACTGTATCGGTTGACGATCGACGGCGAGGTCAACAATCCCATGCAGCTAGGCGTAAAAGAACTCTACAAACTGCCGCTCACGTCCGTGGTGATGCGTCATGTTTGCGTGGAGGGTTGGGCAGCGATCGTGCAGTGGGGCGGCGTGCGGTTGCGCGATTTAATTCAGCTCGCACAGCCTAAAGAAACGGTGCGCTATGTCTATTTTCAGTCGGCTGATGGCTATTACGAAAGTTGGGATCTGCGATCGTGTCTGCATCCCCAAACGCTAATGGCATATCAAAAAAATGGGGAGCCACTGCCGATCGAGAATGGCGCCCCTCTACGATTAGCGGCTCCAATTAAACTCGGCTATAAGCACAGCAAATGGGTGACGCGAATTATGCTCACCAGCAATCTGCTGCCCCAAAGAGGCTATTGGGAAGATCGCGGCTATGAGTGGTTTGCGGGACTCTAGCCAGGATTAACGGTAAACTTTAAACATCGCTTACGACAGTGCTGCTGAATTGATCAATGATTTGCCCTCATCCCCAACCCTTCTCCCCAAGGAGAAGAGAGCCAGAGTTCATGTTCCCTCTCCTTTTGGGAGAGGGCTAGGGTGAGGGCGGAGTTTGCAATTCATACTACGATTCAGCAACATTGCCGACGACTTCTCATTCTTTTGTAGAAGATCTAATTATGGTTGCGCTCACGACTGGACTAGATTGGCAGACGATCGCCAAAGAATTTGAAGCTGTGGTCGGTAAACATGGAGTCGTTCGCAAGCGAGAAGAACTGCTCGTTTATGAATGTGATGGCTTAACCAGCTATCGAGAACGCCCCGAAATCGTTGTGTTGCCGCGGACGACTGAAGACGTTGCTGCCGTGGTGAAGATCTGCGATCGCCATCAAGTCCCCTTTATCGCTAGAGGCTCAGGAACCGGATTATCGGGCGGAGCGTTGCCGATCAAAAACTGCGTCCTCATCGTCACGGCACTGATGAAACGCATTATCAGCGTTGACTTAGACAACCATCGAGTCGTTGTGCAACCTGGCGTAATTAACAATTGGGTGACTCAAGCTGTGAGCGGTGCAGGGTTTTATTATGCACCTGACCCATCGAGTCAGATTATTTGCTCGATCGGAGGCAACGTTGCCGAAAATTCTGGCGGCGTTCACTGTCTGAAATATGGAGTCACCACCAATCACGTTTTGGGGTTAAAACTGGTGTTGCCCGATGGCTCGATCGCCGATGTTGGCGGCGAGATTCCTGAAATGCCGGGTTACGATCTCACGGGCGTGTTTGTCGGCTCGGAGGGCACGTTAGGCATCGCGACGGAGATTACGCTAAAAATTCTCAAAACGCCTGAATCGATTCGCGTCTTGTTGGCGGATTTTACGAGCGTCGAAGCAGCCGGAGCGACCGTCTCAGATATCATCAGTTCAGGCATCATTCCGGGCGGCATGGAGATGATGGATAACTTCAGCATCAACGCGGTTGAAGATGTGGTCTGCACCAACTGTTATCCGCGCGATGCCGAAGCGATTTTGCTGATCGAAGTCGATGGGCTAGAAGTCGAAGCGGAGGCAAACAGCAAACGCATCGAAGCCATTTGTCACCAGAATGGGGCGCGAAACGTGACGATCGCTACCGAACCCGATGAGCGGCTAAGACTGTGGAAAGGACGCAAAGCTGCCTTTGCTGCGATGGGTAGAATCAGTCCTGATTACTATGTTCAGGATGGCGTGATTCCTCGCACAAAATTAGAGGAAGTGCTGCACGAAATCTCTGTGTTGGGCGAGAAGTTTGGCTATCACGTCGCCAATGTGTTTCACGCCGGAGACGGCAATTTACATCCTCTGATTCTTTACGATAATGCGGTTCCGGGTGCGCTCGAAAAAGTCGAAGAATTGGGCGGAGCTATTCTTAAACTGTGCGTAAAAGTCGGCGGCAGCATTTCGGGAGAACACGGCATTGGCGCAGATAAACGCTGCTATATGCCAGAGATGTTTTCACCCGCAGATCTAGAGACGATGCAATATGTGCGTCACGCATTCAACCCCAAAGGCATTGCTAACCCGACTAAGATTTTTCCGACTCCTCGAACCTGCGGCGAAGGAGCCAAAGCAGGAGTCGCGAAGGAATTTGCGGGAGTTGAACTGTTTTAGATTTTTACTCGACTTCAAGCTGAAAACTTTCGTCAATCTTAATTTCTTGCAGCGATCGCCAGCCTGCTTGCCACTGCGATCGGTTGTTTAACAATTTTGCATTCATCCAAAATCGCACCGTGGGGTCACAGGCGGCGACCATTTCAGCAAACACCCACTGCCCTTCGTTTTTGCGATTGACGACTTGAAAATGTCTCCATCCCCAAGTGGTTTGCTGTGCCGTCCATTTAGAACCAACCAGATAGGGAAACTTTTGCTTTTTAGACATGATGCAGATATCTGGTTTTTAAGGGAACCTAAATCGATCGTGCCACAAATTACAAACAAACGTAGTATGGGTTATCGCGATCGACCCGTTGTGAAACACCCAAAATAAACCGTATTTAACCAGCGAAATTCGGCTGATAATTTATGAACCTTAAATCTTTTACGATGTCTGCGCTGCTGTTGACGATCGCCATTCCTGCCCAAGCCGAAAACCTTGATCACGTTCAGCAGTTGATTTCGACAAAACAATGTCAACGCTGTGACCTGAGCCGAGCCGGATTGGTGTTAGCGCAGTTAACCGGGGCAAATCTAGGTCAAGCAAATTTGGCAGGAGCCAATCTCAGTCGAGCCGTCTTAGCCGGAGCCGATTTGAGTGGCGCAAAACTAGCCGGAGCCAGCCTCAACGGCGCAGATTTGAGCGGCGCAAAATTAGTCGGCGCAGACTTGAGCGGCGCAGACTTGAGAGGAGCCTTCTTATCAGGAGCCGATCTCACCGATGCTCGACTAGACAACGCTGCTCTGCAAGGCGCGATCGGGCTATCTCCCACCGCAGGCAACCCCGAAGATTTTTATCGTTGGGCAGTCGAAGCCGGAAAACAGCACAACTATGAAAAAGCGATCGAGCAGTTCAATCAGGTTTTAATTCGTAAGCCCGATCATGCGCTGGCTTATTTTGGTCGAGCGGTTTCACGACTAGAATTAGGTGACAAAGAAGGAGCCATTCAAGACACCGAATTCGCATCTATTCTGTTTTCACAACAAGGGCAAAAAGAGAACGCTGACACGGCTCGATCGTTGGCACAAACGATTAAGAATCCACCGAAAGAACGCAAAGAAAAAGAGGGTGGCGGATTCGGACAAAGTATTATTAGCGTAGTGGGTGGGTTACTTCAACTGCTGCTGTTTAGGTAATGAAAAGATTAGCTATAGCAAAGACGTTGATGCTCTGTTGATCGAACTTTCTGATGAGCCAATTGCCTACGCTGAAGATGAAGGACAAGTGATTTTGCATTATTCTCAAGATGCCAAACTCGTTTTAGTTGAAATTCTAGACTTTCGGCATTTTATGTCAGATGAAGCGGTTACTGCATTGATAGCTTCCTGAGAAAAACAACTTGATGCTTTGGGGGCAACCCCGATCGTCGCTGCTTACTTGATTGGAATAAATGGAAAAAGGGTTTTAATAAATCTTCTCAGCCGTAAAAGCCCGATCGTCTTTCTCACTTTGGGCGAGAGTTGAGGTTGAATGGGTTGACCTTTTTGAATGTCAGCTTGCAGTTCAGCATATTCAGCCGCCGTCAGGGGTTTGCCGTCGATCGGCGATCGAGCATCGGTAATAATCTCCGATCGCAACACTTCTTCAGGCGGGTCATCAGCCGGAGGAAGGGCGAGAACGGCTAACGGATGAAGAATGAGAGATGAAGTGAGGAAGAATCCTGCGGTTACTCTACGTCGCGTCATAGCGGTTCATTGCGATCGGTCTTCAAATTTTACTCTCAAATCCGGGTGGTAACGGTTCGTTGCACTGTTGATGAACGTCAATTAGACGATCGAACAACCACGGATAGCTGTCTCGATAACTAGGAATTCGTGCCAGTGGACTGAGCAACGCGGCGGCTGCAATATCTGCCACACTCAAGCGATCGCCGACTAAAAAAGGCTGATCTTGCCAACGCAGTCTCAACGCTTCTAAGCCAGTCTCCAAGCGCTTCTCGGCTAACTCGACACTGGCGGAATTAATACGATATTGCCGCTTTACGACTTGGATCACCATCTGACTCATCAGTGACGCATCCAGTGACTTGCCCTCTCTCGATCGAAACTGATAATAGACAAATCGAGACGCAATTCCAAGACTTTCATCGAGCCAATCTTCAAGCAGCCAAGCCTGCGATCGCTCACACGCATCAACCGGGACGAGTGGAGGATCGGGACAATAACCTTCGAGAAAGTGAAAGATTTGAGTCGAGTCTGCGATCGCCACGGGCTGTCCTTCAAGCTGCGGCATTAAAACCGGGAGCGTGGTCAATCCTCCGGTGAGCGGCTTGAGTTTGAGGGCGTGCAGTCCGGGGGTAAGGTTTTCGACCTGATAGGAAACTTGCTTATAGCCCAACGCTAATCGAGCTTTTCGACAATAATGAGAGGTGCTGAATTGCAGAAGCAGCATAGTGACCAACGCGTTATTTTCTCGAAATGTTATTTTAGACGAGTGCCATTGAGTTGAGGGTTTTTGACATGACTCTTTCAATTGATCAACTCGATATAGAAAATCTTTATCCCGACTCTGATGGTTTACCGATGGCAGAGAGCGACCCCGCACGCGATTATCTCCTCTACAGCGTTGAAGCTCTGAGTCTTTATTTTCAAGCCCGATCGGATGTCTATGTCTCTGGCAATCTCTTCATTTATTACAAACGTGGCGTGCCCGATGCAGTCGTTGCGCCTGATGTGTTTGTCATCTTTGGAGTCGAAAACAAAAAACGCAGAAGTTATAAAGTTTGGGAAGAAGATGGCAAACTTCCTGCCTTTGTTTTAGAAATTACTTCCAAGACGACTCAGGAAAACGACGAAGAAGATAAGCCCAAAAAATATCAAAGTCTGGGAGTTTTAGAATATTTTCAATACGATCCGACGGGGGATTATTTGCGACCTCATCTCAAAGGGGTGCGTCTGATTGAGAATCGGTATGTCCCGATCGCCAGTCACTTCTCAAATAATACGTTCTCGCTGCACAGTCAAACTCTCGGATTAGATTTGCGACTCATCGACGGAGAACTCCGATTTTATGAGCCTGAGACTGATAAACGGCTCCTGAGTCACGCTGAGTTAGACGCAGCCCGACAGCAAGCCGAAGAAGCCCGACAACAAGCAGAACAAGCTCAACAACAAGCCGTTCCGCGATTATTGAGATTAGGGCTAACCGAGGAACAGGTCGCAGAGGCGTTGAGTTTGTCTGTTGAGGAGGTCGATCGGTTCAAAAATTGAGTGCAGCAGTCAAAGTGTGGGTGATGTATGGAGGGCGATCGCTGCTAGCCACAGGAATCTGTAAATATGTAGAAAGATTCTGCCCATTCATCTAAATGAGTAGTATGTTATGCAGAAAGATTACACCTATCTACCCAATTTAGAATAATATTCGGAAACTATCTGTTTAACTACCCGTTTTGGAGTGATATGCGGAAACTTTCTCTCTAAAAAGAAGTTAAGCTTATGAGAATTTGTGATGACTCCATATCTTTATGAAGGGCTTATTCTTCCAGAGCGAGCGCAACTCTCGCTCCAATTTCAAGTTCATTTCAAGCATCTTACGTCAAGTGTTAGTGCCATAGCACATGTTAGCGTCGTGCTGAATCAGGTTGCGGTGTGGCTCTACTCTGATGTGGAATGGGACATTTTCGATTTAAGAAATGCTGTCAAAACCATACTTCAAAATCAAGTTGCTGCTATAGGATATTTGAAAGGATATGCTTACGAGGTCGAAATACGACGTGTGCTTCATCCTGAACTAGGCATAGACTGTGTTTTTGGAATTGATATTCCATGTATTGCAGAACGCAATGAGTCTATTGATCTCGATGCAAGAATTGCATTGATCCGGGAGAAAACTACTGGTGTAGAGGGTGTTTTATTGAATCGATGTTTCAATGATCTCGTGATGGCTATGAAAAGTCCTGACGACACTGGGTTCTATTGTTACAGAGCGATTGAGTCATTGCGTCAACACTGCATTATAAAATTCAAGCTCAACCCAGAAAATAAATCGATGCAATGGAAGAAGCTTAGAGACACTGCCCAGTGCGACGAAAACACTATTAGATCCATAAAGGAGTCAGCCGATCCTGTACGACATGGCGATGTTATGTCGATAACATCAGAAGACAGGAAAACTCTTCTTTTAAAGACATGGGATATAGTTGATAGCTATATCGAAAATGCCTGAAAACCACGCTGCACCAGAACCCCCCAAAATAGTCCTCTGAGTTGCAAAGGTAATCTGCGTCCAGTGAGCGTGACCGTTAGCGCGTCAGACTCAAAAGCCAACGTTAAGGTTTAGATACGATCGCTCTGTTCCCGGTCACGATCGAGGTCTCTTTGATTTTTCCGTCTGGCAAACCTCGTGCATATTAGAGGAAAGTAGTTATGGAGCCATTTTGAATGTCAGTTCTATTTGACGGACAAGCAGATATGGCTGTTACCCTACTCTCAGCAATTAGCTCAACAGGTGTATGAAAATCAGAGCGATCGTTCATTCAGCAGAAGAAGGGGGTTATTGGGCAGAGGTTCCCGCACTTCCCGGTTGTGTGACTGAAGGGGACACGAT
>Ga0209100_1002303_pt1 | contig 12085 bp, 9 predicted proteins | sample lystaG_FD_185480 | JGI IMG/M metagenome (GOLD analysis project Ga0209100, IMG submission 185480) | Glacier valley bacterial and archeal communities from Borup Fiord, Nunavut, Canada, to study Microbial Dark Matter (Phase II) -... | ecosystem: Environmental > Aquatic > Freshwater > Ice > Glacier ...
AGTTCGTATCAAAGTGACCTTTCCAAACCTATTTCGGATGTCAAGATTTTTTTCACAAATAATCTATACATTTGTTTCCTCCTAACATACTGGTAAACGAAAGATTATGTCTAGCACATGAATTAAATGCATTTGTAGAAATTAAGCAAATTATGAGTTTGCAAATAACAGGCTCCACCCACGCAAACAATAACTATGCATATTAACTTAAGGCTAGAAATTCTATTTAGCATCATTTATGCCTGAGCATAATAACCGGTAGATTTACCAGTTCCGCTGACTACTCTAGTCTGGCAATACCTTTAAGTGCATGCAGAAAAACTTGTAGGTTGTGAGCTTATACTCTCCCATAAAACCATAGGAAACTCACTAAAATATTTAGCCTATTCTTTTGTACTCATGATAACATTGAAGTTTTTTCAATGTCAATAAATTTTTAGATTTGCATATACATAGATGAGCTTTTCAATAAGGCTTACAGCTACATTGAAACGTACTATTGAGGTAGATTGACATATTGTACTGTCTTCTCTCATTTCGATAATTATTTTTACCAAATAGTGTACTTAATGCACCCAATGCACCCTTAAGGGTGGCTATTAGGACCTAAATTTTTGAATAGTATCCAGCTAGGCTTCGATTATGAACAATGCGTCTCGAAACTGCCTGGTATCAGTGTTTACACAACAAAGCCTGCCATCGCTGACCGACTCTATTGTATCAAACATTGAGTTTTATGGTGTCTAATGAGAAATACTTTATAACAATTTAGCGATATTGGGGATTATCGCTAAATTGTTTGATTAACGCTAAAATGTGCACCCATTAGTAAATGATACACAACGACCGGCTTAGTCTGGATAAGTTTTTGGGGCACCCTTAATTTTATCAATTTTCTAACAGACAGAGTGGACTATATTTTTAGGGGGAAGGTCAATACAAAACCAGATAAGTTCCAGATTTTTATCGTTCGCAAAAACCACTTCTGCAGAGAAACTCCCTGTAAAAGTGGTTTTTATTTTGCGAGGGACTGTATGCGAAAAGTCAATGTTAAGATAAACCGTTTACATGCTGCAATCCGCTGATACATCCCAATCAATCATTTGCAAATCACACTAAATGAATCTCAATAGGCGTAGGATTACTGATGTTGTCGCTGACTGGGCATCTGTCCTTGACTATTTGCAACCAATTGTCCAGGGTAGCTTGGTCCGTGTCAGCATCTGGTTTAAGGATGACACGAAGCGCCTTATAGCCAGCACGGTTATCCTTGGAAAAGCCCAGGAAGCGGGCTGGATCAAGATCACCTTCCAGTTCGATCGCAAGCTTGTTAAGCTTGAATCCAAGTTCTTTGGCTACAACATGGGCTACCACATTCAGGCATCCGGCGAGAGCGCCGAGCAGATATTCGACTGGATTGGCACCATGGTCCGTACCGCCCAAGGCTTCCGGTTCATCAACAATGAAGCTGAAATTTCTAGCTTGAACAATGGTTTTGGTCGGATTTTCGCTGTACGCATTGGCATTGAATTTTAAGTTTGTCATAATAGTTTCCTTTTTCTAAAGATTTATATAAAATGAACGAGATTTCCTACTAAATACATATGAATTGTACGGTATAAGAATAACGGACTAAATCACTATTGTCAATAGCGATTTAGTCTAGTTTATCTCTCCCTTATATTGGACAAGCAGGAGCTAGAAAAACGAAGAAGGAATTCTTTATTGCTTGCTGGAACACAAGCGCAATCCAGATAAAGATTACTGGAAAGAGAAAGTTGCGTTTACAACATCAAATAACTCATTTTGTACAGAGATAAGTTATCTTGAAAACAGATGGGGTGTATTTCGTAGATAAGATGTGATGATAATATTTGAATAGGCTAATGTTTTTCTTGTGCAGGCTAAACATTTTCTAATTATTCTCAAATATTTATGACCTATTTACATAAAATTCATTTTCGCAAATTGATTGATTCAAACATATCGCTAAAATGTGCATCCAAATGCACCCGATGCACTCCGAGGGTACATGATCTGAGATACATCTTTCCTATTCCCATTTCAAGGATTTCTCGACACGTTATTGCACGATGAAAAAGTCAAACAAAACCGGAACAATTCGCCAATGAAGGCTTTTCAACAATAAAGCCCCCCGTTGCCGGGAGGCTTTATTGTATCAAACACTTCGTCTGATGGTGGTGCGGATAACAGGATTTGAACCTGCACGCTCTCGCACTGGAACCTAAATCCAGCGTGTCTGCCAATTCCACCATATCCGCATGACTTGTGACTTGAAAAGCAGTATTCATACTACCACGAGATACGTATATTATTCAAGTCCGAGTCCGGATCTTTTACTCATCAAGGCGAAGAACACTCATGAATGCTTCCTGCGGCACTTCTACACTGCCGACCTGGCGCATGCGCTTTTTGCCTTCTTTTTGCTTTTCGAGAAGCTTCTTCTTTCTGGTTATGTCACCGCCGTAACACTTCGCAATAACATCTTTGCGGAAGGCCTTGATGGTCTCTCGCGCGATAATTTTTCCGCCGATGCATGCCTGTATCGGAATCTCAAAGTTCTGCCTGGGAATGTTGTCCTTGAGTTTTTCCGCCATGCGGCGTCCGCGGGCATATGCCTTGTCTTTATGGACAATAAAGGAAAGCGCATCAACAACATCACCGTTCAAGAGGATGTCGAGCTTCACGAGATCGGATTTGTCATACCCGTCCACTTCATAATCAAGCGAGGCATATCCGCGTGTTTTTGATTTCAAGGCGTCAAAAAAGTCATAGATGATCTCGTTTAAGGGCATCCGGTAGTGCACGATGACGCGCATCTCATCCATGTATTCCATATTAATATACACACCGCGGCGATCCTGGCAAAGCTCCATGATATTTCCGACATATTCTTTAGGTGTCATGATCGTACATTTGACCATGGGCTCTTCAATCCAGTCGATCTGAGACGGATCCGGAAGGTTCGTCGGGTTATCCATGCGAAGTTCTTCACCGGTTATTGTGAATACTTTGTAGACAACCGATGGCGCGGTAGAAATAATATCAAGATTGAATTCGCGCTCGATGCGTTCCTGAATAACCTCATAATGCAAAAGTCCCAGGAATCCGCAGCGAAAACCAAATCCAAGCGCAACGGAAGTCTCCGGTTCGAAAGACAGGGCTGCATCGTTGAGGCGCAGCTTCTCGAGTGCATCACGCAGATCCGGATAGCGGGCTCCATCTGTCGGATACATACCGCAGTATACCATCTGCTGGATTCTCTTATAACCAGGCAGAGGATGCGGAGTAGGATTAACGGCTGATGTTACCGTGTCGCCCGGCGCTGTGTCAGTCACGCTCTTAATCGATGCAGCTATGTATCCTACTTCACCCGCCATAAGCTTCTCAGTCGGGACGAATTCACCCGGATGAAAAATGCCGAGTTCAACAACAGTAAATTCTCTTCCTGTATGCATCAGTCGAATTCTGTCCCCTGTGGAGACTTCTCCTTCCATGATGCGGACATGGACGATTACGCCTTTATAAGTGTCATATTTGGAATCAAAAATAAGCGCCTTGAGCGGTGCGTCCTCTTTGCCGTTCGGAGGCGGAAGATATTTTACGATCCCCTCGAGAACATCGTCAATACCAATATCGTTTTTGGCTGAAATATGGGGCGCATAACTTGCATCAAGCCCAATAACATCTTCGATTTCTTTTTGAACAAGGTCCGGCTGCGCGGATGGAAGGTCAATCTTGTTAATGACGGGCAGGATCTCAAGATTTCCGTCAAGTGCAAGATATACGTTGGCCAGGGTCTGCGCTTCAATTCCCTGGGCAGCATCAACAACCAGAACAGCGCCGTCACAGGCAGCAAGGCTTCTGGAAACTTCATAATTGAAGTCAACATGACCGGGCGTATCAATCAGATTAAAAAGATACGTCTCACCGTCTTTGGCGGTATAATACATGCGGGTCGCCTGCGCTTTAATCGTGATGCCGCGCTCCCGTTCAATGTCCATGTTGTCTAGTATCTGCGCCTGCATTTCCCGCAGGGCACGTACACCCGTATGCTCAATCATACGATCGGCGAGAGTTGACTTACCGTGGTCAATATGGGCAATTATGCAAAAGTTTCTTATTCTCTGTTGTCTTTCCATGTGTTTGTTCACGCATCCTGTCTTTAGTGAATTATAGTAGGCCGATGTCATCAAAAGGATAGATTTTTGCAATTACATGTGCCTTTATACGGCTCATAGCAATCGGTCCGAGAACCCGGCTGTCCAGGCTTGCTCCGCGATTGTCGCCCATACAGTAGTACTCGTCTGTTCCGAGAGATATTTCATCATATCCGTTGGCCGTTCCATTTTGATTGACATATGTTGGAACATCGGCGGCAAGATAGGGTTCATCCAGAAGGGTTCCATTAATATACACTGCGCCGTCTTTGATTGATACAGTCTCTCCCGGAAGTCCCACGACGCGCTTAATAATTTTCTCCGTCTTTGTGTACCCGGACATACCGGTTGCATTAATCGTCAGGATATCTCCTCTTTGAGGCTCCGTGAAGTATTTTGAAATCATCTCGACAAATACGGCATCATTTTCGTGCAGGTTTGGTTCCATGGAGGGACCATATACATCGTTGCGCTGCACAACAAAAACAACCAGCAGTATCCCGATCACCAGACCCAGGCTAATAAAGCGAAGTGTATCCAAAAGCGAATACAGCATCCCTTTATCTTTCGGCGGCGAAGGAATGACTTCGACAGGCTCCGTGCGTACGCGGCGGATCACAATATTGGAAAGTAAATCCTGTGGCTCCCCTTCATGGTCAGCAGAGACCTGTTCTCCGGCATAATCGGGCTGATTATGCGAAGAAGGCGCACCGTAATCATCTCCGGCAGGCTTTGGGGCCTCAGAAGTACTTCCGGCACCTGCTTCCTCAGCCAGCAAATAATTCGGTGAATTCTCATCTGCTATAGCATCTGATTCATCAAAGAACTTCTCCTCCGGGGTCCCGCCCTGGTTTTCATGCATCTTGAGTCTCCTCTTTTACCATGATTCCAAGCTCATCAAGCTGAAGATCAGCAACAGGGGCCGGAGCCTCTGTCATCAAATCAGACGAGTTCTGAACTTTAGGGAAAGCAATAACCTCGCGAATGCTCTTGCATCCGGCCATCAGCATGATCATGCGGTCCAGGCCAAAAGCCAGTCCGCCATGCGGAGGCACGCCGAATCCAAACGCATCTAAAAGGAATCCAAACTGCTCATATGCAGCTTCTTCCGTAAAGCCAAGAAGAGAGAACATCTTCTTCTGAAGTGTCTGGTCGTGAATACGGATGCTGCCGCCGCCAAGTTCCGTGCCATTAAGAATAATGTCATAAGCTTTCGCACGGGCAAGTCCGGGATTACTCTCAAGGCATTCAAGGTCTTCATCCATCGGGCATGTAAAGGGATGGTGCATGGCAGCAAAGCGATTATTTTCCTCGTTCCATTCAAGAAGTGGGAATTCCGTAACCCATAGGAGGTTAAACGAGTTCTCCGGGATCAGGGAAAAACGCCTTGCAGCTTCACACCGGAGTGCTCCGAGCGCACTGTACACTACACTGTGCTTATCGGACACGATAAGAATAAGGTCCTTGTCGCAAGCTCCGACGGATTCAGCGATGACTGCTATCTGATCGGGTGTCAAAAACTTAAGGAAAGATCCGCGCGGAGCGGCTGCAGGTACAATCCAGGCGATTCCCTTTGCCTGATAGGTCTTTGCAACCTCCCCCAGCTGGTCAATTTCTTTTCGGGTCATCGTGGCCCCGTCCGGAATACAGATGGCACGGACGCTTCCGCCTTTTTCGAGAGCTTCTTCAAACACAGGGAATGGAATCTCCCGCGCAATATGTGTGATATCAGTCAGCTCAAGTCCGAAACGCATATCCGGCTTGTCAGAGCCGAAACGATCCATGGCTTCACGCCAGGTAAGTCTCGGAAGCGGAAGTGAAACTTCCACATGCATAACGTCGCGGAAAACTTTTTCCAGAAATCCTTCGGTGACCTTCATAACATCTTCTTCATCTACAAATGCCATCTCAAGGTCAATCTGAGTGAATTCGGGCTGACGGTCCGCACGCAGATCCTCATCGCGGAAGCACTTGGCTATCTGCATATAACGATCATATCCGGCAAGCATCAGGAGCTGTTTATAGAGCTGCGGAGACTGCGGAAGCGCAAAGAAGGAACCCTGCTTGATCCGGCTTGGAACTAAATAGTCGCGGGCACCCTCGGGCGTGCTTTTTCCGAGCATAGGCGTCTCAATATCAAGAAAGCCCTCCGCATCAAAATAATCACGGGCACACTTCGCAACCTGGTGTCGAAGGATAAGATTTCGCTGCATGTCAGGGCGGCGCAGGTCGAGGTATCTGTATTTCAGACGGAGAGATTCGTTGGCGTTCACATTCTCCTCTATATAGAAAGGAGGCGTCTGAGACTCAGACAAAATGCGAAGGCTTTCAACAGCGATCTCCAGATCTCCCGTCTTCATATTCGGATTGGGGGCACTTCTCATCTTTACAGTACCTTCGCAGGCCAAAACATATTCACTTCTGACTTTTGCGGCTTTCGAAATGACTTCCTCTGAACTCTCCGGAGTAATAACCAGCTGAATCTCACCCGATCGGTCACGCAGCGTAATAAAAGTCAGACCGCCAAGATCGCGGGATTTATGACACCAGCCCATTAAAGTTACTTTTTGTCCAACATTTTCGAGTGTGACTTCCGCACATCTCTGTGAACGCTTTAATCCATACATTGATTCAGCCATATTCATTTCCCCTTTTTCATATTTTTGTCCTGCTCTGTGATCCGATTGCCTTGTCCAGATGTACTTATTGTCTGATTGTCCGGGTAATATCCGACATATCTGAAAGATCCACTTCCGTCTGAACACCGTCGCTCATCCGCTTAATCCGGGCCTTTTGGGAACTGATCTCATCCCCGCCAAGAACCAGGAGATAGGGAGCGCCTGTTTTTCCGGCATATTTAAGCTGCGCTTTAAAGCTTCTGTCCACAAGATCGGTCTCACAGCCAATACCCTCTTTCCTGAGAGAAAAGGCAAGCTTGTTTGCAAAGGCTGCACTCGACTGATCCATAGGGGCAATATAAAGGAGAACATCCTGCTTCTTTGGAATCTCAATACCCTGGGCTGCTACTTCCATCAGGAATCTCTCGACCCCCATTGCAAATCCAATTCCAGGAACGGGCTGCCCGCCCATCGTCTCAACTAATCCGTCATACCGTCCGCCGCCGCAGATTGTTCCCTGTGTACCGACATGGTCAGATACAAATTCGAAAACAGTCCGCGTGTAATAGTCAAGTCCGCGTACAATACCCGGATCAACTGTATACGATATCTCCAAAGAATCCAGATTCGTTTTGAGGCCTTCGAAATGGGCAAGGCAATCCGGACAGAGATGATCAAGAAGTTTCGGCGCATCTTCTGCCAGATTGTGGCAGTACTCTTCCTTACAGTCAAGCATGCGGAGCGGATTCTTATCAAAGCGGCTCTTGCAGTCGCGGCACATCCGGTCAAGATTCGGTCTATAATAATCCATTAATATCTTGTTGTATTCGGTACGGCAGACAGGGCAGCCGATGCTGTTGATCAGAAGCCGTGTCTGAGATAGTCCCATCCGGTCAAAGAACAGAGTAAGAATGCTGATTATCTCAGCATCAATTACAGGACCCTTTGCGCCGAAAGCTTCAAGTCCGAACTGGTGAAATTCACGAAATCTGCCTTTCTGCACATTCTCATACCGGAAAGCAGTAATATTATAAAATACCCGCACAGGAGAAGGAAGAGACGTCATACCTCGCTCAATAAAGCTTCTTACAACACCCGCTGTCCCTTCGGGACGCAGTGAGATGCTCCTTCCGCCCTTATCTTCGAATGTATACATTTCTTTCTGTACAACGTCAGTGGTATCGCCCACACTGCGTAAAAACAACTCTGTATGTTCAAATGTCGGTATCCGGATCTCTCCGTAACCGTACTGGCTGCAGACCTCTGAAAAGACCTGCTCCGCTTTCTGCCAACGAAAAATATCCTCAGGAAGAATATCTTTTGTACCCTTAGGTATGCTGTATTTCATGTTGGATCTCCCTGTTACAATTATTTGTATCAAATACTATCATGCGAACAAATTCGGCATCATAATATTATACATCACATCTGCTCAAGACGGTAGATAAACATCGAAAGTACCGCAATTCCAGCTGTCTCAGTCCGCAGGATTCTTCTTCCGAGTGTTACGGTTTTTACTTGCAGGGCAAGCGCCATATCAATTTCTTTCGGGTCAAATCCACCCTCAGGCCCTATGAAAAAACTTATACATGGCGGCATGTCCGGTTCGGGAGGCAAGTGAGATGCAAATTCATCGATCAGAACAGATAAAGGCCGGCTCTTTTCTCCCTCCCAAGGGATAAATGTCAGGGCAGATCTTTTTTGGGCCTGTTCGAGCGCCGCGGAAAAAGACAGAGGCGCTTCAATCAAAGGAACGATGCCGCGTCCGCACTGGCGGGCGGCTTCCTGAGCAATTTTTTGCCAGCGCGCGATTTTTTTGGCGGCATCCGAGGGTGGCATCTTGACTATCGATCGTACGCACGACACGGGAATAATTCTGGAGACACCGAGTTCAACGCCCTTTTGAATGATCAGATCCATCTTGTCACCCTTCACAAGAGCCTGATACATTACGGCTTCATACGGGGGTTCCGTCTGATTTGGTTCCCTTTTAATCAGATCCACAGTCACAATATCACGAGTCAGTCCCGTAATCTGCCCTGTAAAATCTGTTCGCGCGCCGTCGCACAGACACACACATTCACCGGTTTGCATCCGTAAAACGTCCGCAAGATATTTAGCATCCTCGCCTGTAAATGAATATGTCAGCTGATCCGCCGGTATAATTTTTTCCGTGAAAAATCTAGTCATTACTTTCACCGCCTGACAAAATTTGTCATATTAATTGTTTTAAATACATATCATTTTGAATAATCAAATAAACTTCACAAATTGTATGTATTTCCGTTGCCTTTTTATATTATACAGGATAGAATTACATAAGTAGAATAATTGAACTCCGCGTATGCGGCAAGTACTTAGGAGGAACGTATGAATTACGAAATCAAAGGAACACCATTACCCGTAGTCATTTGCAACCTGGAAGCCAACGAGACCATGATTACTGAAAAGGGCTCCATGAGTTGGATGTCATCCAACCTGAAGATGGAAACAACCAGCAACGGCGGACTCGGAAAGGCTCTTGGCCGCATGTTCGCCGGTGAAGCACTCTTCCAGAATAAATATACACCGGAAGGCGGCCCCGGGATGATTGCTTTTGCAGCCAGCTTTCCCGGACAAATCCTGCCCATTCAGATCCAGCCCGGCGCAAGTATGATCGTACAGAAATCTGCATTCCTTGCCTCTCAGATAGGTGTCGAGCTTTCCGTTCACTTCCAGAAGAAGCTGGGTGCCGGTTTCTTCGGAGGCGAAGGATTTATCATGCAGAAGCTTTCCGGCAACGGACTGGCTTTTATCGAAATTGATGGATCAATTATTGACTATACACTGCAGCCGGGACAATCCATGATCATAGATACAGGCTATCTTGCGATGATGGATGAGACAGTTCAGATGACCATTGAAGCTGTCAAAGGCGTCAAGAACATGGTATTCGGCGGTGAAGGTGTATTCAACACCAAGGTAACAGGCCCCGGCCGTATCTGGATCCAGACCATGCCCATCAGCAATGTCGCGGGCGCAATCCTGCCGTACATACCATCAAAAGGTTAAGGATTCCTTTTAAATTGAACCGGACCCATTGACCGCAAAAAATTAGATTTTCACAATAGGAACGCCGCATTCGATGGATCGAATGCGGCGTTCTTTGTTGTTTATCAGCAGATAAGTCGGGGGGGTTAAAGTTATTATTCCTGAATGCCCGGAATTTTGGGAAGTGTCGCGAAGCCAACTTCGAGGTCTTCATCCGTCGGGATGTAGTTTGTCATTTTTCCTGCAGCGTAATCCATATATGCCTGCATATCAAAGTACCCTGTTCCTGTCAGATTAAAGAGAATCGTCTTTGCTGTTCCTTCTTCCCTGCATTTGACTGCCTCGTCGATAGCGGCGAGAATTGCATGCGCAGACTCAGGCGCCGGAAGAATTGTCTCATGCTTGGCAAAGAGCTGAGCCGCATCAAATACTCGCGTCTGCTCCACGGCTCTTGCTTCATCGATATATCCGTCATGATAGAGTTTTGAAAGGATCGGAGACATCCCGTGATAACGAAGTCCGCCGGCATGATCAGATGAAGGAATAAAGTCTGATCCGAGCGTGTACATCTTGGCAAGAGGTGTAATATGCCCCGTGTCGCAGAAATCGTAGGCATATTTTCCACGTGTCATTGACGGGCATGACGCCGGTTCAACCGCAATAAAGTACGGATTCTTCGTTCCGTCAAGCTTATCCTTCATAAAGGCTGCCATGATGCCGCCCATGTTGGAACCGCCTCCCGCGCATCCGATAACGATGTCAGGATATTCGCCTACAAGTTCCATCTGCTTTTTAGCTTCAAGACCGATGATGGACTGGTGGAGGAGAACCTGATTAAGAACAGATCCGAGTACATAGCGGCATCCGGGTGTCGTAACTGCGAGCTCAATTGCCTCGGAGATCGCACAGCCAAGACTTCCGCCGGTTCCGGGATGTTCCGCTAGAATTTTGCGGCCGATCTGTGTCGTCTCGGAAGGAGAAGGAATCAGGTTGGCACCGAATGTCTCGATAATAGCCTTACGATAGGGCTTCTGCTCAGAACTGACCTTTACCATAAATACGGTAAGAGGCAAATCATAATGCGCACATGCCATGGAAAGGGCTGTTCCCCACTGGCCGGCGCCCGTCTCAGTGGTAAGAGAAGTCAGTCCCTGCTCCTTGGCATAATAGACCTGTGCTGCCGCAGAATTGAGTTTGTGGCTTCCGGAAGTGTTGTTGCCTTCGAATTTGTAATATATTCTGGCTGGTGTGTCGAGCGCTTTCTCAAGTTCGTAGGCACGGATAAGTGGTGCCGGGCGGAAAATCTTATAGAAATTCTGGACTTCTTCCGGAATGTCAACATAACGGGTCGTTTCATCACATTCCTGTTTGGCAAGTTCGGTGCAGAACACAGGCAGAAGATCTTCGAGGACTGCCGGCTTCATTGTGCCCGGATTAATATAAGGATCATGCTGCTCCTTCATATCCGCACGTACGTTGTACCACTGGGTCGGCATTTGATCCTCCGTCAAAAAAATGCGCTTTGGAATTTTTCTGGACATTTTCTGCTCCTTTCTGTGCCGTGACTTTCCGTCATCCTGCACACCCCTGCGGGATCAAATATTATTTTGGGGCAAAAGAAAAAACCCCTGCCCCTACATAAGGGACAAGAGCATAAAATGCACCTGCGGTACCACCCAAATTGACTGTATCCGAAAAGATACGGCCCACTCGTCTCATGCACATAATGCATGCTTCTCTGATAACGGGTGAAGTCCCCGTCAACGCCTACGCCGTTCTGATAAATAGATAACCATTATTCAGAACTTTCGGGTTGCCCTCACAGGTCCATTCGCTTCTTAAGTCAGTATCGCGCTTCCACCCCTCGCGACTCTCTATTATCCAACATCCAAAAAGTTACTATTCCTGATCAACGGTGTAATATTATGAATATAAACGAAGTATGCCTCAGAGATTTTCACTTGTCAAGTATGATATACTTTTTTCAAAAAAGGACGACCCTTCTAAATGATAATTAAAAGCCGCATCGCAGAAATGCTTCTTGCGTGGTTTGATGAAAACCGCCGCATACTTCCCTGGCGGGAAAACCGCACAGCGTATGGAACATGGATATCAGAAACCATGCTTCACCCGAGTTTTGCAGTTGAATAAGACGAGGAAATCGTTGAAAGGCAGATGCCGCCGAAGTCAGGGGCATTTTTATTTGTAATTTGTTTGTATTATAAATGAGTTGTATTTAATTGTATTTGTGCTATA
>Ga0209100_1002304_pt1 | contig 12083 bp, 10 predicted proteins | sample lystaG_FD_185480 | JGI IMG/M metagenome (GOLD analysis project Ga0209100, IMG submission 185480) | Glacier valley bacterial and archeal communities from Borup Fiord, Nunavut, Canada, to study Microbial Dark Matter (Phase II) -... | ecosystem: Environmental > Aquatic > Freshwater > Ice > Glacier ...
CGGTCGGGACGAGCGCGAGCAGCGACTCACCCGGTGCCACGGTCTTGCCCACTTCGACGTTCTTCGCGCCGATATAGCCGTCGATCGGCGATTTGATCGTCGTGTCGTTCACGTGATCTTGCGCGGAGCGAACTTGCGCTTCGAGCGAACCCACTTGTGCGAACGCGGCATCCGCCTGCGCCTGCTGCGCGCTCACGCGGTAGGGCGAACCGGTTTCCGAGAGCTTGCCTTCGGCCGTCGCGAGCTGACCTTGCTGCGTGCCGATTTGCGATTGGGCGGCGGCGGCGGTCGAGGCAGCTGCCGCTACGCGCACGGAAGCCTGCGTTACGCCGGTCTGCGCGGCGGTGACGTTGTCGATCGCCGACTGATACTGCGACTGGGCCGCCGCCTGCGCGGCGCGCGCGGAATCGAGTTGCGAACGAGCGACATCGCCCGTACTCACAAGCGACGCCGTGCGTTGAAAGTCGGCGTTCGCCTTCGCGAGATTTGCGCGGGCGGCGGGCACCTGGGATTGCACGGCGCGAAGTTGCGCCTGCGCCTGCGCTACGACAGCGCGGGAAACACCGACTTGTTCGAGCGCGGCTTGGTACTGCGCACCGGCGCTCTGAATGCCGGACTGCGCCGAACGGATGCCGCCGGCCGCTTGCGCGTTTTGTGCGCTTTGCTGCGACTGCGTGAGTCCCACCGTTTGCTGGGCCGCACGCGCTTGCGCCCGTTGCGCATCGCGAGCCGCAACGGCTTGCGAGAGACGCGACTGTTCGTCGGTAGAATCCAAGCGAACGAGCACTTCGCCTTTGCGAACTTCTTGGTTCGTATCGACGAGGATCGCTGCGACTCGCTCGCCGATCTTGCTCGTAATCGTCACCGTATCGGCGTCGATTTTGGCATCGTCGGTCGTTTCGTGCGTGGAGGCGTACGCGAAATAGGTGATCCCGAAGAACAGCGCGATGACGACGACGATCCCGATTCCGATCGAAACCGGCAGCGCGGGACCCTTGCGGGCTGCCTTTACCGGCTCGGTGGACTCGGTCGGCGGTGCGCCGGTCGGGCGCTGGGCATTCGCGGTCGGTGCGCCATCGGGCTTGGCTTGGGTTTGCGTCTGGGACTCCACGTGCTACTTGCTCCTTGCACCGTTCAAAAAAATGGCCACGAAATAATCCACGATTGCGGGATCGGGTTCGTAACTTTCCCACAATTTGCGCTGCAGCACGTACGAGACGATCATCCCCATGAAACATTTTGCGTGGGTGCCCGCATCGCCGACGATCCGGCCGGCGGCAACATGCCCCTCAAGATATGCGGTCAGACGGCTCAAAATCTCCGTCGGTCCCCGCCAGGTCGCCTCGAACGTCACGGAATCGCGGACTTCTTCCGCCATCGAAATCACGATCATCTCGCGGTTTTCGGCGATCCGCTCGACCATCGAGCGACCCATCGTCTTGAGATCGTGCTCGATGTCGCCGGTCGCCGCGTTCATGATCGCTTTGAATTGTTCGATCGCACAGAAGTGCTCGCGCATCGCATCGAGCAAGCCCGTCTTCGACCCGAAGTGACGGAAGATCGTCGCTTCGTTGACGCCGGCCACTTCGGCGATTTCGCGCGTCGTCGTGCCGCGCGTTCCGGCGCGCGAGAAAATCTCGTGCGTCGCCGTCATGATGCGCAAACGCGTCTCATCGGGCGACGAGGCCCGATGCGGCGCGACGTCCACGATCTTGAGCATGGCTTACGGCACCTTCGTGAACACGGAATCGTCGACCGCGACGTTCGTATGGTAGTCCGTGTAGGTAGCGTACGCCATTGCTGAGATGTGCGGGATATCGATCGTCGCCGTCTGGCTCGAGAGCACGACGAAGGGGCCTTCCTCGCGATACTTCTGCATCATCACGATCGTGCCGCCGTTATAGTAATGATACTCCATCGCATCGATCTGCCACGCCGCAGGATCGACCAAGACGTTTTCGTGATCGATCATACCGCGCACGCGCTGCACGAGTTTGAGTTCGATATCGGTATGTCCGTTGACCGTGCGTTCGCCGAGGACCGTGATCACAAAGCGCTTCTCCCAATTCGAGGGATCGCCGATATCGGTGTACATCTTCTCGAAGCCTCTGGCATACGCGGGCACGCGCTCGAAGACGACTTCGTAGTTGTTCGGGCGTTTGAAGTAGGTCTTGCCATCGAGCTTCGGCGCGGCGAGATTCGCAAGCGGTGTAAAGATCGAAAGCCCTTTGCGCACGTGAACGTCGACGTGTACGCGGGATTGATAGCTCGCAAGACGCGGATTCTTCTCGACGACCTTCGCGATGATGGCGCTCGGTTCGAGCGCGGCTGCCGGTTCGAGGTTTTGCGCGAACGCCGGACTCACGACAGCGAGCAAGCCGATCACGGCCGCAATTGCCGCCGCCTTCCGTGAACCGGCTGCGCCGCGACGCTTCGTCTTCGAATCGTCGCTGCTGAGCGTATCGACGGCGAACACGTGGTCGAGACCCGTGATACGTAAGGTCTCTTGCACGTCCGTGCGACCGGTTGCGATCTCGAGCCGACCGCCGACTTCGCGAAGCTTCCGCAGGGCCGCGATCAGCGCCCCGATCGTGCGGGCTTCCAACTTGACGAGCGCATCGGGCCGGACGTTGAGCGTCGGGGCCGGATCGTGGCTATCGTAGCGCGCGAGCAGTGCATCGACCGCCGAGGCGATCTGTGCTTCGGGCGGCTGGGCGGGGTTAACGGTGAGATCGAGGTATTGCGTGTCTATGAGACTACTTCCAACAATGCGTGTGAGTACTTGCTTTCATAGTGTACCGCTCGTTCAGCAGTAATGCAAGTACCTACACGCATATGTGATCGCATGGGCCGCTAACCGATGGTCGGACCCGAAAAGCTGGCGTTGCTCACGGCAGAAGCCGGGTTGCTTCCAGTCGCACTGTACCTCGCTCGGCTCGATCGCGACCCAATCGAGCGGGCCGCGCTCGACGACGGCCAGCCGATCTACCCGGCGAGTATGATCAAAACGCCCCTCGCGGCCGCGGTTTGCGGCGATGTGGCGACCAAACGCCTCTGGTGGGGACAACGTTTCGAGGTCGGCGAGCACAATATGACGGTCAACGATGCTCCCTCACCGCTGAAGGCCGGCTATGTTGCGACGGTCGCCGAGCTCGTAGAATTGATGCTCCAGCGCTCGGACAACGTCGCGACCAACGTGCTGATCGATGTCGTCGGACGAGAGCGCGCGACCGCGTATTGCGCATCGATCGGGCTCGAACAGACGGAGATTCACCGCAAACTCTCCGGCTCCGATCCGCTCATCGACGATCCGGATGCAACCGGCCGCAACACCCACCCCGCCCGAGACGCCGCGATCCTCTTCGAACGCATCGCCGGGGATGGACTCCCGGGTGCCTCGATTCTGCGCCGGACGCTCGCCGAGCAACATTGGCAGACCAAACTCCCGCCGGGGCTCGCAGCCGGGGACCGCTTCCTTCATAAAACCGGCGATACCGATACGGTCTCGCACGATGGTGGAATCTTGACCCTCGAAAGCGGCGAGCGTTACGTCCTCGTCGTATATACCGGACTCGAATCGTGCGCTGTGAACGATGCGCGCTTCAGCACGTTTATGCGTTCGCTTCGTCCTCACTTGGTCGGTGGGAAGTCGAACTAGGGAGCCTTGCCGTTGTCGATCGTCCTCGAGCTGTTGCCCGACATTCCGCGCCTCGACGAGTTTGCGCAATCGCTCGCCACATCGGCCGATGCGGTACGCACGGCCTCCGAATCGATCGCCGCAAACGCACAAGAGCAAACGATGCTCATGGCCGCGCTCGCCGAATCCGCCGGGCTCCTCGCCGCCGAATCCAGCGCCACCGTCAGTCGCCTCGAGTCGACTCAGAGCGACGCACGCAGCGCCGCGACCGATCTCACCTCATCGCTGCACATCGTCGAAGAATTGCTCTCCTCCGTGCAGCGGCTGGCCGAACTCTCGACCGGAACGGCTGCCGCGATGGACGATTTCGGGCGCTTGATGGGCGAGATCGGATCGATGACCGAGTTCGTCGAGGACGTGAGCGATGAGACACAGCTCCTCGCGCTCAACGCCGCAATCGAAGCCGCGCGCGCGGGCACGCACGGGTTGGGTTTTGCCGTCGTCGCGGGCGAAGTAGGGCGGCTCGCCAAGGCGACGAGCGACTCGACTCACGCGATCAAAGACTTAGTCGAACAAATTCAAGCACAAGCCGAAGTGACGATCGCCTCGGTGCGCGAATCGGCCGACCGTTCTTCAGAATCCGCTCCCATCGCGATCGCCGCGCGTGCATCGCTCGAACGCGTTGCCGCGCTCGCGCGCGACGTGACGCTTGCCCTGCAAGAGTCCGTTGCGATCGGCCGCGACCATGCGGAAACGTCGACTGCGATCCGGCACGAAACGCAAACGCTTGCAGAAACGGCTGAATCGCAAGGACGTCAAGCAATCGAAGCCGCGTTTTCCACGCAGCGACTCGCGTATTACGGCGCCGAGATCATGTATTTCTCACGGCCCGCGCATCCACGCGATGAGGAAATTACGACGCTGCGCTGCGCGACGCAATTACCGCCCGGCTATCCACCCTCGCGGGCGTGGGAACGGTTCGCGCACCTGGTTCGCGAGCGCAGCGGCGGCCGACTCACCGTCGAACTCCAACTGCCTTTTGCGGGCAGCGAACTCGAGATGCTCATGCAAGTGCGCTCCGGTCAACTCGATTTCGTCAGCGTCACGACGTACATCGCCGGATCGCTCTTGCCGCTCGCGCAAGTGTTCGATCTGCCGTTCCTGTTTCCGAGCGCTGCGGCAGCTCATCGCGTTCTCGATGGCGGTCTCGGCGCGCGAGTGCTTGCGGCATTCGAGCCGTTCGGCATCACCGGCATCGGCTATTTCGAAAACGGAATTCGCCACATGACCAACTCGACGCGGGCGATTGCCGCGCCCGGCGACGTGCGCGGTCTCAAGATGCGGATTCAAGATTCCGTCGTCTACTTGGCCTTGATGCACGCGTTTTCGGCGGCGCCAAAAGTGATGCCGTTCGGCGGCGTGTACGATGCCTTACGTGAGGGGACGCTCGACGGGCAAGAGAATCCGTTGACGAACATCTACGGGGCGAAGCTGCACGAAGTTCAGCGTCACCTCACGCTGACCGCACATACGTACAATACGCAAGTCGTGATTGGAAACAGCGAGACGATGGCGCGCTTGAGCGACGACCACCGTGCCATCGTCGAGGCCGCATTTGCCGAAGTCATTCCGTGGCATCGTCAGGTCGCGCACGACGAAGAAGTCCACGCCCTCGCCGAGCTTCGCGCCAAGATGAACGTTCGCGATCTCACTGACGCCGAGCGTGGCGTCTTCGTGCGCGCCGGTCACTTCGTTTGGGAGCGCATGCAGCCGCTCTTCCCCGATGACATCTACGATCTGTTGCTCGGCGGAAACGCGCATACGATCGAGCACCGTGAATCGGTCGAAGACGTGCGCGCCGCACGGCGCAAATTTCAAATCCACGACATCATCGAATCGATCGATTCGGCGATCGGCGCGGTGCGGAGCTCCGCGACGACCTCGGCGAAGCACGGCAAGGAACAGACACCCCGCTTGCTCCAGCTCGGCGAGCGATCGGCGGAGATGTCCGAGCGCAACGTCGAGATCGCCAGCCGCTTCACGGATCTGCTGATGCGCTTCGCCTCGGCGCAAGATGAGGTACACGCCACGCGCGAGGTGGTGCGCGGCCTTGCAGAGTCGGTCCATACGCTCGCCGAGATGGCGCTGGAAAGCCGTCAGGCGCTGACGCAATTCGGCGCGCTGATGCGCCAGATCGGCGAGATCATCACGCTCGTGCGCGGGGTCTCCGATCGCACGAATTTGCTCGCCCTCAATGCGGCGATCGAAGCGGCGCGAGCAGGCGATCACGGTCGCGGCTTCGCGGTCGTTGCAACCGAAGTGCGTAGCCTCGCCGACAAGACGCGCGCCTCGACCCAGCAGATGCGTCGGGTGCTGGCGGATCTCGACGGGCGCGGCAAAGCCGCGGCGACCGCCATCGCCTCCGGCGTCGGCGAGGCCGAACGCAGCGCCAAACAAGCCGGGCTTGCCGAAGCGGCGCTCGCGCGCATCGACAGATTCACCGATGGAATCATCGAGACGCTCTCGGAGGCACAGCGCGAGGCGACCACCGAGGGTCAACGCGCCTTTGCCATGCGCGGGAATTTCGAAGAGATGTCGATGTTGATCGACTACCATAGCGACGAGAGTTTACGGTCGATCGAGTCGACCCACGAACTCGAACGCGAACGGCAACTGCTTTTCGCCGAAGAGACGGGACAACTAGCGGGAGCCCTAGCGGCCACGCCTAACCGGACGGGTTAGCTATCTTTATAAGGGGGTTGCATGCGCACGTATCTCTCGCTCGCCGTTCTCGCGGCATTCGCACTCACCGCGCCGGCGTTTGCGGCCGGAAAATCTCCGGCCGCCGGAAAGACGCTCAAGGTCGGTGTGATCGCCGACGTCACCGGAGGCGCTGGCGTCTACGGAACGCCGCAAAAAAACGCCTACGAACTCGCCGGTGAGGACATCAAGTCGGGCTTGATCGATACCGGTGGCGTCCTGCTGACCTTCGACGTGCAAGACGCGGCAAGCGACGGCAACCAAGTCGCAACGCTCATGCAGAAATTCATTACCGACGGCAGCGCCGTCGTGCTCGGACCGACCCTCTCCGGCGAAGCAAAGAAAGCCGACCCGATCGCCGTCAAGGCAAACTTCCCCGTCGTCGGCACGTCGACGACGGCCGACGGAATTACGTCGCTTGGACCGTGCGTCTATCGCGTCGCACTCTCCGAGGCACAAGTGATTCCGACGACGGTCAAAAAGACGCAGGCTTCGTGGAAATACAAGACCGCGGCGATCATCTATGGTGACGATAACGCCTTTACGAAAACCAACGGTGATATCTTCAAAGAGCAACTCGAAAAAGCGGGCGTGCAGATCGTCGACACCGAGACATTCCACCAAAAGGACGTCGACTTCCAAGCGCAACTCACCAAGATAAAAGAAAAGAAACCCGATGTCATCGTCATCGGTGCGCTCGCTCCCGAAGGCGTGAAGATCATCGCTCAGGCCCGCAAGCTCGGGTATACGGGTCACCTCATGGGCGGCAACGGCCTCAACTCGCCGACGATTTACAACGATGCCGGCCCGGGAGCCGCGGGGACGGCTGTCGGCGCGGGATGGTACATCGGCGCGAATTACACCGGAAACAAAGCGTTCGTCGCGCGCTACAAAAAGCGGTTCGGCGGCGATCCCGACCAATTCGCAGCGCAAGCGTACGCCGGCGCGGAAGTGATCGCAGCCGTTGCAAAGCGCGGCGCAACGACTCCGGCTGAGATATGCAGTGGATTGAAAACGCTCCCGCTCGCACAAACGGTCCTCGGACCGATCGGCTTCGATGTCAATCGCGATGTGAAGAGCGCGCCGGTCATTCTGCAAATCATCAAAGGCGGATTCGCCTACTTCAAGTAGCCGATGCTCGTTCAGCAACTCGTCAACGGACTCGTGGTCGGGTCCGTGTACGCGCTTTTCGCGGTCGGCTACACGCTGGTGTTCGGCGTGCTCGACATCCTCAATCTCGCCCACGCGGCGATCTTCATGGTCGCGGCGTTCACGACGTACGCCCTGGTGAGCGTGGGCGTCCCGCTGTGGCTGGCGTTCATCGGCGGCTGCGCTCTTGCCGGGGTTGTCGGAATCGCACTCGACCGCGTGGCCTTCGCGCCGCTTCGCAAGCGCAACGCGGGAACCCTCATCCCGCTCATTTCCTCGATCGGCGTCTCGATCATCATCGGTGCGATCGCACGCGGCATCTGGGGCATCGACGAAAAACATTTTCCGGTTGCGCTCGGCGATGCACCGCCGATTCATCTCGGTGGCATCACCGTGACCGCCGTCGAGCTCGTAACCTTCGGTGCGGCGATCGCATTGATGCTCGGTTTGAGCTACGTCCTACGTGCGACGGCGCTCGGACGTAATATTCGGGCTGTCGCGGAGGACCGCATCGCGGCGGTTTTGCTCGGCGTCGATCTCGAAAAGACGATCGTCATGACGTTCTTCATCGCCTCCGCACTCGGCGGAGCGGCCGGCATTCTCACCGGTCTGCAATACAACAGCGTCACGGTCGACATGGGCGCGGGCATCGAGCTCAAAGGGCTTGCCGTGATCATTCTCGGCGGCATGGGTTCGATCACGGGCGCGGTCGTCGGCGGCTTCATTCTCGGTGCCGTCGAGACGCTCTCGGTTGCCTACATTTCCTCGAACTGGCGCGATGCGATCGCGTTCGGCGTCATGTTCCTCATCTTGGTCGTACGACCGCGTGGACTCTTCGGCAAACGCGCGCTCCGCGCCGCATGATTTCATTTTTCACGTCGCACTCGAAGCTCTTCGACCAGCTCGCGATCAACGCGTTGCTCGCGCTTTCGCTCTCGGTCTGTTTGCAAGCGGGTCAACTCGCGCTCGCACAGGCCGCGTTTATGGGCATCGCCGCATATATTTCCGCGATCCTCGCAACACAGGCGGGCCTGCCGCTCGTTCCGTGTATCGTCCTTGGCGCACTCGGCTCGACGCTAGCCGCAATGCTCCTCGCGTTGCCCGTTCGCGGGCTGCGCGGTGTGTTTCTTGCGATCGCAACGATCGGTTTCGGCGAAATCTTGCGCATCGTTGCAAACAACTTGCACATCACCGGCGGCGGTGAGGGCCTCTCGCAAATACCGGCCGATGCAAACACGTTTGCGATCTATGGCGCTTTGATCGTCGTTGGGCTCGGTCTCTTCGGCTTGAGCAAAACGAAGTTCGCGCTGGCAATCGCACTCACGCGCGAAGATGAAACCGCCGCGCGCGGGGTCGGCGTCGACACCGCCGGCGTGCGCTTTTGGACGCTCGCGCTCGGCGGCACGATCGCCGGCATCGCGGGGGTGCTCTACGCGCACTCCAACTTCTTCATCACGCCGGCCGACTTTGGTTTTGGGCGGATGGAACAGATTCTGGTCGCGTGCGTCATCGGCGGATCGACGAGTGCGGTCGGTGCTGTCGTCGGTTCGATCGTCCTCACGCTGCTGCCGGAAACGATCCGTTTTCTCGCCGACTACCGTGAAGTGACGAACGGTGCGATCTTACTTGCCGTCGTACTCTTCGCTCCGCAAGGGATTGCGGGCCTCTGGCAACGCGAGCGGCGCAAATGACGCACGGTCTCGAACTCACCGGCGTGACCGTGCGCTACGGCGGCGTCACGGCCGTGCGCGAGGTCTCGCTGACCGTCGAACCCGGCGCGGTGCTCGGACTGATCGGTCCCAACGGCGCGGGGAAAACGTCGCTCGTCAACGCGGTCACGGGGATCGTATCGATCGATGCGGGATCGATCGCGCTTGCGGGTCGGCGAATCGATGGGATTGCGCCGCACCGAATCGCACGCGCGGGAATTTCGCGAACCTATCAAAACATTCGGCTGTTCGGTGCGCTCGACGTGCGCACGAACGTCTCGGCTGGTGCGTTCACGCAACGTGCGGTCCCAAGCGAACTCGCGCTGCGCGCCCTGCTCGCGCGCGTCGATCTCGCCGATGTGGATCTCGAGGCACGCGCATTGGCGATCAGTTACGGCGATCAGCGCCGGCTGGAGATCGCGCGCGCGCTCGCCGCCGAGCCCCGCATCATTCTCCTGGACGAACCGGCCGCCGGCATGAATCCGGTCGAGACCACGCGCCTCACTAGCACGATTCGCACGATCGCCGCAAGCGGCATCGGAATTTTGCTCATCGAGCACGACATGACGCTGGTTCGCGCCGCATGTGACGCCGTCGTCGTCCTCAATTTTGGTGAAGTTATCGCACGTGGAACGCCGCGTGAGATTGCCGCCGATCGGCACGTAATCGAAGCGTACCTCGGCACCGACGAGGAATCAGCGTGAGCGAACTCCTACGCGTGGAGAACGTTCGGGCGGGCTACGGCAAAGTCGAGATATTGCACGACGTCTCGATCGCTCTCGAGGCGGGCACGCTGTGCGCGATCGTCGGCGCCAACGGGGCGGGGAAGACGACCTTGTTACTGGCCATTTCCGGAATCATCGAGAAACGTGCGGGTTCGGTGATGTTCGATGGGCTCGATATCAGTCGCGTCGCCGCGCACGACATCGTGCGGCGCGGTCTCGCTCACGTTCCCGAGGGTCGGCGAATGCTTCCCACGATGTCGGTCGATGAAAATCTGCTCGTTGCAGCCGAACGTCGACCGCGGTCCGAGCGCAGCACGCTGCTCGCCGACCTCTACGACCGCTTTCCGATTCTCGGCACGCGCCGTCACCTTCCGGCCGGCTCGCTCTCGGGTGGCGAACAGCAGCTGCTCGCGATCGCGCGCGCCCTCGCGACCAAGCCGCGGCTGCTCCTACTCGATGAACCCTCGATGGGTCTCGCACCAAAACTCGTCTCCGAAATTTTCGCGATCGTCGCCGAACTGCGCGCCGGCGGAACGACGATCTTGCTCGTCGAGCAGAACGCGCGTCGCGCGCTCGCCCTCGCCGATCGCGCGTACGTGTTGGAACGCGGACGCATCGCGCTGAGCGGCACGGGCGCGGAACTCGCGGCGAATACCGACGTTACGACCGCCTACCTCGGAGCAAGCGCGACCCCGTAGGTCGATGGCTAGCGGGAGGTCGGACGAATCGCCACGAGCGCTGCAAAAACAGTTCGCCGAAGTCGCCGCCGACTTCGGCGTTCTCCGCACTCGCGATAGCGGACCGCAACTTCGAAGCCAGCGATCGTCGTAAGAACATCAGGTAGGAGATTTTGTTGGAGCCCGAGTGCCGTCGTACGTTCGATGTCGTACAATCACATCACGCCGCGGTTCGTGACTTCCTATTCCGCATCGAGCATCACTCGTCCGCAGGCGGGCCGAGCGTGGAAAACCCGCTTCGTCACCACAAACGGCGGCCAGCGTTCGCTCATTTCATAACAAACGCCGGATTAATTTCCATTCCAGGCGGTGAACGGTCTTGGCTTGCTGTATGGCGGCCCGACCGCAATCGCGATATCCAGGTGTTGCGCGAGCTCGAGTTTGCGCAGGTTGCCGGTGTACGGCCGCCCGGCGACCCAGACGAGCATCTTCTCGCCTTTGCGCAGCTTGGCACCCGCGATGTTGCTTTTCGTCAGCGGCTGCGCCCAGATGTCGAAAAATTCGCCGAGCGTGAACGTGCGATAGCGCGGCGACTCGATATGAATGATGCCGTCCGGTGTATGCGTGTGCATCCAGTAGAGGCATGGCGTGGCCAGCGGCCGCCCGACGTCCTCCGGAACGACCACCGGCTTCCCATGATCGCTCACGCTCAAGTGCGGATGGAAATGCAGCAGGGCTCCCTCGGCGGTGTCGCACGGAATCCCATCGATCGGAGCGCCTTGCGGCACGCCTTGCGCGCTCGCCGGAGCCGTTAAAAACAGCCCGGCGCAGAGTGCAGCGACGATGAATTTATGCATGAGGCGGTGGAATTCTGCGAATACGTCTGGTTTCTTGTGGACGAGATGCGGACGAGTCGAATTTGGCATTGCACTCCGAAATTTGGCTTATTATGATGCGTGCACGTCAGCAATGACGGGCGAACGTGCGGAAGCACATGGCGCCGAGGATGCAAAAGTCCCTCGAGACACGGATACCGACGAACGGAGGTACGCTTCGGACGGCGCCCCGCAGACTCGAGAGGGAAATGCTCCCAATCTCGCACTTTCGGAACGTGCGTTCTTCCGTCTTTTTTTCTCGATTGTGGCTTGCGGGCTGGCGTCCTTGGGGTTGCGGTGACGACGTTCGCAATTCTCCATCCTTGGAGAATCGCTACTTCCGACCTTGTTGCTCTCGGCTTCCTGATGTATTGGCCCAGCCGTACGCTTGACCAACACGCTCCGCGCAAAGTTCGCGGACCCCATCGCAACCCCAAGGACCCCAGCCCTCTTGGCACGATTTTTTTTTACGGAGAATCGCCGGGTGTTTGTCAGGGTGGGTTGCGCTTGCGGGAGAGTGTTGGTCTTGCGTGAATCTTTTTTGTTGGGTG
>Ga0209100_1002306_pt1 | contig 12073 bp, 13 predicted proteins | sample lystaG_FD_185480 | JGI IMG/M metagenome (GOLD analysis project Ga0209100, IMG submission 185480) | Glacier valley bacterial and archeal communities from Borup Fiord, Nunavut, Canada, to study Microbial Dark Matter (Phase II) -... | ecosystem: Environmental > Aquatic > Freshwater > Ice > Glacier ...
TGTCAAATTTATTTTTTTCATCTGCTTTTACATGTTTTTCAAAAACAATTTGCCATGTATTTACATCAATCTCAGGAAAAAAAGCATCTCCATCAATTGTAGTATGCACTCGGGTTAAATAAACCCTGTCAGCCATTGGCAATGTCTGTTTGTAAATTTCTCCCCCTCCCGCAATAAAAATTTCTTTGGCATTTGTTTCGTTTCCAGCCTTAATGGCCTCTTCAATACTGCTTGCGGTTGTTGTATTTTCAGCAGACCATTTTTTGTTACCTGTAACAATTATGTTTGTTCTGCCCGGCAATGGTTTTCCTACTGCTTCAAAAGTTTTTCTGCCCATAATTACCGGCATGCCCCAAGTTGTATTTTTAAAAAATTTTAAGTCTTCGGGTAAGTGCCACAACATTGCATTTGCTTTACCTATTGCATTATTCTCAGCTGCTGCTACTATTAATGAAATCATGTAATCTTTTTTTATTTTGTTGAGACTAAGAATCCCCGTTCAAAAAGTCTTTTGTCTTTTGTCTAACATCTTATATCTTATTCATACAGCTACCGGTGCTTTTATTCCTGAATGAGATTGATAATTAACCAACTCAAAATCATCATACTTAAAATTGAAAATATCTTTTACTGCAGGATTTAATTTTATTTGTGGTAATACAAACGGTGATCTTTCCAATTGCAGTTTTGCCTGTTCAAAATGATTGTTGTACAAATGTACATCACCAAAACTATGTACAAAATCACCCAAATCCATATCGCACACCTGTGCAACCATTATGGTAAGTAATGCGTAAGATGCAATGTTGAAGGGCACTCCAAGAAAAACATCAGCACTACGCTGGTATAACTGGCAACTAAGCTTACCCCTTCCCCCTTCCACAAGAGGGGGAGTTACATAAAATTGAAATAAACAATGGCACGGCATTAATTTCATTTTTGGAAGATCTGCTACGTTCCATGCACTTATAATTATTCTCCTGCTGTCGGGGTTTGTTTTTAGCTGATGAATAACATCTTTTACCTGATCTATTTCTACACCGTCAGCATCTTCCCAACTTCTCCATTGCTTGCCATAAACCGGACCTAAATCTCCATTTTCATCTGCCCATTCATCCCAAATTTTTACATCGTTTTCTTTGAGGTATGCAATATTTGTTTCACCTTTTAAAAACCAAAGAAGTTCATGAATGATGCTTCTCATGTGAACTTTTTTTGTAGTAACCAATGGGAAACCATCGGCAAGGTTAAAGCGCATCTGGTATCCAAAAATACTTCTGGTGCCTGTGCCGGTTCTGTCACTTTTATCTGTTCCGTTTTCAAGAATATTTTTAAGCAATGAAAGGTATTGTTGCATGACTGCAAAATAATGCATTTGTTTTAAAGGGCGAAAGACGACGGACCATAGACCACGTTAGATTTTCGACATTCAATAATTTTCCTATTTTCATAAGAGGATAAAATATTAGGTTTAAAAAATTTGTGATATTCATGATCACCGACTTAAAAACTGTAATGGCTTTTGAATTTGATATTTCCCATCGTACGTCATCAGTGGTCCGTCGTCAGTGGTCTGCTCTCATGGTCCATCGTCTGTCGACCATCGTCATTGTTATCCAAAGCGTAACTTCACATTATGGATCAAACATTTTCTTACGAGCAACTTTCTACCTTTTCAAAAAAAATATTTTTAAAAATTGGCTGTTCTGACAAAGATGCTGTTATTGCTACAGAAACTTTGCTGAGCGCCGATTTGAGAGGTGTAGACAGCCATGGCGTAGCACGGCTGAGTGGTTATGTTCGTCTTTGGGAAGCACAACGTGTAAATGCAAAACCAGCTATAAAAATTATACATGAAACGCCTTCTACTGCTGTTGTAGATGGTGATGCCGGACTCGGCTTGGTAGTAGCGCCATTTGCTATGAACGTTGCCATTGAAAAAGCAAAAAATGTAGGTACAGGTTGGGTGAGCGTGCAAAACAGCAATCATTATGGCATTGCGGGTCACCATGCTATAATGGCTTTGCCGCATGATATGATAGGGATTTCTATGACGAATGCATCAGCTTTGGTTGCTCCAACTTTTAGCAGAGATAAAATGCTGGGCACTAATCCTATTGCTGTAGCCATACCTGCGGGAAAAGAAGCTGCATTTGTGGCTGATTTTGCTACTACAACAGCGGCCAACGGTAAGCTAGAAATCCTTCAAAGAAAAAACAAAGCTGTACCTGCGGGTTGGGTACAAACAAAAGAAGGAGGAGAAAGTATAAATGCACATGAGTTAAAAGATGGCGGCGCATTGTTGCCATTAGGCGGAAACAGAGAAGGCAGTAGCCACAAAGGCTATATGCTTGGTAGCATTGTAGATATTTTTTCAGGCGTGCTTAGTGGTGCAAATTATGGACCCTGGGTACCACCCTTCCCTGCATATATAGCTATGCCTCCAAACCTGCCGGGCAAGGGCATTGGCCATTTTTTTGGTGCTATGCGTATAGATGCTTTTAGACCCGCAGCAGATTTTAAAAAAGATATGGATCAATGGATACAGGCTTTTAAAAATGCGACTCCCATAAATGAAAAAGAGAGAGTAATTATTCCCGGCGAGCCGGAAATAGCATTTGAAAAAGAGAGAAGAGCAAATGGAATTCCGCTTGGAACAGCAGTAATAGAAAGCTTACAAGAACTTGGTTTAAAATTTAATGTAGAATGGTAATATTATATGGCGACGCCCAACTTTTTATAAATAAAACTCATCAACCAGGCCGGGCCAATCATTAAAAACTGAAGGTCTTTTAAAAATGAAGGTTTTTTGCCTTCTATTTTATGTCCATAAAATTGTCCAACCCAGGCCAACACAAATATTATAACTGAAAAAAGCCACAGAGGCAAAATCCCACTATGCTCTATTAAATTAGCCAAGAGCATACAAACTGCGAGGTAAAAAAACATACCTATTGATAAACTCGGCGAAAGTGAAAAGTAATAAATTAATGCAACCACACTTATTATTAAGCCAACATTTAGTTGATAATCGCCCATATAAAATGGAAGTTTTATAGCATACAACATTCCTAAAATTGAGAAAAAAATAACCGGAACACAAATCCAATGGATAAGTTTGTTTGTTTCGTTCTTGTGGCTTTCACCATATTCATTAAGCCAGTCATTAATTGTTCTCATAGGTATTCTTTGTAGTTGAAAGTTAGTAATTCATTAGAAAAAAAACTATTTTTTATACTTTACACAATAATATGATATAAGAGTGCGTTATAATAATGGTTTTTCATAGGATATTGGATTAATACGGGCTGCGATTTCCATCACGGCCCCTTTTTTTTGCCTGTAAACGAAAAAAGCATCCTGAAAAGGATGCTCTTAAAAGATTTAGTATAAACGGTTTAGATGATCAACATTGAATCTCCATAGCTGAAGAAACGGTATTTATCTTTAATCGCTTTTTTGTAAGACTCCATCATTAAATCATAACCTGCAAAAGCACATGCCATAATTAGTAAGCTTGTCTTTGGCAGATGAAAATTGGTTACCAAAGAATCTGCTATATTAAAATTGTATGGTGGGTGAATAAAATTATTTGTCCATCCTTCCGAAGGTTTCAGCATTTTTTGAGCGGTGTATGAAGTCTCCATTGCACGCATGGTAGTTGTACCGATGCTGCAAATTCTATGTTTTTTTTCAATTGCCTTATTTACAATTTCACATGCAGTTTCATCAATCTTGTAATATTCAGCATCCATTTTATGTTTGCTTAAATCTTCTACTTCAATTGGTCTAAAAGTTCCTAAACCTGTGTGTAAAGTAACTTCTGCAAAACGCACACCTTTAATTTCCAGTCTTTTAATCAGTTCTTTACTAAAATGCAATCCTGCAGTTGGCGCTGCTACTGCACCCTCGTGTTTTGCATAAACAGTCTGGTATCTTTCTTTGTCTTCTTCTTCAGGCTTGCGCTTAATGTATTTTGGCAAAGGTGTTTCGCCCATAAAGTCAAGCATGGTTCTAAATTCTTCCTCTGTACCATCCCATAAAAAACGGATAGTTCTGCCACGGCTTGTGGTATTGTCAATTACTTCTGCAACAAGTTCATCATTTTCACCAAAATAAAGTTTGTTACCAACCCTTATTTTACGTGCAGGATCAACAATTACATCCCATAATTTGTTTGTTTTGTTTAGTTCACGTAATAAAAAAACTTCAATTTTTGCGCCCGTTTTTTCTTTGCGACCATACATACGTGCAGGAAAAACTTTCGTATTGTTTACTACGAATACGTCTTTGTCGTCAAAATATTCTTGAATGTCGTTAAAATGCCTGTTTTCTATATTGCCCGTTTTACGGTTTATTACCATCATGCGGCTGTCTTCTCTGCGCTTGGCGGGGTTTTGTGCAATAAGGTTTAATGGAAGATCGAATGTGAACTGTGATAATTTCATGCAGTAATAAATTTTTAAATTGTTATTACATGCCGTGCAGAAAAGATTTCCGCTGAAAAAAAAGCCTTGGAATTTAAAGAAAGGCACTTATCATGTTACGGCATGATTTTCTTAAAGTGGGCAAAAGTAAGGTTTTTAAGTGGAAATTAGTACTTCAATTTTGAATTTGGAATAGCATTTAGCAATTCTTTTGTGTATGCTTGCTTGGGAGAAAAAATTACTTCATCAGCCGTACCCGATTCTATTATTTTACCGTCTTTCATCACCATTATTCTGTCGCTGATGTAATGTATTACTGCAAGGTTGTGAGAAATAAATATAGAAGTAAAATTATGAGCTGCTTTTAAATCATTTATCAGATTAAGAACTTGGGCCTGTACACTAACATCGAGTGCAGAAACACTTTCATCAAAAATTAAAAAATTTGGTTCTAATACAAGTGCCCTTGCTATACAGATTCTTTGCCTTTGCCCACCGCTAAACTGGTGGGGAAATCTATTAAAAAAAGAAGTATTTAAATTCACTTCTTCCAACAAATGCATAGCTTTTTCCTTTCTGCTATTTTGGGTAGATGTTGGACTGTGAACTTTCATAGGTTCTGTAATGGCATCACCGATACTTAATCTCGGGTTTAAAGAACCGTAAGGATCCTGAAATACAATCTGTAATTCTTTTCTTATCAAACGCATTTCTGCATCCGTAGCTTTTGCAATATTTTTTTCTTTAAAATAAATATTCCCCGTTGTAGGTTTTATCAGGTTAAGAATTGCCCTTCCCAGGGTTGTTTTACCACAACCGCTTTCGCCAACTAAGCCTACAGTTTCATTTTTATTTACAGTAAAACTGACATCGTCTACTGCATTGTATTCCGCTAAAGTTTTTCCAAAAATATTTTTCTTAGTGTGAAAGCTGACACTCAAATTTTCAACCCTTAAAATAATTTCAGAGGAAGGAATTAATTTATTTGCAGGTAATTCTTTTACGACCGAAATATTATCATTCAAATAATCTGCAATCACAGCCAAGCGTGTGCCTTTGCTTTTTACTGTGGGCAAACATGCAAGCAAAGCTTTTGTATAAATATGTTGCGGAGTCGCCAATATTTGTTTAGCAATACCGGCTTCTACAATTTCTCCTTTGTACATTACTGCAATCTCATCTGCCACATCGGTAACCAAAGAAAGATCGTGTGTAATTAATAAAATACCCATTCCATTTTCTGCCTGTAATTTTTTAAGCAGCAGCAATATGTTTTTTTGAACCCTAACATCTAATGCTGTAGTTGGTTCATCAGCTATAAGCAAAGCAGGGTTACAACTCATTGCCATTGCTATCATAACCCGCTGCTTTTGTCCACCACTTATTTGGTGCGGATAGCGATTAATCATTTGCTCAGGCATTGGCAATTCTACTTTTTTAAACAATTCTATTGTTGCTTCTTTTGCATTTGCCTTATTCATTTTTTTATGCAGCATCAATGCCTCCATAACCTGCGCACCGCATGTGTGTACAGGATTTAAAGATGTCATCGGCTCCTGAAAAATCATGGCGATTTTATTACCCCGCAGTTGTTGTATAGCCGATAAGGGAGAATGTATAAGATCCTCAGTTATAGTTCCGTCCTCGCTAAAAAGCATGTTACCTGAAAGCTTTGCCTGAGCAGGCAAAAGTTGTAAAAATGACAAAGCAGTTACAGATTTACCTGAACCGCTTTCTCCAATCAATGCTGTTATTTTACCCCTTGGTATATTTAAAGAAATATTTTTAACTGCATCTATAATTTTATCATCCTGTGCAAATGAAATACTTAAATTTTTTATTTGCACCAATGGCAACATGGACAAAATATTAAAATTTTAAATGCCTTACCGTTAAGCCATCATTCATTAATTGTTTTAAGGAATCAATTCCGATTTTGAGGTGCCGCTCTACAAAATTTGCAGTGACAGATTTATCGCTTGCTTCTGTTTTTACACCTTCGGGTATCATTGGGCTATCGCTAACCAGCAACAAAGCTCCGGTTGGGATTTTATTGTAAAAACCCACTGTAAAAATTGTGGCGGTTTCCATATCTATTGCATATGCACGCACTTTTTGCAGATATTCTTTAAAAACTTCATCGTGCTCCCACACTCTTCTGTTGGTTGTGTAACATACGCCTGTCCAGTAATCCTGTTCATAATCTCTGATGGTGGTGGAAATTGCTTTTTGCAGTGCAAAAGATGGCATTGCAGGGACTTCCGGTGGAAAATAATCATTGCTTGTACCCTCACCTCTTATGGCTGCAATTGGCAAAATAAGATCTCCAATTTTATTCCGTTTTTTCAAACCACCACATTTACCCAAAAACAAAACTGCTTTGGGTTTTATAGCAGTAAGTAAATCCATAACAGTTGCAGCACCAGGGCTGCCCATTCCAAAATTTATGATGGTAATATTATTTGCTGTTGCACATTGCATTGGTCTGTCAGGAGCTACTATCTCCACATTATTCCATTCAGCAAACATGGTTACATAATTACTAAAATTGGTTAGTAAAATATATTCTCCAAAATCTTTTACTGCCTGTCCGGTGTATCTCGGTAACCAATTGTCAACTATTTCGTCTTTTGATTTCATACGTTTTAAATTCGTTTAAAAATACGAATTTTATTTTTACCGTAAAATTGCAGCACATGCACATTTGGCATACATACTTAGTTTACTACATTTACAGCAATGATAAAGATTGAATACCCGGATATAAAACCTTCTGTAAAAAATGAGAATGAAAAGGAAATTATTTTCTGCATTATTCGCAAACGATGGTTTAAAATAACGCCGGAAGAATGGGTAAGACAAAATTTTTTATTGTATCTAATTCATGTCTTACATTATCCGGCAACCTTAATTGCAGTTGAAAAACAATTGATAACTGCAGATGTAAAAAAAAGATTTGACATTGTTATTTATAAAGATTCCGTTCCTTTTATGATTGTTGAATGCAAAGAAATGAACGTACCATTATCGGAAAATACAATCAGGCAGGTACTGAATTACAATGTAAATATTCGGGCAGAAATTATAGTACTAACAAATGGAATTAATTGTGCAGGGTTTCATAAAAAAGCTAATGAGTTTATAGAAATAAATGAATTACCGGTATGGGGCAAATAAGAAATTTGAGATAAGGTGTTGGGATTGGAGATTTGATGTTGTTATTAAGTGATTAATTTTATAATCCTTCATTCATAACTTCCCTAACCGCTTCCCAACCAATCATGGCTGTTTTTCTCTCACTTCCCCACATATATCCACCAAATAAACCTGTAGACTGTATAACCCTGTGGCATGGAATTAGGTATGCTACCGGATTTTTACCAATCGCTGAACCTACTGCTCGTGTAGCTTTTGCTTTGTCTATCTCGCCGGCAATATCAGCGTACGTTCCCAATACTGCTTCCGGAATTTTCAGAAGTGCTTCCCAAACTTTTATTTGAAAAGCAGTACCTTTTATGTGAAGGTTTATTTTTTCAGCAGCATGGTTTTTCTGATTAAAAATTCCTATCACTTTTAAATGTATTTCTTCTATTGATTGAATGTAAGTGGCATGAGGAAATGATTGCATTAAATTCTTGATTGCGGTTTTTTCATCATCCAAAAAAGAAACATGGCAAATACCCTTTACCGTTGAAGCCACAATTATATTTCCAAAAATACTGTTTGCAAAACTGTATTTAATGAAGAGACCTTCACCACCGTTTTTGTATTCACCCGGTGTCATTCCTTCAATATTTATAAAAAGATCATGCAGTCGCCCGGTGCCTGAAAGTCCTGTTACTATTGCGGTATCAAATAATGTCGGAGGTTTGGCTGATAAGAAAATTTTGTTGGTGGATGAATTTCTCAACATCAATTTTGCATGAGAAACTGTAACGTACTGAACAAACTTTTTGGGACTAACACCTGCCCATGTTGTAAATAATTTTTGAAAATGTGCCGGACTAACATGAATTTGTCTTGCTAATTCATCCAAACTCGGCTGCTCAGTAAAAGTATGTTGCAAAATTTTTATGGCTTCGGATATTCGGTTAAAATTTATCGAATCCATGGAAGTTGCTCTGGTTTTCCTCATACAGTAAAACTATTCAATTTTTATATTTTCATCAACCCGAAACATGCTGTAAAATAAAAAGCCCCGAAAATTTCGAGGCTCAAAGATTATTATTAATTTTTATGGGAAGATTCCTAATTCAAGATAACTGGTAGCAACTTTATTTATTGCATTTACATACGCTGCGGTCCTCATATCCGGTATTGCAGGATTAGATAACCAAATAGCCATTATTTCTCTTGTGGCAGTAATCATACTTTCTTCCAAACCACTGTGCACTAAATCAACCTCTTCCGGACCATGCATTATAAATGCACGCTCACTGTCTTCCACTTTTTTACCAGTTAAAGTTTCTATTTGAGCGAGAATATGTGTATTTAAATTTTCTGTAAAACGTTTTTCCATACGGCCATAACGAACATGACTAAGATTTTTTAACCACTCAAAATAACTCACTGTTACACCTCCTGCATTAAGATACATGTCCGGTACACAAAGAATTCCTTTTTGCTGAAAAACATCATCAGCCTCAGGTGTACAAGGTCCATTAGCGGCTTCGCCAATAATTTTGGCTTTTACTCTCTGGGCATTTTGGCCATTTATTACGTTTTCTAATGCCGCAGGAATAAGTATATCACATTCCATTTCTAAGGCATCTGTATTGTTTAACAGGTTGGTTGCTCCCGGGAAATTTAAAATTGAACCGGTTGCTTTTCTGTGTTGAAAAACCTCTTCTTCATTTAACCCATCAGCATTCATAATTGCTCCTTCATATTCAGCCAATGCAATAACTTTTGCACCGCCTTCTCTAAAAAACTTCGCAGTATGGTAACCAACATTGCCTAATCCCTGAACGATTACAGTTTTATTTTTTATACCAACTTCAAGCCCCTGCCTTTTCATTATCTCGGGCATGTTACAAACTTCTCTTATGCCAAAATAAACACCTAAACCGGTTGCTTCTGTACGGCCACGAACACCACCCTGCGTTACCGGTTTTCCTGTTACGCAGCCAGCAGCATCAATTTCACCTGGCTTTAAAGACTGGTAAGTATCTACGATCCAGCTCATTTCTCTTGAACCGGTTCCATAATCTGGCGCAGGTACATCGATACCGGGACCTATGAAATTTTTCTTAACTAATTCTGCAGTATAACGACGGGTAATTTTTTCAAGTTCATATACAGAATAATTTTTTGGATTTATTTTAATACCACCTTTGCCACCCCCAAAAGGTACGTTTACGATAGCACATTTGTAAGTCATCAACGATGCAAGTGCCATCACTTCATCCTGATTTACTTCATCACTAAAACGGATACCACCTTTACACGGAGTCTTATGGTGGCTATGTTGCACTCTGTAGGCTTCTATAACTTCAATGGTACCATCGTCTCTTTTTAATGGAAAACGCATTTGATAAACGCTGTTACATGCTTTTATCTGCTCTAAAATTCCATGGTCGAAGTTGGTAAATTTTGCAGCTTTGTCAAAGCTTCTTTCAACACTTTGAAAGAAACTATAATTTTGATTAGAACTCATAAATTTGTTTTGATTAGCAATCGTTGTTTATATAAAAATATAAGTATTTACTTATTTGTACTTGTAAAGATTAAAAACATTTAAACTTCTTTCTCAATTTTTGACAATTTTCTGTCTAAAGAAAAAACGTACAAAAAAAGTCCGATCAATATCGTAAGGCATACCGCTACTACAATATATATTTTGCCATTGCTTCTCATCTCATCTGCCATTTCTACTTTTTTAGCCTGTGCAAATGAAATTACATTAATGCACAAAGCCAATAAAAGGAAAATTAAACGGTAAGCAATTGACCTGTATTTATGCATTTAATAAACTTTTATCTCTAAGTAATTGTATTCTAATTTTTAAAGTAGCAATCCACACGCCGAGCAAAGTCCAGCCGATAACTGCAGGGTAAAAAATTGCTCTCATTCCCAAATCCATATCATTTTTATCGAGTGCAGGATTACCACTTTCACTGCCGGGAGCTCCCGGATGCAAACTACCAACTAGCCTTGGTATGATCCAGATAGAAGGAAATAACATAGCAAAAGCAAAAATATTGTACACAGCACTTACTCTTGAGCGTTTATCCATATCCGTAAAGGAACCTCTTAAAACAAAATATGCTCCATAAATAAGTAAAGCAATAGCAGCACCTATTAATTTGGGTTCTTTTAATACGCTTGCAAATGATTGTCCCTGATCTGTAATCCAAGTAACAGAAACCCATTCAATGCCTGTAAAATATCCGAGCAAACCAAATACGCACCCGAGTGTAGCATAAGTTGCTGCATAAATATCAAAGCGGTGATTAAGATTTCTTAGATAACGAATGCTGTAGATGGCGCTTAGTATAAAAAGAGTCATCATGGCAAACCACATACAAACATGAAAATACATGTTTCGAATTGTTTCGTTTAAGATTGGAAGGCGGGGAACTTTTAGTAAAAAACCTGCAATGATTGTATATGCAAGTAAGAGAAAAGACAATATTTTCCACCAGTTTTTCTTCAAAATATTTCTATTTTTTATTGACGGCGCAAAGATAAGGGTAATGATTGTTTGGGTATTAGTTAAACTTGGTATTTTATTGCGCTCCTGCTACAGAAACCCTTTTCAAATACGAAAGATTTATTCACCCAAAGAAAAGTTTACTGCTGCACTCGCATGTATAAAAGTGGTATCAAAAAGTGGTAAATCAAAATCATTAGGTTTTATTAGCAAAGGTATTTCTGTACAGCCTAAAATTATTCCTTCTGCACCGGCCTGCTGAAGTTTTTGCATTATTTGCAAATAATTTTCCTTTGTAACCGCAGTAATAATGCCCAACGCCAATTCTTTGTAAATGGAGTCGTTTATAATTTGTATGTCGCTTTCGTTTGGTATAATTGTCTCTATTCCCATACTTGCTAAGACGTCTTTAAAAAAAGGCAATTGCATGGTGTATTTCGTTCCGAGCAAAGCAACTTTTTTTAGCCCTTTCTTTTTAATCTCCTTACCTGTTTCTTCTGCAATATGAATAAATGGAGTATTGATGGCGGCCTTTACCTGAGGTGCAATATGATGCATTGTATTTGCACCCAATAAAATACACTCAGCACCGGCAGTTTGTAAGGCAAGTGCAGCATTCGTTATTATTTTTGTGATTTCGTCCCACCTGCCTGCGGCAGTAAGCTTTGCTATAGCAGGATAATTTACAGAGTTGATGATAACTTCTGCGGTTTTTTCTCCATCAGTATTTTTAAATACGAGCTCATTAAAATATCTGTAATAATCTAAGGTAGAAACCCAACCTGTTCCGCCCACCAAACCAATAGTTTTCATAATTTAATTTTAAAAAGTTTGTATTGTTGTAAATATGACTTAATCCTTCCATAAAAAAGGAAAAAGGATTATTGAAAGGGTAAAAACCAACACATCTAAACCCGCAATTAAAGCAGCCAATTGCAAAACTGCACCGTCCCTAAAAACTTCTGCAAAGCCTGATTTGCTAAGGCGCATTAAT
>Ga0209100_1002307_pt1 | contig 12065 bp, 11 predicted proteins | sample lystaG_FD_185480 | JGI IMG/M metagenome (GOLD analysis project Ga0209100, IMG submission 185480) | Glacier valley bacterial and archeal communities from Borup Fiord, Nunavut, Canada, to study Microbial Dark Matter (Phase II) -... | ecosystem: Environmental > Aquatic > Freshwater > Ice > Glacier ...
AACGCACCTGCCGCTGTATCTGGGCTTCTTCCAGTTCGTTCACAACGCTAAAAAACGTGGCAAAGCACTCCTCGCCTCCCTACTACAAGCTTTGCTCACCCCACCTCCCTGCAATCCATATTGAGCCAACAAGTAAATCACATCACTCACTAAATTACTAAGCTCTACAGGAACAAACGTGTTTTTTGCCAGGGTAGTGGTCTGACCGAGACTGTCGAAACTTGTGGATAGCCTGAAAAATTTCCTCTCACATGGAGCAGTATAGAGTTTCTAATCTGGTCGAGCAATTCGATTTTGACTACTGCTCTACCTGAGGTTCAGCGAAAGTCAAAGCCCCTGAACCCAAGAGTTTTATCGTCTAGGACGCTCAGTGACACTAGATGTACGAACGGTGATTGAGTGTGGTACTATCAAAAAATATGAAAGAGGGCAAGAGCCGCCCAGTCTACGTCATCTCGGTGGCGGCTGAACTGGTCGATATGCACCCCCAAACCCTGCGCCTGTACGAGCGCAAGGGCCTGATTCGTCCGGGACGCAGTACCGGCAAGACGCGGCTTTACAGTGAACGCGACATCGAGCACCTGCGCGAAATTCGTAGGTTGACCCAGGAACTCGGGGTGAACCTGGCCGGAGTCGAGGAAGTGATGATGCTTCAGCATCAGCTCGACGACCTGCAAGACCAGTTCGAGCGCGAACTCGAGCGCATAGACACTCAGCTCGAGCAGGCCATGAGCGTGGGCGAACTGCCCTCGGTAAGCGGGGTGCTCGACCCCAAGGATAAGCCGGTTTACGTCATCTCCATCGCGGCGGAACTGGTCGAGATGCACCCTCAAACCTTGAGACTCTACGAGCGCAACGGCCTGATTCGTCCCGGACGCTCGAGCGGGAAAACCCGGCTGTACAGTGAGCGCGACATCGAGCAACTGCGCGAGATTCGTCGGCTGACCCAGGAGCGCGGCGTCAATCTGGCCGGGGTCGAGGAGATTATGCGGCTGCGGGGTCGGCTCGAGGAGTCCAGAGGCCGCTTCGAGCACGACATCGTGCGGATTCAGGACGAACTCAGCGCTCACATGACCTCGTGGCGCACTCTGGGTCCTATTCCAGACGAGGGGAATGGTGGCGAAAGCGTCGAAGATGACGGGGACGGCGACCAGGGTGGAGATGAGGGGGCAGCCCCCAGTGCCCTACCCAGCCCATCTCAGCCACCGAGTCCCAAAGCAGGAACGCCGCGCAGCCGCAAGCGAATTTCGAGCTGAATTTTTATGACGACCTACGCCATCGGAGACGTGCACGGTCAGCTCGAGAAGCTCTCCGGTCTGCTCAAAAGCGCGGGTCTGACCGATACGGGGGGCCACTGGTCGGGCGCGAACTCAAGGTTGTGGTTCATGGGCGACCTGTTCGATAGAGGTCCCAGCGGCATCGGGGTGTGCGATTTGGTGATGCGGCTCGAGGTTGAGGCGGCACTCGAGGGGGGTTTCGTGGGCTGTTTGCTGGGCAACCACGAACCGCTCATTTTGTCCACTGCCCGCTTTGGGCGTAAAAAAACCGCGCAAGGTATGAGCTTTCGTGCGTCCTGGCTGCACAATGGTGGCAGGCTCAGCGACCTGAGTGCGCTGACCCCCGAACACCTGAGTTGGCTCGAGCGCCGCCCCGCGCTGGCACTCGAGGGTGAGACCCTGCTCATGCACGCCGATTCGCTGTTCTACCTGGACTACGGCGACACGCTTGAAGGCGTCAACGAAGCGGTGGGTGCGGTGATGGTGAGTCAAGACCCTCGAGCCTGGGACGAGTTGCTGGGTCAGTTCGCCCGCCGCATGGAGTTCTGGGACGCCAAGTTGGGTGAGCGCAACCTCGAGAAAGTGCTGCACAGTTACGGGGCCGCTCGAGTGCTGCACGGTCATACCCCTATCTCCTACCTCACCGACACCGACCCCGACGAGGTGACAGGGCCGCTGCACTATGGGGGCGGGCGCTGCACCAATGTGGACGGGGGAATGATGTATAAAAGCGGACATGGTTTCGTTTATGCCCTACCCGAACTTGAAAGCCAATAATCCGATGAATTGGCGCACCCTCGAGCGCTCCAGAACGCCTCTGGCTCATGGCTGGAATGTCCATGAGAATTAGCCTGGACCCCTGGGCCGAGGACGCGCCTAACCCGCAGGCCGGACTCAACGCGCACCAGGGCAACGTGGAATCTCAGCTCGAGGTCAAGCGCTGGCAGCACCTCAAGGGGACATCGGTTCCACCCACCCTGAAAACCCTGCATGTAGTGGATGGGACGCGTAGGCTCGACGCTCGAGTGCTGGTATCCGGCGACCACTCGCCACTTTACGGCGGTTTTGGCATCTACGCGGTGGGCCACGCCTGCCTAAAACTGGACAGTGGACAGGCCAAAATCGAGGGACTCGAGAGTGAGCGTACCCTGCTGGTCAGCGGACAGGCCAGTGGCGACGATGTGGCCCTGAACCTGCCCAAAGGCGGCTCGGGCAAGCTGGTGTACCGTCTGACCTGCGACCCAAGGGCGCGCAACGAGCGCCAGACGCCGCTTTCCATGTTGCAGAGCCTGATGCTGCGGCGTGAACAAAGTTTATCGCGGGGTCTGGCGATGGACCTCGAGACGGTAGAAGGCGGTCAGCTCGAACTCGACACCCTAGTGCTGCAAGATGGGCGCATCGACATCGGCAGCGAGGACAAGCTGATTTTGGGGTACATCAAGACCCTCGAGACCGAATACTTGGGACTCGAGGAGAAAGCCTTGCTGCTGGGCCTCCAGTGCGGGGAGCGCACCCCTATCTTTTACTTTCAGTACGGGGACGCTTCACGGGGACGTTACTCGTGGTACGTGCGGCTGTGCGACCCACAGCCCTACCAGCCGCAGGGGGCGGGACTGGTGCGGCTCGAGATGACCGCCCCCGAGGACTTCGAGCGCATTCCGAGGGTGGTCCGCAAGGTCGCAGACTTCAGCCCTGCGCTGCTGGGCCGCCTCTCGAGCTTGGCCCACAAGGACCGCCGCGCTCCGCAGAACTTGATTCCCACCGGGGCGCTCGAGCGCGAACTCTCCAGGCGACTGGGCGACCCAGCGCTGATTGCCCGCCGCATTCGGCAGTGGGTGATGGCGCAGGTCTAGGGGGACATCCCCCTCACCCCCGCACCCTATACTCGAGCGCGTGAAGGGATTGCCCCAGATTTTATTTGCCCTCCTGGCCCTGGTTTTAGCCGCTGCTTTTGCGTATAGCCGCCTTAGTCCTCGCTCGAGCTTTTCGGGAACCGTCATCGAAGCCATGCCGCAGGCCCCCGACCTCACACTCGAGGGCAGCGACGGCAAAGCGCACAAACTCTCCGACTGGAACGGCAAGGTGCGGCTGGTATTTTTTGCCTACACGCATTGCCCTGATACCTGTCCGCTCACCCTGGCCGCGCTGGCCCGTCAGTTTGAAGCGCTCAAAGAACCCGCCGACCTGCAAGTCATCATGATTACGGTGGACCCTCGCCGCGACACGCCCGCAAGGTTAAAAGAGTATCTGACCCGCTTTCACCGCAGCTTTGTGGGTCTGACCGGAACCCCCGTGCAAATTGCTCGAGTCTCGAGCGCCTTTTACGCCGGATATGGCTCGGGCCTGGGCGGTGTGGTCCAGCACAGCGACGAGGTGCGAATTCTCGATAAGGCGGGGAGATTTCGGGCGGTCTACAATCAGGAAAAATTAGCTCGAGAAGACCTTTACCATGACCTACCTCAAATCCTGCGCTGGCCTTAAACCTGCTGGCCCCAACAAATGGACCTCACTGCACCGTGCATTCCTGCTGGCCCTCTTTTTGAGTTCACCCGCGCTGGCGCACAGCGGACACCTCGAGCTAAGCGGATTTTACGTGGAGCAGATGGGCGGACGAGCCTACCTGTACGGTTTGGTTCGTTACCCTGCAAACGATGCGCGGCTCGAGCTACAGGCGGTGAGCAGCCAGAATTACACCGCCACGCTCGAGAACGAGAAAAATGGGCGCTGGCTCAAGGTTTCCGAGATTGTGCTCGAGGGCAATCTAACCCTGAACGAGGATAGCGATTACCGCCTGACCCTGCCCCCCAATTTCGATTTTGCCGCGCTCAGGGGCAAAAAAATCCCCTTCTCGTTCCTGTTCGGAGCCGGAGGGGTACAGGTGCTCGAGGTGCCTGTGGGTGCGCCTCCTGGTGAGACGCCACTGTGGCTGCTGGGTATTTCGGGTTTGGCGTTCGGCTTCGTGGCCCGCTGGGCATGGCAACGACGATTCAGGCGCTCTAGACGCTAAGCTGAATATCAGGTTAATGGAAGTATTTGGTCGCTCGAGCGAAGCTTGCGCCTCCGGCGGGTTTTTGGTTCTTGGTTGGTCTGCCCTCGAAGTTCAATCACAAACCGACCAAGAACCAACTACCAACGACCCGCGTCCTGGCCCGATAGGCGGACAGGCCCGTTAGGTGCCGCTTTGTCCAAGACAGTGCCGCTTATCTCAAGCGGCCCAGCCCGTGAGGTGCTGAAGTTGGGCCAAGACAGACAGCCAGAGGCGCAGTTCCGATAGCCAGCAACTCAACCAAAGGCGCTCGAGGTGGGGCGCAGCTCCGGCACGTACTTGTAGCCTTCAAAGGCGATGAAGGTGTAGCTCACGCCCTGGCGCTTAAGCCGCAGCTCGAGGCTCTCTACCGCGTCGCGCTTGAGGTAGCCCACCGCTTGCTCGGTGAGGAAGTCGGGCGAGGGCGCGTCTACCTGAATATCCGTTACCCGCTCCCAGTGGCCCCCGGCGTAGCCCACGCACAGCGAACACAGGTAAGTGACCTCGGCACCCTCATCCACCGGAATGCGTCCCTGACGCGATACGCTCTTGAGCACTGGTAGGGCCACCCGCTCGAGGAACTCCCACTGCCTGCCCTTCCAGGCCGGACAGGTGGCCAGTTCGTACAAATCGAACAGAGTGGAGGCGTACCAGTCGTTGCGAACCCCGTAATTCTCACGGGCGTAAGTCATGCCCCCGGACAGCAGCTCGGCCAGCACCTCGTGTTGTATAGGCTGCTCGAACTCGATGTTCAGCTCGAGCGGTCTCCACGACGGCGACAAGATGAGCGTCTCGAGCGGCTTGTCCGGGTGTTTATCAGGTAAACGCAGCGCTCGAGCACTCAACGAGACCCCCGCGCCCCAGCGCACGCTCAGGCCGTCGGGGGCCACGCTCATGCGGTAAAACTGCGACGGCTCGAGCAGGGGTGAAAAATTGAGGTCGGTTTCGAGCATCGGCCCCAGGTCAGTCACCAGGGTGAGACCGTCGTCAAACTGCACCCAGACGCGGCGCAGCTCAGGGTCTGTGTCGTTGCCATACGGTGAAGCTGCGATAATTCGGTTCACAAATCCTTCACCCTCCCGGCCTGCTTATTTAATTCGTGAAATTAAAGTTGCTTCACCTATCCTAAATCTAGCGCTACTTCGAAAAATGAGAGAATGTACATGAATATCTAATTTATACACCCCAGAACTGACGCTCCGGTGATGGACTCGAGCACTTTGGCTGAGAAAAATGCGTGCCAGAAAAGGCAAAAGCCAGAAAAGACCCAAGTTAGAGCGAACTCGAGGGACTGTTCTCGAGCGGAGCGGTTTCAGGTGGGGCGTCTTCGGGTAGGGCGTCCGGCTCGAGGTGGCGAAACCAGTGTAATGCTCGAGCGTGCCGCAGTTTGACGGCCAAACAGGTATAAAAGGCCGGATTGCCCACGTACGCGATGTGGTCGTAAAGCAGGGGGGTTCCGGCCCGAAAGGGTTCGGTGTCCACACCCTCAAAAATCTCGGCCACGGTGTAGCTCAAGGGGTCGCCGTAATCCCACACGTCCCACCAGTAGCCCAGCCCCAGCGGTTTAGGCACCTTGAGACCGCTTTCCTGCGAATATTCGGCGCTCGAGGCCGCAAAGACCTTCATCTCCTCGAACAGCCCAATCTGAGACCCGGCGTTGACCCAGAAATCGACCCGGACCCCAGAAAATTCGGGGTGCAGCGGCAAAAAATAGCTGAGCAGGTCGTAAATAATTTGGCCACCCATGCTGTGACTGACCACAATCAGCGGCTCGCCTCCCTGTAACCCACTGGCCTGAGCGGGGTTGCTGCGTTCCTGGCCCCGCGCATGTAATCGGCTCACCGCCTCGAGCGCCCGTTTCTGAACCGGGCCGGGATGCTCGCTCGTGCCACGGTGCACGAAGTAGCTGAGGAAGTCACCGATAAAAACGTCTAAAAAGCTTTCCACGCTGCCGCGCAACATCGAGAGCAGTGGGAGTTCCTTGCTGAGGTGTTCGATGCGCTCGAGCACCCCGGTTCGGGGCGGCGGCGTGGGCCTCGAGCGTCCTTTCCAGGCCATATTCGCGCCTAAATCGCCCCAGTACAGCCGCTCGATGGTGACGTTCTCGGGGTCAGAAGCCAGTTCTGGCGCGACGAATTCCCGCAGCAGCGCTTCAATCTGGGGCCAATCGGCCACGGGAGGCCCCAGGCTGACCAGCTCTTGTGCATCTTCGCGGATGGCGACGCCGTGAACGTAAAGGATGGGCATGGTGCGAGTAGATTAGCTCAGTGGGGAGTGGGTTTTCAGTTTTCAGTTTTCGGTTTTCAGTCAAAACTTCAACACTCGAGCTTTTCTGCGCTCCCATACCCTCCAACCCTCCAACCCTCCAACCCTCCAACCCTCCAACCGTCTTGGTCTGAACGGCACGTCTTGAGCAGAACGGCACCTAGCGGGCCTGCTCGCCTTTCGGGCCAGACCGCCTCCAACCCTCGAGTCCCCTCCAACTCTCGACCCAATCGGAAAAACAAAAAGGCGCGAACAAGTCGCGCCCTCTACCCAACCTCGAGTGTTTACCTACCAAACCGGAGTTTGAGCGCGTCCACCTGAGAAGCTGCGGTGCTGGCGTCTTTCTTTTTGTCGTCCTTCTTCTTGTCCGGCTCGAGCGGCAGGATGTATTTGTCGTCCTCGAGCGCCTGAAACACCCGGTTAATCGGAACCAGGTAAGTGTGCTTAAAGCCGGTTCCGTCGAACAGTGAACCCACCAAAATGGCCACCACATCGCCCTTGGAATCAAAGATGCTGCTGCCCGAGCAGCCCCCGGTGCAGTTGAGGTCGGCAGAAATCAGACCAATCCAGTTGATGTCGGCTTTGTCGAATATCGGGCGGTCCACCGAAGGCTGGGCCACGATGCCTTTGGTGTAGGTCAGCCCTAGTCCGGCGGGCATTCCCCACGAATCGATTTCCTCGCCGAACTCGAGTTCCTTGCGGCTCGATAAGGGATAGCTTTTGAGCGAGTTGAAAATCAGGTTGTAGCGGGCGACATTTTTATCCTCGAGCGGCTCCCACAAGGAAAAATCGTAGCCTTGCGACAAATCGCCGCGCAGGGCGGGCTTGAGGCGCAAAAAGCTCATCCCATCGTCAAACGAAGCGTAAAAGAAGGTCAGGGCGTTGGTCGGTACGTCCAGCACGCAGTGAGAGGCGCTGAGCAGCGCTTCGGGGCGGCCCAGCTTGGCGGTGAGTTTGTCCGAACTCACTTTGCTGATGGTGCAGACCGTGACCATGCCGCCGGACTCGTCCTTGAAGTACAGCGTTCCGACCCCGGAAGGCGTGGTGAAGGGACGAGCCGAGGCACTGGCGACCAGCGATAAACCGAGCACGGAAAGGCCGAGAGCGAGCGACGGAAAGAACAGGGGTTTACGCACGGGACTCCTCGAGAGGGGGAAAGAGAAACTGGGTAGGGATTGGCTTACGAAAGATTCGGGCAGAGTCTCCAGCGCAGACGGCTCGAGGGCACATTTCAGGGTCTCGAGCGCACTTCGAGATTGCAAGTATAGGGTGTTTTGCATGAAGTTTTTGCGATAAATCCGCACTTTTTGGGCCTGTTTCCAGTCGTCTTCCTAGACAAGATGTTTCGAGAATAGTTTGCAAATTGTTGTAATTAACTCTGAATTTACACCTTACCCCTGTGAATTTGTAATTTGTCAGCCCAGTGCGAAGCGTCTATACTTTGAGCGTCGTGGCTTGAGGTCCGCAGCGGGTGTGGTGAAGCGGGAGTTGCATGAGGGACACCTGCTCGGGGACTGGCTACACTCGAGGCAGGAAACGAAGAACCAGGAGGCTCAGTGTTCGAGAACTATTCGCATCAGGGCTTCTTTGACGAGGTGTTCACCGAAGCGGGCGTGGCGCGCCACCATTATCGGGCGGTGCTCGAGCGGCTTTCCGAGATAGGCCCCGAGGAGTTTGCCCGCCGGGTGGCGCTCTCCGAACTCACCTTTCGCAACCAGGGCATCACCTTTACGGTTTACGGCGACGAGCAGGGCATGGAGCGCACCATACCGTTTGACCCAGTGCCGCGCATCATTGGAGCAAACGAGTGGGACGTGCTCGAGGCGGGCTTAAAGCAGAGGGTGAAGGCGCTCAACCTGTTCCTGCACGACATCTACCACCAGGCGCAGATTCTCGAGGATGGCATCGTACCCTTCGATTTGGTGTACAGCTCACCCAACTACCGCCGCGAGATGCGCGGGGTCACGTTGCCCTTTAATGCCTACACCCATGTGGTGGGCAGTGACCTGATTCGCGGGGATAAGGGCCAGTACATGGTGCTCGAGGACAATTTGCGGGTGCCCAGCGGGGTTTCTTACATGCTGGCCAACCGGGTGGCCATGACCCGCATCTTTCCTAGATTGTTTCGTAGCTACGGGGTGCGCCCGGTGAGCCAGTACCCGACCCTGTTGCTCGAGCAGTTGCGGAGCCTGTCACCCCGCGCCATCTCGGAACCCACCATCGTGGTGCTCACGCCGGGTCAGTTCAACAGCGCCTACTTCGAGCACGCTTATCTGGCGCAGCAGATGGGGGTGGAACTGGTCGAGGGCCGCGATTTGCTGGTGGACGAGGGCCGGGTGTGGATGCGGACCACCGGAGGCAGGCGGCAGGTGGACGTGATTTACCGCCGCCTGGACGACGATTTCCTCGACCCTACCGTGTTCAGGAGCGACTCGAATTTGGGGGTGCGCGGCCTGATGCAGGTGTACCGCGCCGGACGGGTGGCGCTCACCAACGCGGTGGGTACCGGGGTGGCCGACGACAAGGCGGTCTACGCTTACGTGCCGCGCATGATTGAGTATTACCTGTCCGAAAAACCCATCCTCGAGAACGTGCCCACCTGGCTGGGTTGGGAACCCGAGGGCCTCGAGTACATCTGCCAGCACGCCGAGGAACTGGTCATCAAACCGGTCAACGAGTCCGGGGGGTATGGGCTGTTTATCGGCAGTCAGGCCACAAGTGAGGAGCGCGAAGCCTGCCTCGCCAAGGTGCGCGAGAACCCGCGCAACTACATCGGGCAGCCGATTATTGCGCTCTCGAGGCATCCCAGTTACTACTTCGACACCCAGAATTTTGAACCCGCCCACATTGATTTGCGGCCCTACATTCTGGTGGGGCAAGACATCCAGATTGTGCCGGGAGGACTGACCAGGGTCGCGCTCAAACGCGGCTCGCTGGTGGTCAACTCGAGCCAAGGCGGCGGGTCCAAGGACACCTGGGTGCTGCACCACGAGGGGCGGACCCGGATGGAGGAGCAATGAGGGGGTTGAGTTTGCGCTCGAGTGAGGGGGTTTGTTTGTTTCGACACGGTGATGGGGAGATGGGGAGAGAGGGAGATGTGGAACAAAAAGTGTGGGTCAAACAATCAAAAATCCGGCTCGAGCGTGGTTCCAAAGGGGTCTCGGTAGTCTTTTCCCCCCTGCTCCCTAAACCCCCTGCTCCCCTGCTCGTGACTAGCCCCCCACCCCTCGGCTCCCTAACACTCCAACCCGAGGCCCCACCATGTTAAGCCGAATTGCTGAAAACCTGTTCTGGATGGGCCGTTACGTCGAGCGCATGGAGAACACTTCGCGCCTGCTCGACGTGAACTACCACGCCATGCTCGAGACCACCGCTGTGCTCGAGGCGCAGTGGGAGCCGCTGCTCGAGATTACCCACACTCAGGAAGGCTACGCCAAGCACTTTCAGAGTGTGGAAGCCTACCCGGTGGCGCTGTGGCTGGCCTCGCACGAAGGTAACCCCTCGAGCGTGCTCTCGAGCCTGACCTACGCCCGTGAAAACGCCCGCAGCCTGCGAGACCGCATCAGCACTGAAATGTGGGAGGCGCTCAACAGCGCCTACCTGGATTTGCGCTCGAGGGGAACCCTGCTCGACGAGGGCAGTCTGCACCGCTTCTGCAACTCGAGCCGCGACGCCAGCCACCTGTTTTTCGGTATCGCCGAGGCCACCTTACCGCGCGACCAGGGCTGGTACTTTCTCAAGGCGGGAAGGTTGCTCGAGCGGGCCGACAACGTGGCGCGCCTGCTGGCCACCTTCTACGTGACCTACCGCAGCGGCCCCAACGCCGCGCTCATCCTGACCCACCACTACTGGACCGGGGTGCTCAAGAGCGTGTCGGCTTTTGAAGCCTATTTAAAAGAGTATCAGGGGGCGCTCGAGGCCCACAACATCGCCGAATTTCTGATTCTGTCAGAGAGTTTTCCGCGCAGTGTGGCCTACAGTTTGGGTTCGCTCCAGAGCTGCCTCGAGCACATCGCCGAGGACAGTCCCGAAGTAGAGCAGGGTGTGCTGCGCGAACTGGGCTGGCTGCGGGCGCAGCTCGAGTACGCCCAGAACGTGAGCGAGATTCTCGAGGGCAAGAAAATCACCTTAAAAGGGGTGCTCGAGTCGCTGGGTGAGGTTTCGGCCAGCATCAAGCGGACTTACTTTGCGGCCAGGGGATGAATGGTCTGGCTCGAGAGTATCGTATGCTTCACTTCAAATTGCGTGCCCTCTAAACCATGCCCCATGTCCGCTACCGCATTCACCACCTGACCCGCTACCTCTACAGCGCGCCCGCCTGGGACGCGTTTGGCAAGCTGCACCTCGAGCCGCTGAGCGACCGCTATCAGCGCATTCTCGAGTACCGCCTGAATTTAGAGCCGCTGTGTACTTTAGAGCCGTACACCGACGCTTATCTGAATCACGCCCACGACTATCACATGCCCGAGGCGCACCTGACGCTCAATTTCACCAGCGAGTTCGAGGCCGAGGTCAACACCGCGCCTCGAGTGCCTTCAGGAGGCAGCGAGGCGGCGCTGCTCACCCTCAGTGACCTGAAAAAGCTCAGTGGGCGCTATTCCGAGTTCCTGATGCCCACTAAACTCACGCCCCGCGCTCCGGTGGGGGGTCCAGACTGGCCCACCCTGCTCGAGTTCCGCGCCCCAGACCCCCATGAAGCGCTGCTGTACTACCTGCTCGAGTTCAACCGCCACCTGTTCAAGTTCTTCAAGTACACGCCGGGGTCCACCGGGGTGGATACCACCGCGCTCGAGGCGGTGGCGCAGCGCAGGGGGGTGTGCCAGGATTACACCCACGCCGCACTGGCTTTTCTGCGCTCCTGCGGCATTTCGGTGCGTTACGTGTCGGGCTATCTGTACGTGGGCCGTGGCTCGAGCCTGGTGGGAAACGCCGCCAGTCACGCGTGGCTCGAGGTATTCTTGCCCTACCACGGCTGGCTGGGCCTGGACCCGACCAACGGGGTTTACGTGTCCGAGACCCACATCAGCATCGCGGTGGGCCGGGATTACAGCGACATTGCGCCCGTCACCGGAACAAGGCACGGCGGCGGCAAGGGGACGCTCGAGGTGAAGGTGAAGGTAGAGCGGCTCGAGGGGGAAGATTCAACTCTCGCTAATAAGGATGCGCCTCCGGCATCTTGAGCAGAACGGCACGCAACAGCGGCCTGCTCGCGGGCAGTTAGTTTTTGGTTCTTGGTCGGTTTGATTTCGGGCGCTCGAGGGCAGACTAACCAAAAACTAACTACCAAAGACCCGCCGGAGGCGCAAAACCAATACGCTCGAGCGCAACCCCTCGAACCCAACACGCTCGAGCGCAACCCCCGATTGCACCCCAATCCCCCATCAATTTCCGGTAGTGGCCCAGAGTCGAATGTTTAGGAATTTCCACTCCATCATGAAACAGCCGATGGTTTTGACTGATGGCGCTGACTTTGGCGATTCGGGGGAGGCAGCGCACCG
>Ga0209100_1002308_pt1 | contig 12065 bp, 13 predicted proteins | sample lystaG_FD_185480 | JGI IMG/M metagenome (GOLD analysis project Ga0209100, IMG submission 185480) | Glacier valley bacterial and archeal communities from Borup Fiord, Nunavut, Canada, to study Microbial Dark Matter (Phase II) -... | ecosystem: Environmental > Aquatic > Freshwater > Ice > Glacier ...
ATTGTATCCCAGGATTAAAAAATACCTCCCGCGTTCACATAACGCATGTAATGCGCCGTTTCACTCGGGAGGTATCTTTTGTTTCAAGATAATTCGATTTCTGCGTTCAACTCAGGAGAGTTTTATTTGTCCATAAGGATCAGCACGCCGGCCGCGATGGCAACCACGCTCATAATTACGCCGATATAAGGGATATCCATTTTGACCAACTGAAGAAGTCCGGTAAGGATCAGCCAGATAGCGAGAAGTATCATCCCCCATTTTTTGGTCAGTTTGTTTGAGACTTTCATATGCTCTCCTTCTTGCGCGGGTGCGCCGGTTCTGCATCCTGTTGATGCCGGGAAAGGTAACGCTTACTTTGTTATCGTCTGCTATTCAAACAGTTTTAGATAACATCATATATATTATCCATCATCGGCGTTCAGCTTACAAGGTCAAACTGACTGTTGTACAGATGTGCGTAGAAGGTACCCTGCCTGAGCAGTTCTTCATGCGTGCCCTGCTCGACGATATCACCGTCGTTCATGACGAGAATCAAGTCTGCATTTCTGATGGTCGACAGACGATGGGCGATGACAAAGCTGGTCCGGCCCTTCATCAGGATGTCCATTGCTTTCTGGATCAGGACTTCCGTACGGGTATCAACGCTGCTGGTCGCTTCATCAAGGATGAGGATTTCCGGATCTGCCAGTATGGCCCTTGCGATCGTAAGAAGTTGCTTCTGCCCTGCCGAGACGTTGCTCGCCTCTTCGTTCAGAATCATATTGTAACCGTCCGGCAGTGTATGTACGAAGTGATCGACCTGGGCCGACTTTGCCGCACTGTGCACGTCTTCATCCGTGGCGTCGAGCTTGCCGTAACGGATATTGTCTGCAATGGTGCCGTTATAGAGCCACGTATCCTGAAGTACCATTCCGAAGAGCGAACGCAGTTCGTCGCGCTTGAAGCAGCGGATGTCGTGACCGTCTACCAGGATAGCTCCGCTGTTAATATCATAGAAACGCATGAGAAGCTTAACAATGGTCGTTTTTCCGGCTCCGGTTGGTCCTACAATGGCAATTTTCTGGCCGGATTTCACTTGCGCGCTGAAGTTCTTGATGATGATCTTGTCAGGGTTGTATCCGAATGTCACGTTCTCAAACTGGACGCTTCCGCCCGCCTGTATATACTGATCTGTCTCGGGCAGGTTTCTGTCCCTCAGGACGCACAGGGCGTTGTCAATTTCAGCCACTTCATCCTCTTCTTCGAGAAAACTAAATACCCGCTCCGATGCTGCCATTGTCTGCTGCAGGACATTGGAGATGTTCGCTATCTGCATGATCGGCTGAGTGAATGAACGAACATATTGGATGAACGACTGGATTCCACCGATGGATACCGATCCGTTCGCGGCAAAATATCCGCCGAGAATACAGATGGCCACATACCCTATGTTGCCGATGAACATAGTAATAGGCATGATCAGACCGGATAGAAAAGTCGACTTCCATGCGGATTGATAGAGTTTTTCCGTGAACGTTGTGAAGATCTTTGCAGAGTCCTCTTCCCCGTTAAAGGATTTAACCAGGACATGGCTTCCATACATTTCTTCCACATGTCCATTTACATGTCCGAGATATTCCTGCTGCTGGACAAAATATTTCTGGGATTTTTTAACGATCACCATGACAAATACCAGGGAGGCCGGGATGATCAGGAGAGCTACCAGTGTAAGCTGCCAGCTGATGCTGATCATCATTATTAGTATCCCGACCAGCATCGTAACCGATGTTATGATCTGCGTAATGCTCTGGCTCAGACTCTGGCTGATCGTGTCGACATCGTTGGTGATACGGGAGAGAACCTCTCCGTTTGTGGTTGTATCGTAATACTTGAAAGGAAGGCGATGGATCTTGTCCTCAATATCACGGCGCAGTTTGTATGTCACTTTCATGGCCACCCCGCTCATGATGTATCCCTGAATATAGGAGAACACAGCGCTTATGACATAAAGCCCGACCAGCATCAGCATGATCTGACCAATTTTGTTAAAGTCGATACCGCCGCCTTTTCCGGAGATCTTACTCATAATTCCATCGAACAGCACATCGGTCGCCTGTCCGAGAATTTTGGGTCCGACAACAGAGAATACAGTAGATACGATGGCAAAAACGAACACAATAGCTATTGTCAATTTATATTTGCCAAGATAACCCAGCAGTTTTTTCATTGTTCCTTTGAAATCTTTTGCTTTTTCGCCTGGCATTAGAGCCATGGGGCCTCCCATTGGGCGCCCACCCGTCGGCCGGTCTGGCTTTTTTACGTTATTATCACTCACTCCAATTCCTCCTTTGACAATTGCGAAGAAGCAATCTCATAATACTCAGGGCAACTCTTCAGAAGTTCCTTATGTGTGCCTTTTCCGACGATTTTGCCATTATCGAGTACTATAATCTGTTCTGCATTCATGATGGTGCTTACGCGCTGGGCAACAATCAGAAGTGTGCTGTCGCCGGTATTGGCTTTCAGTGCTTTCCTGAGCTTGATGTCCGTTTGGAAGTCGAGCGCCGAAAAGCTGTCGTCAAATATGTATATCTGCGCTCTTTTTACAAGGGCACGCGCGATGGACAGCCTTTGTTTCTGACCGCCGGAGACATTGTCTCCTCCCTGGGAGATCTCGGACTGAAAGCGATCTGTTTTTTCATCAATAAATTCCATAGCCTGAGCAGTCTGTGCAGCCGTCAGGATTTCTTCATCCGTTGCATCTTTTTTGCCGTACCGAAGATTGGAATCAATCGTGCCCGAAAGCAGGACGCCTCTCTGCGGAACATACCCGATGACGGCACGCAGGTCTTTCTGGGAGACTTCGCGGATATCCACATCGTTAACCAGGACCTGACCTTGGGTAACATCGTAAAAACGCAAAAGCAAATTCACAAGAGTCGATTTGCCCGATCCGGTAGATCCGATAAAGGCCGTGGTCTCCCCGGGTTTTGCGACAAAAGAAATTTCGCTTAGTACATCTTCGTCCGCATTCTGGTAGCGGAAGTTTACATCCTTGAATTCAACATATCCTTTTCTCCCCGTATCAAGACTTTTGGGGTTGGGAGGATCAATAATAGTGGTCTTGGTCTCAAGGACCTCTGCAATACGATTTGCAGAAACCGCCGCGCGAGGCACAAAGATAAACATCATCGCTATCATCAGGAAGCTCATGATGATCTGCATAGCGTACTGCATGAAGGCCATCATATCGCCGATCTGCATGGTGGATTCAGATATCTGGTGCGCGCCTACCCAAACAATCAGGAGTGATACGCCGTTCATAATCAGCATCATCGCCGGCATCATAAATGACATAGTGCGGTTAATGAACAGATTGGTCTTTGTCAGGTCTTTGTTGGCTTTGTCAAAACGATCTTTTTCAAAATCCCTCGTGCCGAAAGCCCGGATAACCATAAGTCCGCTTAAGTTCTCTCTGGCGACAAGGTTAAGCTTATCAATCAGTTTCTGCACCGCTTTGAACTTCGGCAGTGTTACTGCAAGGACAATCAGGATCAGGCCGACAAGCACAAGACAGGCCACTGCAATGATCCAGCTCATGGAGGAGGACTTATTTATAGCCATTATGACGCCGCCGACTGCCATGATTGGAGAATACAAGAGCATTCTGATCCCTATAGTCAGAAGGGTCTGAATCTGCGTAACGTCGTTGGTAGACCGCGTAATCAGGGATGCGGTTGAGAATTTATCGAATTCATTATTCGAAAAGCTCTCAATCCGGTTAAAGATGTCAACCCGCAGGGTGCGGGCTACTCCCGCTGCAATCCGCGAAGAAAACAGACTGACCATGATGGCGGCCAGGCCGCCCAGAAGCGCAATCACAAGCATGGCGCCGCCCACTTTCAGTATATAATCCCTCTGGATAACATTAAGATCCAGGCCGAGTTCTGTATAGAAGCTTCCTGTGAAGGCTGCCGCGCTCTGTTTGAGAATGGATACGTCATTGGCAGCCGCCTTTACATGTGCGTCCTCTACGACAGACGCCGGCATCTGATCAAGCCGCGGCTGCATTTCGTACAATTTCTCAAAATCAATACTCGAAATATCAACAGAGCTGCTGGAATCCGTTGTCATTGACTCACCGGACTGAGCTGCGTAATCCTGCATGACAGTAATGAATGTCCAGGTGGCTGTTCCGAACGTCACGTCCAGACGTTCCAGGGTGTCGCTGTCCACTTCATTCCGCACGTAGACCTGTGTGCCTTCTGCGTCCGGATAAAGACTTGCATAACTGTCTCCCGCGGCATTTGTATCGCTTCCGGAAACGAGTGTGTAGTTGTCCTGTATCAGCGTCTTCTCGTCCGGCAGCATGAAGGTCTGCATAAGCTTCATGCCGTTTTGGCTGATAGCCTTCGGAGTCTGGTCTTCAACGCCATTCTGCTGTATGCCGACATTTACGATTTTGGACATATAATTCGGCAGGTTGAGATCACTCATTGCCTGTCCGAATAGAAGCAGAAGTACTAAGACTAGAATAATTAAATACGGTTTAAGATATTTTGCCAATTTCTTCAAAACTTTATCATCCTCTCTTTGATGTCATTAAGGTTCATTAAGTTTCATTTATGTTAGTGTGATTTATGTTGGTATAATGAAAAACGTTATTTATAAATGGAATCCATGACATTCCGTGTTCGGCATCGGGCGGTGTATTTCATCGAGAGCTTTCATGATATTCGAGGATATCTTTATATACTGCCTTATTTCCTCTTCCCCGACGATATCAATAAGCTGTTCCAGTATTTCATCTGTGCTTTCCTTGACCCCCTTTAGAATATCGCAGCCGGACGGTGTGAGGGACACAAGTGTTATCCTCCGGTCCTCTTTTGTTGTACTTCGCACGACAAGCCCTTTGTTTTCGAGCGACTTCAGCTGCTGCGACACGGCCGGCAGCGAAATATGCGTCTGGTCTTTGATCCTGGTAACCCGAACACCCGCCTGCGACCCATCGGCCAGAGAGAGACGGTGTATATGCATAAGCATTCCAAATTCCGAAAAAGGAATACCTGCATTCATTGTGGTAATCATCATCATTCTTTTTGAACTGAGCATCGATTTGATGAATTGTTCTTTGAGCAGAGCATCCAATGCAATCCACCTCCAATAATGTTTAACATGCTTAACACTTAAGCATGTTAACTATAAATACTATACTGCGTCCCTTACTCGAATGCAACCCCTTTTTCTATGCACGTTGCCTGCCATATCTGCATCTTGCGGTCATCTGCATTGATGCAGGCTGATTTCTTCTATATAGTACAGATATCCGGATAACATAATGATATGGAGGAATGTGATGAAGCTGACTTTAGAAAAACAAAGAAGTGGTGAAACAGAAATTACCATTTTATATTCAGTCATGGATCAACGGCTGCAGCGGTTGGTTGATGAGATCCGCATGATTGAATATCCTTTGCAGTGCAGACTGGACGGTGCGATTTTTACGGTGCCGGCGCATGCTGTCTTCTACATGGAATCCATTGATGGTAATACGTTTGTGTACACGGAAAGTAAGGAGTATGAAAGTACCCTTTCGCTGAACGCGCTCGAAGATAATCTCAGCAGTGCGGGATTTGTACGGATCAGCAAGAGCTGTGTTTTGAACCTGCATTATCTTAAATGCGTGACACCGCTTTGGAATGCAAGGCTGGAGGCCTGCATGAAAAACGGTGAGCGCCTCATTATTACCAGGCACTATGCCGAAACATTAAAAGAAAAATTAGGAATTTAGGAGAAATATTATGATGGAAATCAAAACACGAATCGTCTACGGATGTATTTTTTACACTTTCGGCATGGCTCTTTTTAGTATCCTGAGACTACTCTTTGACGGCGGAAAGTCAATCGAACCCGCATTTTGCCTGGTGATCCTTGGCTTGATTACAGTGCTCGAAATTGCAGACGGACTGACCGGACAGATTCCATTCAAACACAAATGGGCTTTTTATCTGTGCAACTTCACTGTACTTTATTTCGTTTTCACGGGCTATTTGCTTATCACCCGTTCAACAGGATTCGACTGGCAGTCAGTTCTTTCAAACACGCTGTTCTTTACCGGCGGATACATCTTTATCAACAGCTGTATGCATTCCATACAGCTTAGGAACGTTAAGAAAATCAACCAAAAACTGCTGTGACTTTACAGCTTGCGGAAGTTATTGCTAAGCGGACGTTATTGCAAAAAGGCCGCCAAACGGATTCACACCGTCAAGTTAATCATCATGTGCATCAGACGCAAAAACACCCCGGCCAAATTACTTGGCCGGGGTGCAAATTGAGTGTCCGTGTTTTTACTATGACTTATTCAAATTCTTTTCGGGTATGTTTGTCTGGAATTATTTTTTGGAATCAGTCATCGTTATCGTCTTCGGAATCATTTTCTGACATTTCCAGACCGCAGTCCTTCCTGGCTTCATTGTCTCTTTTGGCTTCATCATTCTTGCGGGTTTGTCCGTCCCATGTTCCGTCACAGGCCTTCCTGGCCTCATTATCAAAGTGTGCTTCATCATTTTTTCTGTTCTCGTTCAGTTTATCGCACTCATCGTTGTCATCCATATCATCCGTGTCGATTGCTGACGAAAGAATAACACCGGTATTACCATCAATTGTAAGTATGATCTGACCGGCATCCGTCTTGAGTGTAACTACATAGATAGGAACAGCATTCTCTTCTGTAAGTTCTACATCAACAAGAAGGGCTGTTGCTCCGGCAAAATTGAGTACGAGTGTCTTGATTTCTTCACCGTCCAGCAAGACATCCTCAGGAACGATAACAGGTTCAGTTGTCGGCTCAGGTTCAACCACTACGATAGGTTCTGTAATGGGCGCCGCGGTCGGCTCAGGCTCAACTACAACAATCGGCTCTGTAACAGGAGCTGCTGTAGGTTCTGTCTCGGTCACTGCGGGGACGGTCGTCTCTACGGCTGTTGTTTCTGCCGCTGTCGTCTCTGCTGCTGTTGTTTCTGCTGCTGTTGTTTCTACGACAGTAGGGTCAGCTGTAGTTTCATCAGTAACGCTTTCTGAAATTGTCGGTTCAATACTGTCTTCAGAGACTGGATTTGTTGCTGCAACAATCCCTGTGGTTCCGCCGAGGGTTATAATTCCTGCTATCACGAGTGTTAATATTTTTATACTCATTCTAATTCTCCTTTTCACGTCCTGCGGTATGTTTCTACCACTAATCTCATGGATGGGATTATGAGATCGGCTGTGTATTCCGGCTCTCCTCCTGACCCTTCGAGTATAAATAGCGAAAATGAGATTCTTCTGATTTGATTCTGAGAATTGCATGAGTCTTTTAGAAGGCTCTAATCAGGTCTTTGAAAGCGGAATCAGGATATCAAATCGAGTCGTGCGACGCGGGTTACTGCGCACGGATATACTGCCTCCGTGCATATTCACAATCCACTTTACAAATGAAAGGCCAAGCCCTGCACCGCCGAGGGACCTCGAACGGGCTTTGTCAACGCGATAAAATCGGTCAAAAATATAGGGCAGCTCCTTTTGTGGAATCCCTATTCCGTTATCCGATATGCTGATGGCAGCATTTTCATGGATCTGCTTAACTTCAATTACAATTTTGCCGTCTGCGCCCGAGTACTTAATTGCATTATCAATGAGCGCCCGCACCATCTGCTTGATGAGTCTCTCATCCGCATTGATTCTAACCGGATCATTAATGCCCAGCTCAATGGTATGCGACGGTGCGACGATTTTGCTTTCCATCACAATTTCTATCATTAATTCATCAAGTGCAAATTTGGAATATTCAATTTTGAAAAGATCGTTATCGCCTTTGGTCAGCGTAAGTAAGGTGTTCAAAAGCTTGGTCATACTGGTTATTTCTCTCTTGATTGCCTGGATTCCTTCGTTGAGCACCTCTCTGTCGTCTTTACCCCACCGGTCTATCAGGTCTGCATATCCTTTTATAACAGCAAGAGGCGTCGCCAATTCATGTGACGCATCGAGCGCAAACCGGTTCTGCTTCTCATACGAATGCTCAATTCGCTCGATAAGTTCATTAAATGTGTCAGCCAGTTTTTTTATCTCATCGTCAGGGCCGTCAATAATAATACGATCCTTCAAATTACTTGCGCTGAAATTTTTAGCCTGCATAATGATATTGTCAATCGGCGTTAGTGCCTTTTTGCTTAAGATATATCCAATCAGGAAAGAAAAAGCCAGAGAAACAATGTCGATAAGCAGCATAATCGAAAACAAGGCCGTCAAAATTACATTGTCATTTGCCGGATCCTTGATGATCTGAAGCGTGTACAGCTGATCATTATCCAAAATCAGCCGGCTGTTATAGATCAGATAGTCTTTAGCCCCAATTGTCTTAGTTACCATCTTCCCGACAGGCACGGCTTCTATATCCGTAAAAAGGTTCCCTGTATCAGATGTATATACCTGTTCTTTACTGTCACGCAGAACGACATCAATATTCTGGTTTATCTGGGCAATGTTGTATAGGTTAATCATGTTGAAATCAGAGACGCTCTTAACCGTGTCCTCTATAGAGGCGCTGATTACTTCGATCTGACGACTGGATTGATCCTTGATGTAATACCGGACATAGAGCATCGTCGCCGTCGTAACGGATACGAGTCCGACAAAAAACAGCGCTGCATAGATTGTTGTTATCCGGAAAGAAATCGTCTTGAAAAAATGTCTCATACAATTTGCGGTTCAGCGATTGTATAACCGACGCCCCGCACCGTATGTATCAGATTTGTCTGCTGCGGATAGTCAATTTTCTGCCGCAGATACCTTATATACACATCCAGGATATTCGTACTGTTGATGATATCGTAACCCCATATATGTTCAATAATCTGCTCCCTTGTCAGTACGATTCCTTTGTTTGACATCAGGTAGACCAGAAGTGAGAATTCTGTTTTAGTGAGATCAACGGGTGCGTCATCCTTTAGAACTTCGCGGGTCAGTGTATTGACCCGTAGATCCGCTACCTGGATAATTCTCATCTCTTCGTCTTTGTTCTGGCTTCGACGAAGTCCGGCCCGGACACGCGCGAGCAGCTCCTCCATCTCAAAAGGTTTTGTAATGTAGTCATCCGCACCCAAATCAAGCCCCGCTACTTTATCCGTCAGATCCCGCCGGGCAGTCAGCATGATAATCGGAATATCAGATACTTTACGGATGTTCCTGCAGACTTCCAGTCCGCTGATTTCCGGCAGCATCAAATCCAGCAAAATCAGGGAATAGGAATTATCTTCAAATTTGACAAGCGCATCGCTGCCATCAAGAGAGGCGTCAAACGTATATCCCTCATGGGCAAACTCCAGCTCTAATATTCTTACTATATTCGTCTCGTCTTCTACAATCAGAATATCTTTTTTAGCCAATATATTATGTTCTCCCTTCAGACTCGATTCGTTTTGGAGCGCCAAATATATTACTAAGTATAACATACGTCAAAATGAAGACAGAAAAGCGGCAATCCCCAAGCCGCTGCTGTTAACTTTTCTTCATGCAGAAAAGTGATGATACAGGACGATGATACAAGGTGATGCTTTGGGAGTTTTTCCGGCGAAATATTTTTGTATATTATTTATAGGAATAGAAATGGGTGATATACTTATTCTAATTCGTTGGTATCTACTTTTATGTGTTTTTAATCGTTTTTCAATTTGACGCTGCTTTTTGAATTTTAGCGGACGAAGTGACGAGGAGAAGACTTATGATGGATAAACTGGGAACCAGCCTGATTGATACATCCGACGTGCAGATACAGACTTTTCATGATTTGACACTTATTTGGCTCAAGGCCAATATTGATCCTTCCACGCTCTCCGTTGAAGAGCTCTATCTGGAGTACAGGAAAGCATACGACAGGATCGTCGCGGCTGATGAGGCTGCCCGGAAGAGACCGGGTATAGCAACCTGGTAGGACGGAGCACCAAGCATGATATTTACCGAAAAAAAAGTCGTTTTACAGGACGGAAGAATATGTGTTCTGCGAAGTCCCGAGCCGGAGGATGCACGGGATCTGCTTGTCTATCTGAAGCAGACGTCTGCAGAGACCCCCTTTATGATACGCTACCCGGAAGAAATCACCCTGTCTGTTGAGGCTGAGCAGATTATTCTCAAAGCGGAACAGGAAAGTACGGACAGTATTATGATTGCTGCTGTCATTGATGACAAGATCGTCGGCAATACGGGCATGAGATGTGTCGGCAATCGAATCAAGCTCCGTCACCGGGCGCAATTCGGCATTGCCATCCTCAAAGACTACTGGCAGCTTGGCATCGCCTCAAATTTACTGACCGAAATGCTTGCATGGGCCAAAGAGCTTGGGTTTGAACAAATCGAGCTGGAAGTCGCAAGTCCAAATGAGAGAGCCATCCAACTCTATGAGAAATTTGGATTCCAAAAATACGGCACAAGGGAAAGAGCCTTCAAGTTCAAGGATGGTACATACTGCGCAGAACATCTTATGATGAAAAAACTGTAAAAAGCTGAAAACCGGAAGCCGGAAGCGATTATTTTCTCCGGCTTTTTATACGTTCTGTTTTCCTGTAATATCACTCACATCAATCCTGACCACGCAGGTAGCCGGCAGGCTTTTTTCGATAGCCCGTTCAAAATTCACCATATTATCAGGCGTATATCTCTCGCAGATGATGCGCAGGGCAAGTATCTTCTCGCTCTCCTCTTCCACTAATACGGCCTTTCCGCGAAGAACGGCTGAGGCAAAAGAAACCGTAAACTTCTCTGAAATAATATTCGCCCGGCTGACCGAACTCAGGCAGACCTGGTTGTTACGGGTTATGATATCAAGCTTATGACCGTCCTTCGCACAGTGTAAATAGACAATATTTCCGCTTCTAGCGGGTGATACAGGAATACAATACGGTGTTCCATTTTCATCCGACAGGGCAAATGCGGCAAAAGGAGCCTCATCAAAAACTTTCCATGCAAATTCAGTATCCATCTCTCTGTCTTTTCTTCTCATACCGGTCACGCTCCTGTCTGTTTTATGCTGTTTTCTAAAAGTTCAGGAATATCTGTATTTTCAAAAATTATAGCATAACGCTGCGATCCAGGCTTCTTATTACTCCATTCGGAAACAATTTCGGATGGAGTTTTTTCTTTCACATATTTTACTGCGAATTCAATGCAGAAGAGCCTAAATAATCACACAAGTTTCACGAATTCTTTTTTTTAATCATTTACAACATCTATTATGAAAAGTTTCGTGGCGGGGGTTATTTCAGGGGTACAGGTGAGGAACCGTGTAATTCAAGCATTTTTGATTTATGGTATAATTAGTTACATATGTTTTCCACTTTTTAATGTTGGCAGATAAGCAGATGTAATTACAATGGAGGTCTAAATTTATGATAAAGAAATTGCTGATACTCTTTTTGTCTTTGGTTCTAGCTGTATCCACAAGCGCATGCGCTAAAAATACAACCCCCTCGGTCACGGCTGAGGATACAGATAATACGACCGCAGCCGTCGTTACAGAAAAAACAGAAAAGACAGAAGAATCTGTCATAACTACGACCGCCGACGAAAGCGCGGCTGCCGCAACTACCACTGCAGCAGCAACGGTCCCGGCTGAAGTTGTCGTTTCAATTACGCCTCCGGATGGTTGGGCGCCTGTCGAGGGATCTGTTCTCCCTGTACAATATATGAAAGGCACTGCTAGTTTTATGGTTGTACATGAACTGTATTTTTCCTCAACGAACCTCGACACTGTCGTGGAAGAAGCCAAGGGCATGTTTTCCGGTCAGTTTGATAATGTAGAGTACATCGGCGATCCAACGACCATCACTGTTGATGGCTTTGAAGCGCGCAATTTCATCTGGACCTGCGATATGAGTTCAATCGCATTCAAATACAATTACACCTATGTTAAGGTCGGTGAAAGTATTTACTCCATTGTCCTGGCTGATTTTGAAGAGACGTATGACAGTCTTTCCGCAGATTTTGACCAGATACTAACAGATATCAAGTTCAGCTAAAAAAACGGAGATTATATTCGGTCAGAAGACGGA